>Ga0207419_1001063_pt1 | contig 21948 bp, 18 predicted proteins | sample ElkSloMetagenome_4_FD_184723 | JGI IMG/M metagenome (GOLD analysis project Ga0207419, IMG submission 184723) | Hot spring microbial communities from Elkhorn Slough, Monterey Bay, USA - MD2A (version 2) | ecosystem: Environmental > Aquatic > Marine > Intertidal zone > Estuary: Microbial mat ...
TGACAGTATAAGTAATGGTGGCAATACTTGTACAGGTACCATCATCTACTTCAGCATATATCGGTACCGCATCCGTCACTACATGATTTGCCGGATCAGCAACTGGAGTGGTCAAAGCTATATCTACATACCAATTAATAGTATTACCAACACCACCGTCGATGGCTGTATTCAAACTTGTAAGGTCTACAGTCGCGGTATTTCCACCTTCCGCATCACTACAAACAATTGGCGTTTGATTGTTGGCCACCGGTGAAGAATTAACTGTATAAGTAACAATTGCATCATTAGTACAAGTACCATTGGAGACTTCAGCATATACCGGAGTAGCATCCGTTACCGTATAATTAGTTGGAGTGGCTATCGCGGTAGTTAAACCGGCATCGCTGTACCAGGTAATGGTAAAGCCAGCACCACCGTCGATAGCGGGGTTCTGGCTGGTTAAGTCTACCGTAGCGGTATTGCCACCGGCTACATCGCTACAAACTATTGGGGTTTGATCATTGGCCGTAGGAATAGAATTTACCGTATAAGATATCGTGGCTGTACTAGTACAACTTCCATCATCTACCTCCGCGTAAATGGGCACCCCATCAGTTACCACATAATTAGCTGGATCGGCGATAGTAGTTGTTAAGCCCGCGTCGCTGTACCAATTTATCGTGTAACCAGCACCGCCATCAATCGCTGCATTTAAACTGGTTAAATCTACCGTGGCGGTATTGCCGCCAACAGCATCGCTACAAACCACAGGAGTTTGATCATTAGCTGCCGGAGAAGGATCAACCGTATGAGTTACTGTTGCACTATTCGTACAATTTCCATCATCTACTTCTGCATATACAGGGGTAGCATCAGTTACGATATAGTTAGCAGGATCGGCGATTGCAGTTGTCAACCCAGCATCGCTATACCAGGTGATGAGATGACCGGCTCCACCATCTACCGCAGCATTTAAAGTAGACAAATCTACGGTAGCAGTATTGCCACCGGCTGCATCGCTACATACATTTGGCATTTGATCATTTGCCACCGGTGTGGAATTTACTGTATAAGTTGTTATAGCAACATTGGTACAATTTCCATCATCTACTTCCGCATAAAATATCGACCCTGAATTTACGACCACGTTGGCAGGATCAGGCACCGTGGTGGTTAAACCTGCATCACTGTACCAGGTGATTGTATAACCAGCGCCACCATCAATCGCTGAGTTTAAGCTGGTAAGAGCCACTGAAGCAGTTGTCCCGCCAGCGGCATCACTACACAATACCGGATTTTGGTCATTTGCTGTAGGTTGAGCTCTGTTATCAACTGCAATATTATCAGTAGAAGTACAACCTTCATTATCGGTAACTGTATAGGTTAAATTATAAATTCCACTGGTTGGATCGTTAAATACAGGATTGGGAATAGTGGTGCTTGATAAGGAACCCACATCTCCTGTCCAGCTATGACTGTAAGGTGTTGTACCTGCTGTTGGGTTACCATTTAATTGTAAATTATTTCCCTGACAAACTTCAGCGGGATCGGGCGTAATCGATACGGAAGGCACAGGATTTACCAATACTGATGGGCTACCAGTTAAACTAGCAGCGCTACAACCATTGGCATCTACTACTGAAACTAAAGAAAAAGAAGTAGTTCCTGTCGATGAAGGCGTATAAGGAATATTATCGCCACTATTATAACCATTTACCAAGAAGTTACCTGAACCATCTGAATATTCTACGGTAAAAGGACCTGTCCCGTCAGTAATAGTTGCCACTAAATTAGTTGACTCTGCTAAGCATATTTCAGTATTTGAAATACTTAAATCAGCTGAGGAAGGCGGGTCGTTTACAGTTACAGTGGCTGTTGCATTATTAATAGTACCCACACAACCAAAGTCATCAACAATATTGGTTAATGTATAGGTAGTAGTAGTTGCAGGATTAACATTAATAGGATCAAGATCATTGTATGGGTTTATATTACCTAAAACATCTATATCTATTGAATAAGGTGCTGTACCATTGGTAATATCTACCGACAGGTCTGTAGAGCTGCCATTACAAATTGAGGATGTGCCAACCAAATCGGCAGATACCTGAGCTCTTCTATTTACAATGTGGCCGGTAAACGTATTGGGGTAAATGATATGATAAGTAGCACCACAAGTATTATTATTTATTCTGATAAAATATTCACCATCGGCAAGATCGTAAAATCTAACACCCGTGTATGGGCCTGCCCCTGTTAAAGTTTGGGAAGCTCCGAAAACATAACCAAAACCCTGTAGATATAATTGAAAACTTGTTGCCTGAGCACCATTAATCAATTCTATTTCAATAGCCCCGTCATCTACACCGAAACATGCATCTTTCAGCTCTATTAGATTTACATCAGCGTTAACGGGACACTGAGCATTAGCATGATTGGCTATTACACTAAATAATAATAAGAATATATAAATTTTAGCACGCATCTCTTTACTCCTATTTAATTTCAATTCCTTTAATACCTCCTATAGAGGTAGGGAAACTACATCCACTGGCTTTGACATTGATCACATAATCTCCAACTGGTACGTTTTCAAAAATTAATACTTCCTGATTTGGGACGAGATTTTTGCGGGATTCTCGCACTTTTTGATTTAGTGATAAATTCCAAAGAGAATATTTTTCTTCAGGATTACCGCTTTTCAATGTGATATATATTTTACCAGTAGAATCATTGGACTTTTCTACTCGATAGGTATAGTTGAGTTTACATTCGCTTTCCTGACTTTTGGCAGGTAGAAAAAACAACACAACCATTGATAATGCTAGTAAATTTACTTTCATCGAAAAACTCCTCATTAAGTATTTATACTTTTTCTTCATAATTTTCCTTACATCAGTAAGAATGCATTTAAAGTACTTTGCAGGCACCTAAACATCTTTTCTGATTATTTTTCTGTAAACAATCCTGTATGTTAATCTAAATCCCTTGTAAAAGCCTACCTCATTGATTTTCAGCAAGCTATATTCGGTTATGGTATAAATATCATTGCTCATCGCATCTTTAGCAAATCAACTTCTTCATTGCCACCATTTTACACATTAGTATTATATTCAAATGTGACAGAATGAATCTTTTTTATCAGTTTTTATAGTATATCTCACATCTCCGATAGAAAATGAGTAGTCATTCTTTATCCTCATTTTAATAATTGAGCTGACTCAAGTTATTCGTATATTTATTTGTAGACAGAAAAGGAACTGGAAGGGGGTTTGCACCACAAGTACTTTATCTATATTGACCTAACTTAATGAGTATAAAATAGGAGATTTTTTGAGATTGGATGGCACTGCTGTAAACTTGGCTACAGAGAAACAAAAGGCTAAACTATTAATAATCAGTAGATTAACAACTACGTGTTATTGGCTTTGCAGTTAAATTATTGTAAACCTTACATTAGAATGAAATAGCGTTAGAAGCTCCTGTTGAGAAATTTGGTCAAAACGAGAATCTTTGTTTAAACTCCAACATCTCTTCAATGAAAGCTCTAGGATTATGGTAATCAATATAGTTTCTCAATCTTGACTCAGGGTTGATTTTCAGCTCTCTTAACTTCAAATGCTGATTGACAAAGATAAATTCAAGATCGGGGAATATTTCTTTCATTACATCCACAATTTCCAAAATCTGTAAATTTTTGTCTACCACATTAAAAGTGCCGGAAGGTATTTTTTCAGTTAGGCAGCTAACTAGTAAATCAGCTAATAAATCTATGTGAATAAAAGCTCTGTGTTGTTTGCCATCACCATGAATTGAAATGCGATTAGTGAAATTGGCATCGAACATGAAACGGTTTATTACTGCATCAAATCGCATACTTTTGTTGTAGCCGTACACGTTACCGCAGCGAAAAATGCAAGTATTCATTTTATCCATTAGTCGCTTTACATGCTGCTCACCTCTAAGTTTCGAATTGCCATAAAACGTTTTCGGTTCGGGTATTGCATCTTCATCTATTAGCTCACTGGAAGCCCCAAACACAGAAGTACTACTGGTGTAGACAAATTTCTTTACATCGCTTTCTTCTACCGCCATCACCAACTCCGAAGTGCCCCAATGATTTATTTGTTCGTGAAAATGTGCTTCCGTGTTGGCAAAAGGGGTGGTAACTCTGGCAGCTAAATGATATACTACATCTATAGCATGATGCTGAAGCACTTGACGCAATTTACGTGAATCGAGCAAATCACCTGATATAAAAGTAATTTTATCTGGATTTTCAAATCTTCTGCCTAAAAATAAGTTGAAATTGGTGCGACTCAGATTGTCAAAAACAACGATGGAAGTGGTTGCTGGAGAGGCAGCCAATGTTTTTGTCAATTGAGTTCCAATATATCCGGCTCCTCCTGTAATTAATATATTCATGGTCTTTTGGCTGAATTTATCCGTTCTTCACTAATTCTGTGTGCAATCCACATTCTTGCTTTTTCATGCCATACCAGCGCGATTCACGCTCATTCATTTCCGGATCAAATTTGCGGGTACATGGCTCACAACCTATGCTTAGGTATCCTTGTGAATCTAAAGAATGCTCAGGTAGTTGATGCTCTTTACGATACTGAAAAATCATTTTTGAAGTCCAGTCAAGCATTGGGTGAAATCTAACTACCCCATGAGGAGCATCTTGTTCCACCTTCATTGCATTTCTGGTTGCACTTTGATCGGCCCTTACTCCATTGATCCAAACATCGTGTAGTTTTAATACCTGCTCCATGGGTAATACCTTATTTAAATGACAGCAATAATCAGGGTCTGAGGTAAATAGCATTTTGCCATCCATTCCTTTTTGTAGATATTTTGGGGTTTCTGATTTTAAGTCTATTAAATTTAAACCAAAATCCTTTACAATTTTATCTCGAAATTGAATAGTTTCAGAAAAATGATAGCCCGTATTAATGAAGAATACTGGAATTGTTCGATCAATTCTACTGATGATGTGAAGCAACACAAGACTATGTGATTGAAATGACGAGGTTGTGAATAGCCTCTTACCTTGTTGCTTGTATGCTGCAATCTTTTCTGCTACTTGCTGGAATTCCATGTATATGTTTTTAATAAAACAAGGTGCAAATATATTAAAATATGGGTGACCATTTTAGGAAAGCAAACCGCAACTAATAAAATAATTCGAATAAACCTACATTGCACGAAACTATTTAATATAAAATTTCCTTTATGATTGGCAAATGTTCTAGTTTTGAAAATAGATAGTAATGACTTAGGATATTTTGTTTAATATTTTTAAAATATTGTTAAACAAAATTAAAGAACTAGCCGTTAGAACATTCAATCATGAAAATAGCAGTATACAGAAAAGAACATTTTAACGCGGCTCATCGGCTAAATAATCCCGAATGGAGTGAGAAAAAAAATCAAGAAGTTTTTGGTAAATGTAATAATCCAAATTTTCATGGCCACAATTATGAATTGATTGTTAAAGTAGTAGGAGAAGTGAATCCTGAAACAGGATATGTATATGACATGAAAGAATTGAGCGACCTGATAAAGGAAAATGTCACTGATCGTTTCGACCATAAAAACTTAAACCTTGATGTAGAAGAGTTTGAAAGTCTCAATCCTACGGCCGAGAATATCGCTCACGTGATATACCAGATTTTAAGAAATAAAATAGAAGATAAATATAGTATAAAGATAACATTATATGAAACAGAAAGGAACTATGTGGAATTCCCGGCCGATTAATGGTTTGTCTCTGGATGATCTAGGTGATGAACATCTGGGAACTTCTCATGAAACTCCATTGAGAGATGATGCATTTGAAATGGACGATGAGTTAAAAATGGAACTTATCGAAAAGCATTTTAAAGAAATAATGCAAATACTTGGCCTTGACCTCAACGATGACAGCTTAAAAGGAACACCTCGAAGAGTAGCTAAAATGTACATAAAAGAAATTTTTGAAGGCCTAAATCCAAAAAATAAACCAGTAGTACGATTGTTTGATAATAAATATAATTATAATGAAATGTTGATACAAAAAGATATCAGCTTTCATAGTAATTGCGAACATCATTTTGTACCTATCGTGGGCAATGCCCATGTTGGCTACATATCTAGTGGTAAGGTGATTGGCCTCAGCAAAATAAACAGGATAGTACAATATTATTCTAAAAGGCCTCAGGTTCAGGAAAGACTTACAGTACAAATAGCCAATGAGCTAAAAGAAGTTTTGCAAACTGAAGATGTAGCGGTAGTGATGGAAGCTGCCCATATGTGTGTAAGCTCCAGAGGAGTACAGGATAAAAACAGCAAGACCATCACTTCTCAATTTTTCGGGAAATTTATAGAGGACGCAACTAAAAAAGAATTTTTAAATTATATAAATCACAAATAAGTTTTATTATGGATAAACTATCTGGAAAAAATATTTTGGTAGTGGGTGGAAGCTCCGGAATAGGTTTAAATTTAATAAAAAAAATAATCGCCTCCGGAGGTTCTGTATATCAGGCCTCCCGACACAAATCTGATGAATTACCAAAAGAAGTAACTCACATTGATTTTGATGTAACTGACGATAAGGCGCAACTTGATAATTTGCCAGAACAAATTCATGGCCTGGTTTATGGCGTAGGTACAATTAATCTAAAGCCATTTCAAGCATTGAATGAAAATGATTTTTTGCAAGATTATCAACTTAATGTAATTGGTGCCATAAGGATACTCAAGCAAATAATGAAGCCATTAAAAGCCGGAAAAGATGCTAGCATTGTCTTTTTTAGCACAGTAGCCGTACAAACAGGTATTAATTTTCACGCTTCAATAGCATCTGCCAAGGGTGCCATAGAGGGTCTGACGCGCTCCTTAGCAGCCGAATGGGCACGCAATAATATAAGAGTTAATGCAATTGCTCCTTCTCTTACCGAAACACCGCTGGCTGCAGGATTACTTTCAAGCGATGATAAAAAAGAGGCCTCTAACCAGAGGCATCCTTTGGGCAGGTACGGTAAACCTGAAGACATTGCCTCAATGGCTCATTTTTTACTCACTCCGGATGCCAATTGGATGACCGGTCAAATCATAGGCATTGATGGAGGTATAGGCGCTTTAAGGCCTCTGTAAATCAATGAAATAGCCGTTTTATGAACAAGGCCTAAGTTATTTTCTGAAAAATTAGTTTAATAATTAGTTCTCTTTTTTCAAATTTCGTACTATTTTCGGAGCAAATTATATCCGATGAGTTACGACGGCAAACAAAAAATAATTGAAGATATTAGTCGCTTTGATACTGAACGTCAAAGAGCATTGGTCAATTTAATTTATACCAACGGCTTTTTAATGGATAAAATGAATGAACTTTTTAAAAAACATGGCGTAAGTAGACAACAGTTTAACATTCTTCGATTATTGCGTTTACATCATCCCAATCAGCTAAACCAGAGCTATATTAGAGATAACATGGTGGAAAAAACACCGGATATTTCTCGCATTGTAGAAAGAATGCGAATAAATGGCTTTTTGAAAAAAGGTAAAAAAGTGGACAATATGCGTAATGTGTATATATCTATTACTGATAAAGGGTTAAATATAATAGAAACTATTTATGCTGAGCAGAGTGAATTTGATAATTTGATTCAAATACTCAACGAAAAAGAAGTACAGCAGTTAAATATTATACTTCATAAAATAAGAGATAATTTACTTTAATTTGATAATATCCGTTTCTTAGTTGATAAAAACTTTTTTTAAAACTAACTTAGCGCCCTCTATTTATCTATTTTTTAGCAGATGATAATTGAATCTCGAGCATATGCCAGGGCAGGACTTTTAGGCAACCCATCAGACGGATACTCCGGAAAAACTATTTCAATCATTGTAAGAAACTTTGGTGCCCATGTATCATTGTATGAAACTCCCGAGTTGGCCATTGAACCTCAAAAGGAAGATCTTAATGTATTCAGAAATATATATGACCTGGTAGAGAATGTCAACCTCACGGGTTACTATGGCGGCTCAAGATTAGTAAAGGCAGCAATTAAAAAATTTTCTACCTACTGTACCGAGCACAATATTAAGCTTAAAAATAAAAATTTTACCATTAGATATTATTCCTCCTTACCCCGACAGGTAGGACTGGCCGGTTCCAGTGCCATTATTACAGCCACTATGCGGGCGCTTATGCGGTTTTATCAGGTGGAAATAGACACACCCAAAATACCAAACCTGGTGCTTTCGGCCGAGGTAGATGAATTAGGAATTAATGCCGGCTTGCAGGATCGTGTAATACAAACCTATGAAGGCTGCACCTACATGGATTTTGATCCCTCGTATATTAAAAAACATGGTCATGGATTGTATGAACAACTCAACCCTACGCATCTTCCCAATTTGTACATCGCTTATAAAACCGATTTGGGGAAGGTATCTGGCGGCGTATTCAACGATGTACGAGCTCGATATGAAAAAGGTGACCAGCAAGTAATTGATACGTTAGGTGAAATAGCCAATTGTGCTGAAGAGGGAAAAGTAGCAATTATCAACAAAGACTTTCAAAAACTCAATGAATTAATAGACAGAAATTTTGATCTGCGAAAGACGATCATGAACATCAGCCAAAGCAATATTGAGCTTATCAATACCGCCCGAAGTTGTGGTGCTTCAGCAAAATTTACCGGATCCGGGGGTTCTATTATTGGTATTTATAAAGATGATGAAATGCTTACAAAATTGGTGATAGAATTAAAAAAAATAAAAGCAAGAGTAATTAAACCATATATTATATAATGACAATGATTAAAAAAGCGGTAATTCCGGCAGCCGGATTAGGCACTCGATTTTTACCTGCCACCAAGGCACAACCAAAAGAAATGTTACCGGTAATAGATACTCCTACCATTCAATACGTGGTACAAGAAGCTGTTGACAGTGGCATTGAAGATATTTTGATCATCTCCGGTAAAGGTAAACGAGCCATCGAGGATCATTTTGACAGGAATACCGAGTTGGAATCATTACTCGAAAGTAAAGAAGATATCAGGCTGTACAATGAGATGCGACGCATTGCTGACATGGCAAATATTCATTTTATCAGGCAAAAAGAAATTAACGGATTGGGCGATGCTATTTATTATGCCCGCCACCACACCGGCAACGAACCTTTTGCCGTGCTATTAGGAGATACCATTATAGATTCTGTAATTCCGGTTACGCAGCAGTTGATCGATGTATATGAGCAATATAAGCAAACAGTATTGGCAGTAGAAGTAGTGCCGGAAGATAAAGTAATGCGCTATGGGATAGTTGGTGGAGAGAAAAAAAGCGACAATATATTGCAAATATCGGAACTAATAGAAAAACCTTCTATGGAAGCAGCCCCTAGTAATCTTGCAATTGCAGGCCGGTATATACTCACTCCCGAAATTTATAAAGCGCTGGAAACCACCAAACGGGGTAAAAACAACGAAGTACAACTAACCGATGCTTTGAAAAGCCTACTGGTAAAAGAGAATATTGTGTCGCATACCATTGAAGGTAAAAGATTCGATATTGGTAATAAACTTGATTTTCTTAAAACTACGGTGGAGTTTGCTTTACGACGAAAAGAATTTGCTGAGGAATTTAAAGAATTTCTTATAGAAATAGTAAAAGAAAATAAATAGACCTGAACTGGCAGTAAATTCCGTTCATCAACTAAATAATAACACTAGCCTTTGGTGCTACCTATTATCAAATTTTAAAATCTTAAAAGGCAATGACTCGTTAATTTTAATTATGAGACTTTTTATTTCATTACTTCTATGGTTTATATTATTGGTGCTCTGCTGGCCATTGGCAATAATTTTATTAATTGTCTATCCTGTTATTTGGTTGCTGCTCTTACCTTTTAGATTAATTGGAATCACAGTAACTTCAATTTTCAAATTAATAGAAACTTTATTCTCGTTGCCTTTTCGTTTGATCAGAAGCCGTACCTAAAAAAAATCGGTTTAAAAGTTAAAAGTGTTTGTTTTGAATTATTTCACTAAGGATAATCGCTTTTTTAGCTTCATTTTTATTTTTAAGCATGCGCGCTATTTGAGCGGCACCACTCGTTTTCTTTACATGAGTCCCCTCGTCTTCTTTTAAAATTTTCTCTCTCGGCTGATTATAATCTACCAATTGATCGATAGTTTTTAAGTCTTTTGCTTCAGAAACGGATTTATCATATAAGGATCTTACTTCATCATCATATTCTTCAAAATTGCTGGAAGATGTATCTTCTATTTCCTCAACCACCTCTTGACTACGCGATTTCTCCGGTGCTTGCCTATAGGGCTCTTCTTCGGCTACCGCTTCTTCACCGCTAAGCTCTCTCAGGATGTCTTCAAAACTCATCGGTCTTTTTTCAGGGCCTTGCTGAGGCTGCTTACCTTGTGGCGGTTGCTTAGGTTTACTCTTCAGTAAACGGCTGATTACATATATTACGCCAGCTATGATATAAAATATTATCGATTCATCCATATCAACAAATATATTAAAAATAAATTATAACTTTGTAGACTTCGAACTTCAGAATTACCTATTTCCCGAATGTTATTAACCAAGTTAGAAATAAAAGGCTTTAAGAGTTTTGGAGACCGTGTTGTCATTAATTTTGACCAGGGCATAACTGGTGTTGTAGGCCCAAACGGTTGTGGCAAATCCAATATAGTTGATGCTATTCGGTGGGTATTGGGTGAGCAAAAATCAAGACTACTGCGCTCCGACAAAATGGATAATGTAATATTCAACGGAACTCGCTCACGCAAGGCAACTCAGTTGGCCGAAGTTTCACTCACTTTTGCCAATACAAAAAATCTACTACCTACCGAATATTCTGAAGTAACTATTACCCGCAAATACTATAGGTCAGGAGACAGCGAATATCAATTGAATGGTGTTACTTGCCGGCTTAAAGATATTACCAATCTTTTTCTGGATACCGGAATATCATCCAACAGTTATGCCATAATAGAACTGAAAATGGTGGATGACATTTTAAATGACCGGGACAACAGTCGACGCTCCTTGTTTGAAGAAGCTGCTGGCATTTCTAAATTCAAAATTCGCAAAAAAGAAACCTTGCGCAAGTTAGAAGATACCGATGCAGACCTGGAAAGGGTAGATGACCTTTTGTATGAAATAGAAAAGAACATGCGCAGCCTGGAACGACAAGCGAAACAGGCTAAAAAATATTATAAAACCAAAGAAGAATACAAAGAACTAAGCGTAAAACTTGCCAGGAAAACGATAAGTGCACAAAAAGAAGCACTGCATAAAATAAGTCAACAAATAGAGGCGGAAAATGACAAAAAATTAAGCCTAAACCGACAAGTAAAAGAAAAAGAAGCAGCCATTGAAGAGGCAAAAGCAGCCCTCATTGGCAAAGAAAAAGTACTGGGTGCAAGGCAACGGGCATTAAACGAGCATGTGGGTAAAATACGACAATATGAAAGTGACAAAAAAATAAAAAACGAACGCCTTCGGTTTTTAAATGATAAAAGCGACTCGCTTAAAGAGCAACTAGAGCAAGATAGACGCAGCAACGAAAGAGCTTCATTTAGCATTAACAGTTTGCAACAAGAAAAAGCATCGGCAGAAAAGATGCTAGCCGAACTGGAGACCAAAGTGGCCGGTTTGCAAGCAGCATATGATGAGCAAAAAAGGCGGACAGCTTCAATTCAGGAGGAGGTATCCGCGTTGAACAGCATGTTTCGACAAAAGCAGGATGAAGTGTACAACCTGAATAAAGATGTGGAGATTAAGCAGATGCAGCTAAGCACCCTGCGACAAGAACTTGAAAAAGCCGCAACTGACAATACCGAAAAATCAGCCAATCTCGTTGAATTTGAAAATAAAATTTCTGGACTCAAAGATCAATTAGATGCCAAAAATGAGCAACTGCAAAAGCTTAAATCTTCTGAGGCAGATTTGCAGCAACGAATTGAGAGTACCGAAAAAACTATAGATATCATAAAAGAAGAGTTTACGCAGGTAGGTCGTAAGTTAGATGCCCGACAAAATGAGTATAATTTAACAAAATCGTTGGTAGATAACCTGGAGGGGTTTCCGGAAGCTATTCGATTTTTGCGAAAGCATAGCCAATGGTATAAAAATGCACCGCTGCTAAGTGATGTAATTGCTGTGCCAGAAGATTACAGGGTAACTATAGAGAATTTTCTGGAGCCTTACATGAATTACTATGTTGTAGACTCTGAAGCGCATGCTTACCAAGCTGTTAACCTACTTAGCGATGCCTCAAAAGGAAAAGCACATTTTTTTATACTGGAAAACTTTGATAAGTTTTCTTCTTCACCCCTCAAAATGTACGACAATGCCACGCCTGCAACTGAAGTAGTAGAATTTGATGCCAAATATCGCAAATTAGTGGCTTACGTGCTAGATGGCGTATATATTGTAAAAGGACACAATCAAATACCCCAAGATGCAGAAAGCATTTTCATTACCAATAATGGAAAAATTATCAAACGTAAATTTAGCATATCGGGTGGATCGGTAGGACTTTTTGAAGGTAAACGAATAGGGCGCGCAAAAAACCTGGAAAAACTACAGGAAGAAATCAAAGCCGGAAATAAAAAGCTGGAAAACATAAAAGATTCGCTGGAACAAAAGCAAAAAGAACTGGCAAACTTAAAAGGCGAAACCAGAAAAGAAGAGATTGATACCTTTCAGCAAGAAATAAGTAAAATTAACGAGGAATATATTTCTGTAAAAACAAAGCGTGAGCAATTTGGCCAACTGCTGGATAGCAACACGATGCGCAAAGAAGATATTCAAGATCAAATAGCTTCTCTTACGGACTCAATTGCTCAGGAAAGTCCGCGAGCAGCAGAAGGAAAAAAGGAGCTGGAAAACCTGAATGAAAAAATCAATGAACTTAATAGCGACCTTGCCAATCAAAATGAATTGTTGAGCATTAAATCTTCTGCTTTCAACCAGGAAAACATAATTTTTCATCAACAACAAAATAAGGTTAACAGCATAGAGCAGGAAATAAGTTACAAGCAAAATGCATTTGAAACCAGCAAAGAGCGTATAGAAAAAAACCAGAATGAACTGGTAAAAAATGATGAGGAAATCAGGCGTCTATTAGAAAAAAATGAAAGCAGTGAAGATGAGTTAATTGAGATGTACCGTGAAAAAGATGCCATAGAAACTGGCCTTAATGAAGCGGAAAAAGATTACTACGCGGCTCGAGGCTTAATTGACGATATTGAAAAGCAGGAACGAGAAAAATCGCGGTCCAGAGAAAATATTGACACCATTCTTATGGAGCTTCAAGGCAAACAAAATGAAATAAAATTGCGGCTTAGCTCAGTAAAAGAAAGACTTTCGGTTGAATTTGAGATTGACCTTGATCAAATACTCCAAGAAGCTGAACCTGAAGATGAGTCCCTGCCTAATGAAGACGAATTGAGGGAGATGGTGCAGGCCAAAAAACAGAATATGGACAAAATTGGGCCTATAAACCCGATGGCCATGGAAGCATTTGATGAAATAAAAGAACGTTTTGATTTTATCAACAATCAGCGAGAAGATTTAATTAAAGCCAAAGAATCGCTAACTACAACTATCGCCGAAATAGATCAGGTAGCCAGGGAAACATTCATGGATGCTTTTGAAAAAATAAAAGCTAACTTCATTAAAGTTTTTAGATCGCTATTTACCATTGAGGATGATTGCGACCTAAGGTTGGCTAATGAAGAAGAGCCTTTAGATTCGCCAATCGAAATTATGGCAAAACCAAAAGGTAAGCGACCATTAAGCATCAATCAGCTCTCCGGAGGAGAAAAAACACTCACTGCCACCTCTTTACTTTTTGCCATTTATTTACTCAAGCCTGCACCATTTTGTATTTTTGATGAGGTAGATGCACCACTCGACGATGCTAACATTGACAAGTTCAACAATATTATCAAAACGTTTTCAAAAGAATCTCAATTTATAATAGTAACTCACAACAAGCGCACCATGGCAAGTACCGATATTATTTACGGCATTACCATGGTAGAGCAAGGCGTAAGTAAAGTAGTTCCGGTTGACTTAAGAGAACTTGCAGATTGATCGTATCCGGTGAACAATCACCTCACCTGCTAAAGGTGGTAAGCAAAAGAATAGCGGTTTAATGAGGAAATTAGGCTAAAAGTTGCCAATTTTGCAGCTTTTAATATTAGAACTACACCATTCATAAAACAAAAAACAAATGGCTTATAACTTACTGAAAGGAAAAAAAGGAATTATTTTTGGCGCCTTAGATGAAAATTCTATCGCCTGGAAAGCTGCCCTTAAAATTAAAGAAGAAGGAGGTACATTTACGCTTACCAACGCGCCTGTTGCATTGCGATTAGGAGCGTTGAATAAATTAGGAGAAACGTGTAATGCTGAAATTATCGCAGCTGATGCCACTTCTTTACCCGACCTGGAAAACCTTTTTCAAAAATCGATGGATGCCTTAGGAGGCAAAATTGATTTTATCCTTCACTCCATTGGCATGAGCCCTAATGTACGTAAAGGCAAACAATATGGCGATATCAATTACGACTTCTATCAAAAAACCTTGGATATATCTGCACTGTCGTTTCATAAAATAATGCAAACAGCTGAAAAAATGGATGCCATGAACGAATGGGGCAGCATACTGGGACTTTCTTACATTGCTGCCCAGCGAGTATTTCCTCATTATCTTGATATGGCCGAAGCCAAAGCCCTCTTGGAAAATATTGCCAGAAGCTATGGCTACCGTTTTGCTAAACTAAAAAATGTAAGGGTAAATACCATTTCTCAGTCCCCTACCAAAACTACCGCCGGTTCAGGAATCTCCGGATTTGATGCATTTTACAACTATGCAAGCAAGATGTCACCTTTGGGTAATGCTGATGCTGACGACTGCGCTAACTACATAGTTACCATGTTTAGCGATTTGACCAGAAAAGTGACCATGCAAAACTTAATGCACGATGGCGGATTTTCAACCACCGGCATTTCTGAGGAAATGATGAAAGACATGATGGACAAATGATTACCTTTCCCAATGCTAAAATAAACATTGGACTGTATATTACCGGTAAAAGGCCAGATGGCTATCACAATTTAGTATCTTGCTTTTTTCCGGTGCCTTGGCATGATGCACTTGAAATTATGGAAAGCAGCGAGCTTTCCTTTCAATCTTCTGGCATTCAAATACCTGGTAGTTCTGATCACAATCTTTGCCTTAAAGCCTATCATTTATTGGCCTCTGATTTTAATATTCCAGCAGTCAACATACACTTGCTAAAAAAAATCCCTATTGGGGCTGGCTTGGGCGGCGGGTCGTCAGATGCTACCTTCACTTTAAAAGCCTGCAATGATTTGTTTGATTTGAACCTGGAAGAGCATCAGCTTGAAAATTATGCCGCCCGGCTGGGAAGCGACTGCCCTTTTTTTGTGAAGAACCAGCCGGTAATAGCACGAGGTACCGGCAACGATTTTGAAGCAACTGCCCTCGATTTAAAAGGTAAATATTTAGCCATGGTTAATCCTGATATGCATGTAAGCACAGCTGAGGCATATGGCGGACTTATAAAATACTCACCTGAACCTAATTTACAAGAATGGCTAAAGCTACCGGTAAGTCGATGGCAAGAAAAAATTGAGAATGATTTTGAAATTTCCATATTTGCACAATATCCTAAGATTGCCAAAGTAAAAGATATATTATATAAAAATGGAGCATTGTATGCCAGCATGAGCGGTTCGGGAGCTACTGTATATGGTATTTTTGAAAATGAAATTGACCTTAACTCATTTTTTCCTAAAAACTTTGAAGTAAAGGCTGCATTCATTTAACCTGTCGCTATTTATCCCTCCCCTATAATTCATATAAAAATTTATCACTACTTATAGGTATGAAATTCGCTACAATTAGTGATTGACAACAATTTTATAAAATATGAAGTTTGCGTTGTTTAGAATTAATCTAAATAGTAATAAGGTTAATTTTTACCTAAAATAATGTAAATAAAATAATCATTGAATTAAAATGAGAAAGCCTGATATTCAATCCAGAGAAGATCTTGCACTTTTAGTTTCTATATTTTATAAAAAAATTTGTCAAAATGAGAAAATAAGTCCTTTCTTTAAGCTATTCATCGTAGATTGGAGCACGCATAAAGAACGGTTCACGGATTTTTGGCATTCCAACCTTTTTTCAAGCAAAAGTTACCAAGGCAAAATACTTCAATCGCACATTCATGCCGACCATCACTTCAAGTGTGGTTTCAATGAAAATCACTTTAAGCTTTGGCTGGAATTATGGATTCTTTCAGTTAATGAGCTTTTTAATGGTGAAAATGCAGAAAAAGCAAAAAAGCGAGCTCGCTGCATGGCTTCAATAATGTGCAAAAAAGTGATTGCAGCCAGAGAATTGGAAAGTAAAATAGCAAGTTAAGGTATCCAATTTATAATATTGGCAATAATTTCTATTTGCACCTATGAATTAGGCAATATTACCTATGCCGCTTTAATGGCCAGTTTTGTTTATTCGTTTTTATTACGTAGCTTCATTAATAAAGCAAATACTACCATGAAAAGCTATAAAAATCTTTATTATCTATTACTGGTTTTTTTATTTATTCGGTGTTCATCAAACAATAGTAATGATGCTATAATTGAAGATTCCCGACATTTAGTAAAGCATAATCCAACCGATCGAGATTATGCTACTTTTTTTCATGAAAATTATTATGATCAATTAAAAATTAATAATATCATGCTGTTTTTTACCAGGGAAAATAATCAAGAATCACCCGGTGCATTAGGCCTTATACTTAATCATACACAAGAAAATCCGATTAGTATAAAACAGTATAAGTTTACCATCAATGGCGAAAACACTTTTTATAATCCTGACAACTTATACACCATTGATGATTTTGAAAAGAAAAAGACAATTATTTCCTGCCAGGATACATTGAATAGCAAATCTTTTGAAATAATAAAAGATATTATCAATTCAGAACAGGCCAAGATCCAATACATTGGAGAGAATGACTCTATAATATATGATATAGATGAACAATTGAAAACACAATTAAGCCAGGTAATTGAAGCGTATATAGCCATGGGGGGGAAATTGCCACAAGTGCTAAAATAAAGTTGGCAAAACCTGGTGAAAGGCATAATTGGCATTAACCATTAATTTATGGATGGTATCGACTCGTAAAGCCACGCAGATTTAGCCTTAATATTACGCAGATCTTTAGTTAGGATATTAGGGCGGCATTAATTAATTTTTATTGATGAAGCCCATCACATATCAAAAATTGGTATCACCATGAAAATAATTCATGACTAAATGAGGAACGGGCAGGTGATTTCTCCTCTTTGATTTGAAAAGTGAAATAAACAAACTACTCCGGTAAAAAATGGCATTACGAGCTTTTCCTTATTAGCTGGCAAGGACACGAAGCTAATGATAGAAACTTTGGCGACAGCCAAGCAATTAGAAAATCATCGCAAGAAAATTATCAAGCTTTAATCTGTGAATTGAGTAAAATCCTCATTTAAAATCGCTTATTCGCGGATAAGTTCAAAATCAATAGCTTGATTATAATCGAGTAAGCGATCTCCGCAGGTGGTACACCTAGCATCTTTTCCTAATTCCTGCTGCAGTATAAGCTTCAAGTCTTCGGCCCGGCAATGGTGCGTATCCCGAAGGGTATGCACTATAGCCATTGTTTGCGGTAGTATTCTTTTAATCTCTTATGAGCCACATCAATATGAAAGGATTTCATAATTTCTTTTTTTCGCTCCGTCCATTTTCCAATTTTAGCCACTATTTCCTCTGTATTTTTAATCTTTTCATTTTGAGAAACGTAATCTACAGTAGCAAGAAGCTCTAATCCGTATGGAGATTCAAAACCTTCGATTAGTTCTCTTATTTTTTTGAGTCGGTCAAGTTGATTACTATCTAATTCATTTTGAGCATAATTTGAAACCTTGTCAAAATGATTAATAGAAACTGTTGAGCTTGGTTTAGTCTCTTCATGATTAAAATTGAGATAATACCCATTAAGATACTTCAGTAAATGTTGAAGTTGATTAGAATAGGGCCCGTATTGTCCTTTTTCATATTGTAAATTTAAAGGTTCACCTATTCTTTGCAGAAAATAAGCGATTTTTTGAGCAACCAATAAGTTTATTGAATAACCTAATATTTGATAGTCTTTTAATGCGTATAGAAGCATTGCTCTTGCAGGTGTTAAGGCAATTTCTTTTTTAACAGGAACTGTTTGGTTATTGAATCCTGGTTCATAAATCACTACATCAATTTCATTATTAATATTTTGTAGTTCATTAATAATTATTGGTTTGACTTCATTCCAATTCAAACCTCCATTTCCACAACCTAAAGGAGGTATTGCAATTGATTTTATTTCATTAGTTTTTATTGTCTCCACTAATTCTTTCATCCCACTTATTACAAAATCAATTTTTGAACGCCCTTTCCAATGTTCTTTAGTTGGGAAATTTATGATAAATTTTGGCATTAATTGTCCTGTTTTAGTTGTGAACATTGAGCCAACAGTAAATTTCTTATTGTCACACTCCTTTTTATACAACTTATAATTTAATGGAAAAGCTTTTTTGAATGCCAAAGCAATTCCTTTCCCCATTACACCAACTGTGTTTACAGTATTTACTAAAGCTTCAACATCAGCATTTAAAATATTTCCTTTTGTGAATCGTATCATCTTAATAGTAATAATTTGGTTTCACAACTACGTTGCACTTAATGTTATTAGCAGCAAGTTTAGTTGAAATAATTGATTTAGCACTTTCATTATAAACGACAATAGCAAGTATCATTGAAAAAGGCAATTCGTTGTGAATTAAGAATTCTGCTTGCTTCTTCCTTTTTCGGTCAGGGTCTTCTTCCGTATCATTCCACCTTTTAAGATTCACAGTTTTCCAATCTACTTCTTTTAAATCAGTTTCTTGATTAAAAAATTGTGACAAATGGTGATATCCATGACCATCTGTAAAAACAAAGTCTGAATTGTTGTTTTTAACAGTTTCGAAATTCGTAATCAAATAGACTATATCTTCTGGATGTCGCTTGGTAACATTATTATATCCATTTTGAATATTATAGAGCATTGGAGACCTTGCACCAAAATAAAACGCTACGTAATCTGAGAAGTCTCCATTTGGCATAATCGGTATTTGTCTTGATTTTCTACTTTGAATCAACGTAGAATCTCCAATTCCAATAAAATTAGAATCACTATTCGCAGCATTTGGGCAACTAATTTTTTGAGACTTGAAAATGAAGTCTAGATTATCAATATGCGTTATTCGATACAAATATATAGTATCTGGTGTTTTCATTCGCTTTAATTATTATTACCGCCACCAACTTTATATACAGCCGGATTTTTTTTACAAATGTAAAATATCACGAACGTGGTACATTGTAACCAAACATTGGCTATCTCTAGCAATCTAGTGGATTAAATACTAAATTACCACACTAGACACCGGATTTTTCATAAATCTATTTCAGTTTTGTAAATATCATTTGTTCGATATAACTAAATTATACAAGTTATCTAAAAACTCTCCCCTGGTCATTTGTTTTGTCTTTTCCAAAAGATTTTTGTCTGTAATACTAAGTTGCTGCAGCCAATTTTCAGCTAAAGCAGCATCCATTTTCTTTTCTGGTTGTATGTTGTGATATGGATAGGCTGTTGTCCACTGCACACCAGGACCCAACTTCTTAATTCTTTTATTTGGTACATCGCCCGGTACATACAAATTTTGAAATAATCCTTGATTACCAAAAAACTGTACAGCCCTGAAATAAGATGAACCAGGTGAAACATCGGATGTATAAAAAGTAATAGCGCCTGATTCATGCAGTCTTTCCTGCAACTTTTCCACATTTACCTGGCGAGGCTCCACATCTTTGATCACAGCCTGAGCAGCGGCCAATCCAGCCGCCTGGCCTAAAGCAGTCCAGGTAGGCTCCATGCGGATGGCACCAAAGCCAACCCTGCTGGAAGATACCGCGACAGGCACCAGTAGTCCTTCTACTTTCAGGGGTAACATAACAGGATAGGGAACCTGAAAAGGCCTGGAAGCTGCACTTAAATTTCCTATCAGCTGTTGATCGCAAGTGTAATAAGTACCATGACTATTAAAGCTATAATCGCCTATGGCAATGGCATTTTCAAAAGCCGGCGCACGAGTGCTTCCTTCTTCCCTGGCACCATCTTTTTGGGTGTAAATGTAGACACCCACCAACCTCCTGCCTTCCCGCACGTAAATGAGCGGTGGAAAGTGGTTATATTCTTCAAACTCATCTTTAGGTAAATTCCATCGCTTCATCTCTTGCTGGATTGACGAAAGCACCCTTTCGTCATTCTGTAAAAAATATAGTACCCCAAGCGTATGCTGTTTGGCTTCTTCCCATATTTGTTGTCTTACTTCATTGCTTCCTTCCGGCCAAACGTCCGTCTCATTACAAATTTTGATGCTCATTTTAGAGCCCTTCCTATCATTAAAATCTGCTTTATTATTTGGAATCTGTCTTGATGGCCCCTTGATAATATCTTCCAGGTCACTTATTGATCCGTCCTTCATGCCATCTACCAGCAACTGATATGTATCCGAATTATAATTTTTAGGTTTTGGTATAGGAATGCTATTTTCAGGATCATTGCTCAGGGTTACTCTGAAGTTATAACACTGCACATGCCAGTCTTTTGGCGATGCCGCCGGCTCATGGTATTTATCAGGCCCTTCTGAACCTATTGTATATTTACAGCCAGCAGCCCCCAATAAATCTCCTTCGTAAGTGGCATCGATGAATATTTTAGCTTCTAAATCTTTTAGTTTTTCTTGCTGAAGATCATTTAGCCTTATACCTATTAGCTTTGTAGTATCACCATTTAGCATTTGTGTTTTGGCAGAGACCAGGCGATGTTGTAAAAGAAGTTGCAAATTATCGTGCTCGTCAAGCATTTCCATAAATACCTTTTTGGCAACTTTCGGCTCATAAAAAGCCCCCTGCCAGCAGTCTTTTACCTGTTGTGAATTGGGCCCGTAGGATTGAGTATAATGTGACTCAACCCTGTTCATAAATTCGCGCCAGGTACCACCCAATGATTCAAACGAATGAAAGTCGGTGTTGGATAATCCACTGGAGGTGAGCCCCCCAACGTGATCAGTTTCTTCTACTAAAGCCACTGCTACCCCTTCTCTTGCCGCATTAACTGCTGCAGCAACTCCAGCGGGTGTTGAGCCATAAACAATTACATCAAAGCGTGTAGTTTGGGCATGTGCATTTGCATTAGATAAAATAAAAAAAACGAATAGTAGGTATTGGGTAAGTTTAGATATCATCCGAGTAGCTTTTTGAAAGCATAAAAATATAAAAAAAATCAGGTGTAAAAAAGTTAAATACGGGCAATTAGAATATAAATGATTCGATTGGCTTGCTCATATGAATTGAACATAGCATCAGCAGCTACCTGTAGGTAGAGCGGATGGAAGGTGGGCCAGCGTAAGGATAAATTATGGTCATTAATTTGGTTGATTAAGTTTGGCCATTCCCTGATTGCACTACAAAAAAAACAAAGTTTTAAGCCAGGAAAAGATCAAAGGTAAACCAGAAAAAATGCTCAACTATTTAGTCAAAATTTTTATTTTTTGTAATGTTTACTCCTTTTCAGCGGTAATCGGTTCATTGTTCACAGGTGCAAACTCAATAACCTGAAGCTTTCTCCTGGTTTTTTTATTCCTTTTTTGAGAGGTAATCAACAACTGATTTTGGTTGAGCCAGGCTGTATAGTTTTTGTGATAAGTGTGGTTTACTCCCGGCATAATCGGTACCTGGCTTCTTACCACCGTGCCATCTATCGTCTTTAA
>Ga0207419_1001064_pt1 | contig 21933 bp, 17 predicted proteins | sample ElkSloMetagenome_4_FD_184723 | JGI IMG/M metagenome (GOLD analysis project Ga0207419, IMG submission 184723) | Hot spring microbial communities from Elkhorn Slough, Monterey Bay, USA - MD2A (version 2) | ecosystem: Environmental > Aquatic > Marine > Intertidal zone > Estuary: Microbial mat ...
CGATCAATCCCGGCCAGCAGGTCGTGAACGGGGTGGTCCAGCCGCTCCCTGATCAGCAGGAAACCTTCCGCCAGTTCCAGCCCAAGGTCTCGCTTCGCTACGAACTCAGCGACGACGTGAACCTGTACGCCAACTGGGGTATCGGCTTCAAATCGGGCGGGTTCAACAACCAGGGCTCGGCCGCGATCGTCGACCAGGCGTTCAACCAGTTCATCGGCACCAACGTGCTGATCGAAGACGTCTACGACAAGGAAGTGTCGAGCGCGTTCGAGGCCGGGATCAAGGGGTCCGCGCTCGGCGGCCGCCTGACCTTCGATGTCGCGGGCTATTACACCCAGGTCGACGACATGCAGTTCTTCGAATTCTTCGTCGGCGGTTTCGGCCTGCTGCGCGTGGTTTCGAACATCGACGAGGTCGAGCTTTACGGGGCCGAGGCGAACCTTGCCTTCGAGATCATCGACGGCTGGGACATCTTCGGTTCGGCCAACGTGACCGAAAGCGAGATCAAGGCGAATTCCTCGCGCCCGAGCACGGTCGGCAATGAAAGCCCCTACACCGCCGATTACACCGTCAACATCGGCACCCAGGTCGTGCAGCCGATCACCGACGCGATCGATTTCGTGGTCCGCGCCGATTATCGCCTGACGGGTCCGACGTGGTTCCATACGGTTCAGGACGACGCCAACCCGACCCTGTTCAGCGGTTTGCTGCCGGGATCGGCCCTGCAGCTTCCGGCCGAGGTCGGCGATGCCGAATATTCGGTCACCGAGCGCGACGAATTCGGCATTCTCGACCTGCGCGTCGGGATCGAGACCGGCAGTTTCCGCGTCACCGCCTTTGCCGAGAACCTCACCAATGAGCGCTATCTCAACGAGGTCATCCCGGCGGTCGAATTCGGCGGCTCGTTCCTTTCGCCCGGCGGCCTGCGCCGGTTCGGGGTGGAACTCGGCTACAACTTCTGACGGTAAGCGGCCCGATCCGGCCGAGCATGCGAAAGGAGCCCTTCGGGTGGGTGAAAAGGAAGACGCAAAGAGCAATTATGCCGGTGTCTTCGAAGGCCGGATCGGTTTCGGGGAGCGTCCCGCTCTCATCATCATCGACATGGTCGAAGCCTATTTCGACCCCGGCAGCCCCCTCCACGCCGGGGTCGAGGACACCCTTGCCGCCGCGATCGAACTGCGCGCGGCGGCAAGGGCAGCGGGCGTTCCCGTGATCTACACCAATGTCGTATTCCACCCCTCGATGCGCGACGGCGGGCGGTTCGCCCAAAAGGTCGGCGCGCTCGCCAATTTCGTGCGCGGAAACGCGATGGGAGCATGGGCGAAGGGGCTGGAGCCGGCCGAGGACGAACTCGTCGTATCCAAGCAATATGCAAGCGCCTTCTTCGGCACCTCGCTCGCCTCGACCCTGACCGCGGGCGGGCATGACAGCGTCGTGCTTGCCGGGGTGTCCACCAGCGGCTGCATCCGCGCAAGCTGCGTCGATGCCTGCCAGCACGGCTTCATTCCGCTGGTGGTCGAGGAAGCCGTCGGCGACCGCCACGAGGAGGTCCACCGCGCCAACCTGTTCGACATGAACGCGAAATACGGTGATGTCGTGCGCCTGGCCGAGGCAAAGGCGCATTTCGCGCAAATCGCCCGGAACTAGCCTTCCGCGAACAGCCGCCCGGCGACCGCGTCGAGCTTCGTCAGCAAATCGGGATCGTGTTCGTCCGGCGCGGTGATGACGGCATCGTCCAATGCGGTGTCGATCGGCGAAGGCTCGCGCTTTTCAGGCAGCGCCTCGACGAAGCGGCGCACCGCCTCGCGCGCGAGTTTTCCGTTGGCCTGCATCTGCGCGACGACCTCCGCAACGCCGACCGCCTCGCCTTCGCGCCAGCAATCGTAATCGGTGACCATCCCGACGAGCGCATAGGGCAGTTCCGCCTCACGGGCGAGCTTGGCCTCGGGCAAAGCGGTCATGCCGATGATGTCGGCGCCCCACTGGCGGTACATCCGGCTTTCCGCGCGGGTCGAGAATTGCGGGCCTTCCATGGCGAGATAGGTCGCGCCGACCGCGACCTTGCCCTTGGCCGCGCTGATCGCCTTCGCCATCATCTGCGACAGGCGCGGGCAGGTCGGATCGGCCATCGACACGTGCGTGACGAAGCCGCTGGTGAAGAAGGTCGAGGGGCGATTGAACGTGCGGTCGATGAATTGCTCGACCACGGCGAAGCGTCCCGGCTCGATCTCCTCGCGCAGGGAGCCGACTGCCGAAAGGGCGAGGATGTCGGTGCAGCCCGCGCGTTTCAGCGCGTCGATATTGGCGCGCCCGTTGAGCTCGGTCGGGGAAATCGGGTGCCCGCGTCCGTGGCGGGGGAGAAAGCGCAGCTTCACCTTGCCGATCCGCCCGCACAGGATCTCGTCCGAAGGGTTGCCCCAGGGCGTGTCGATCGCGATCCACTGCGCGTCCTCGAGCCCATCAATGTTGTAGAGCCCGGACCCGCCGATGATCCCGATGCACCATTCGCTTGCCATGCTGACCGCGTCTTTCCGTTGAACCCCGATTGGGTCCAGAGCCTTAGGTCAGGTCGAAGCGCTCGGGCAAGGCCTTGCGGATCGCGCGGTCGGCCTGCGCGTAAGGCCCGGCGATCGACGGGCGCTTCTGCATCGCCTCGAAATGCGCGGCGAGGGCGGGCCAGTTGTCGAGCGGGACATGGGCGACGAGCGCGATCTGCATGAGGATCGTCGTCACCGAGATGTCGGCGATGGAAAGCGCGTCCCCGGCGAAGAAGTCCCGCCCGCCGAGCGCGCTTTCGAGATAGTCGAATACCGGCGGCATCTGTTCGGCCCATGTCGCGCGGGCCCGCTCGACGTCCGGTTCCTCGCCCTTGGATACGGCAAAGAAGATCGGACGGAAGATGCCGAGCCCGCCCGCCGGGGCGAGCGCGGTGTCGGCATATTCCTCGATCCAGATTGCGCGGCCGCGGGCATGGGGATCCGCCGGGTAGAGCGCCGGTTCGGGATGCTTCGCCTCGATCATCGCACAGATGGCGGAACTGTCGGCAATGGTCCCCTCCGGCCCCTGCTCGGCGACGGAGCGGTCGCGCAGGACGGGAATGCGCTTCATCGGCGAGATGTCGCGGAACCATTGCGGGGGATTGAAGACGTTGACCTCCTCGATCTCGAAGGGAACGTCCTTTTCGATCGCCACCCCGGCGACCTTGCGAACAAAGGGGGAAACGGGGCTGCCATAGATGACGAGATCGGGGCGGTCATTGTCGTTCATGCGGGTCGGTCTCCTCTGCTCGGCTTCGCGTGCATAGAGCCTTGCCGCGATAGCGCAATCGATAGGCGCGCCCGCCCGCCGCAGCGATTAGTCTCCCCGCCCAAACGGGAATTGCGTTTTGAGTTGCAACACGTCACTTTCCCCCGCGCACCGACTCCTCCGCGAGGCGTCGGACTGGGACAAGCGAAAGAGAGAGGAAACACCATGGCGAAGCAGTACAGGAACCTGATCAACGGCGAGATGATCGAGACCGGGGAATGGCTCGACGTCGTCAACCCGGCGAACGAGGACGTGATCGGCCAGGTCCCCGCCTGCGGCCAGGACGAGCTCGACAAGGCCGTGGCCGCCGCGCGCGCCGCTTTCAAGACCTGGCGCAAGACGCCGATCGACGAACGCCGCGCGGCGATCATGGCGATCTCGGGCGCGATCAAGGAAAATGCGGACGAGCTGTTCCGCCTGCTCACCAGCGAACAGGGCAAGCCCCACAACCAGGCGCAGCAGGAAATCTACGGCGCGGCGGCGATGAGCGCGGCGCAGTCGACCCTCAGCCTCGAGGACGAGATCAACGAGGACAGCGATGCGCGCCTGTCGCGCACCCGCCGCGTGCCGGTGGGCGTGGTCGGCGGGATCGTGCCGTGGAACTTCCCCGTCATGATGGCGATCCAGAAGATCGTGCCGGCCATGCTGTCGGGCTGCACCATCATCCTCAAGCCCAGCCCCTTCACCCCGCTCACCACCCTGCGCATCGCCGAATTGATCGCGGACAAGGTGCCCAAGGGCGTCGTCAACATCATCACCGGCGAGGATGACCTCGGCCCGATGATTACTGCGCACCCGGACATCGACAAGATCACCTTCACCGGATCGACCGCGACGGGCAAGAAGATCATGGAAGGCGCCAGTGCCGACCTCAAGCGCATCACGCTGGAACTCGGCGGCAATGATGCCTCCATCGTGCTGCCCGACGCCGATCCCAAGAAGGTCGCCGAACAGCTGTTCTGGTCGAGCTTTTCCAATGCCGGCCAGATCTGCATCGCGGCCAAGCGCGTCTACATCCACGAGGACATCTATGACGAGCTGTCCGCGGCGATCGTCGAATATGCGAAGAACGTGAAGGTCGGCGACGGCGCGCAGCAGGGCACCGGGGTCGGCCCGATCCAGAACAAGAAGCAGTACGAACGCGTGCTCGAACTGATCGAGGACGCCAAGGACAAGGGCTACAAGTTCCTGCTCGGCGGGGACAAGGATCCGAGCGGCACGGGCTATTTCGTCCCGCTCACCATCCTCGACAACCCGCCCGAGGACGCGCGGATCGTCGCCGAGGAACAGTTCGGCCCCGTCATGCCGCTGATGAAGTTCAAGACCGAGGACGAGGTCATCGCCAAGGCGAACAATTCCGAATACGGCCTTGCCGGAGCGGTGTGGACGGCGAACCCCGACAAGGGCGTCGAAATCGCCGAACAGCTCGAGACCGGGACCGTCTGGGTCAACGAATTCCTCCACCTGTCGCCCTTCGCCCCGTTCGGCGGGCACAAGCAGTCGGGCTTCGGCGCGGAATACGGCAAGGAAGGCCTCAAGGAATTCACCTATCCGCAGGTCATCACGGTCAAGAAGGACAACGTCCCGGCCTGACCCCTGCCGCCCCTCTCCAACCCGCGCACCGCGTTTCGGGAGCCGCAAGGCCCCGATTCGCGGCGCTGTTGGGGAGTTGGTTCGCGTGATGCAGACGGGGGGTCGCCCTTGGGGCGTGCCTTAAGGGGGCGATGCGCAAATCTGACGTGAATGGGGCCGATGCGAAGCTAGCTTGCGGTTTTCGGGTAGGAAAGCCGGGAAAAAGGGCGCTTTCATGATCGACGCCGAGACGCTTTCGGTAGGCCTCGCGAAGGCCCTTGCAAGGGCCGGGATGGAGGCTCCGGATGGGCTCCACCGCCTTACCGGCGGGGCGACCATGGAAAGCTGGCGGTTCTCTTCGGGAGCTGAGGATCTCGTCCTGCGCCGCGCGCCCAGCCTCGAATTCATGAAGGACCGCCCCTTCGGCCACGCCACCGAAGCCGCGATCATCCGCGCCGCGCGGGCCGCCGGGGTCACGGCTCCTGAGGTGGTGGTCGAACTCGCGCCCGAAGACGGCATCGGTTCGGGCTTCGTCATGCGCGCCCTGCCCGGAACGCCCAACCCGAAGGACATCCTCGCGATGGAGGACGCGGGCGGGCTGTTGCGGCAGGTCGCGCGTGACCTTGCGCGCATCCATTCGCTGCGCCCCGGCGACGTGCCCGAGGACGTGCCGGTGATGAACTACCGCGAGGCGATCGCGGACCTGCGAGCGCAATTCATCGAAGCGGGCGGCGACCGGCCGATCATCGCATTGGGCCTCAAGTGGATGGAGGACAATTGCCCGGAGGCCTGCGAGCCCGTCCTCAATCACGGCGATTACCGCACGGGCAATATACTCGCCCAAGACTCGCAATTGACCGGCGTGCTCGACTGGGAACTCGCCCATTTCGGCGACCCGCACGAGGACCTCGCCTTCGGCTGCATGGCGGTGTGGCGCTTTGCCCGCTACGACCGGCCCGCGCTGGGCCTCGGCAGCCTCGAGGACTATTTCGCCGCCTACGAGGCCGAAAGTGGGCGAAAGGTCGACCGCGAGAGGTTCCGCTACTGGATGATCCACCGCACCGTATGGTGGGCGATGGGGTGCCTGCGCTGCGCAAAGGTGTGGCGCGACGGCTCGGACCGGATGCTCGAACGCGTCGTGATCTCGCGCCGGACGAGCGAGCAGGAACTCGATCTGCTGATGCTGCTGGAGGAGGACGCGCCGGAGGAGGAGCGCCGGGCGAGCGCCGATCCCGACATCGAGGCGCCAGCGCCGACCGGCGAGGCGACCTCGGGCGAGATCGCTCTCGCCGTGTCCGAATGGCTAGCCACGCTCAAGGACAAGGTCGAAGGCCACGACCGTTTCCAGCTTGCCGTGGCGCGCAATGCGCTGGGCATGATCGCGCGCGACGATGCGATTGTGCCGATGCTGGAGGATGCGGACCTGGCGCAGGAAATTCTCGGCGGCGGGACCTTCCTGGACGAGCCGGGCCTGCTGGCCGAACTCAAGACTGCGGCGCTCGAAAAGCTCGCCGCCGACGTGCCGAAATATCCCGCGCTCGAAGCGGCCTGGGCAAAATGGGTGGGAGAGGATTGATGGACTTCGCTATCCCTGCGGACCTGCAGGCTTATCTCGACGAACTCGACGCCTTCATCGAGGCCGAGATCAAGCCGCTGGAGCAACAGGACGACAACATCCGCTTCTTCGACCACCGCCGCGAACATGCGCGCACCGATTGGGAGGCGGGCGGCCTGCCGCGCGAGGAATGGGAGGAATTGCTGAAAGAGGCCACCCGCCGCGCCGATGCGGCGGGCCACTGGCGTTTCTCCGCGCCGAAGGAATACGGCGGCAAGGACGGCTCGAACCTCTGGATGGCGGTCATCCGCGAGCATTTCGCGAGGAAGGGCCTCGGCCTTCACAACGACCTCCAGAACGAGCACAGCATTGTCGGCAATTTCCCCTTCGTCGCCATGTTCGAACAATGGGGGACCGAGGAACAGAAAGCCGAATTCATCACCGGCGGCTTCGAGCGCAAACGCCGCGTCGCCTTCGGCCTGACCGAACCCGATCACGGATCGGATGCGACCCACATGGAAACCCGCGCCGTGCGCGAGACGCGCGATGGCGTGGACGGCTGGCTCATCAACGGTGAGAAGATGTGGATCACCGGGATGCACGTCGCGACCCATTGCGCCATGTTCGCCCGCACCTCCGGCGAGGCAGGCGATGCGAGCGGGATCACCTGTTTCCTCGTGCCGAACCCGACGCGGGGCCTCGAAATCGAGGAATGGCTGTGGACCTTCAACATGCCGACCGACCACCCGCGCCTGTCGGTCAGGGACGTGTGGGTGCCGAACAGTTCGATCCTCGGCGTCGAGGGGCGCGGCCTCGCTCTGGCGCAGAGCTTCGTCCATCAGAACCGCATCCGGCAGGCCGCGTCGAGCTGCGGGGCGGCGCTGTTCTGCATCGACGAAAGCGTGAAATACGCGCGGGCGCGCAAGCCCTTCGGGCAGGAACTCGCGCGCAACCAGGCGATCCAGTTCCCGCTGGTGGAACTGGCGACGCAGGCGGAAATGCTGCGCCTCCTCATCTTCAAGACCGCGTGGGAGATGGACAACATGGCCCATGAAGAGATCGAACGGACGATCTCCGACAAGGTCTCGATGTGCAATTACTACGCGAACCGGCTGTGCTGCGAGGCGGCGGACCGGGCGATGCAGGTCCATGGCGGCATCGGCTATTCGCGGCACACGCCTTTCGAACACATCTATCGCCACCACCGCCGCTATCGGATCACGGAAGGGTCGGAAGAGATCCAGATGCGCAAGGTGGGAGCGTATCTGTTCGGCTATCTCGGGCCCCGAAAGAAGCAAATGCAGGGGATGGTCGGCTAGGCGCGCGCTTCGGGCAGGTCTATGCCTTCGTGCTCCACTCCGCTGCGGCGCGAGATGACGTAGAGGACGAAGCCGACCCCGACGTAGAGCGCGGTCGAGAGCGCCGCGTCCCACGACACCTTGCTCAAGAGCCACAGCACCACCCCGCTCGCAAACGGCAAAATGAAAAGCCAGCGTGCGTCCATCGCCCGTCTCAGCCCGGCATCGTTGCGCTGCCACATCACGACGAGCGCGGTGATGCTCATGGCGAACAGGGTCTGCTCGACGCTCACGAGCAGCACGGCGAGCGCCTCGAAACTGCCCGACAGGGCGAGCAGGGCGATGATGCCGCCATACATCCCGATCGCGGCGACCGGGGTCTGGAAGCGCGGCGAGACGAAGGCGATCGGGCTCGGCAGCAGGCCGCGCCGCGCCATGCCGTAGAAGATGCGCGGGATCGCGACGAAGACGTTGAGCTGGAACACCGTGACCGAGATTATCGCGGCACAGCTGATCATCAGCGCGCCCCAATCGCCCATCACCACCTGCGCGGCGGCGGCGAGCGGGGCGTCGACCTCGCCCGGGTCGGGCGCGATCGCGATATAGGCCCACTGGATGAGCGCATAGAACACGGCCACTCCGCCGAGCGTGGTGAAGATCGCGCGGCGCATCATCCTGCGCGGGTTCTTCATCTCGCCCGCCGCCGCAATGGCGAGGTCCGCGCCCGAAAAGGCGAAGGCGAGCAGCAGCGCGATCGATTCGAACTCGGAAAAGCGCGGCAGTTCCACCTCGGTAGGAAAGCCGTTGGTGGCGAAGCCGACCACGCACAGCAGCGCCAGCGGGGAGAGCTTGAGCACGGTCCCGATCCCGATCAGCCGCACCGCGCGCGCCGTTCCGCTCATGCTGATCGCGGTGAAGGTGGCGATCAGAACGGCGATGCTGGCGAGCCGCATGAGCGGATCGGCGAAGAACGGAAAGATCGCGGCGAGATAGGAGACGAGGACATGGAAATTGGCCGAAGCGCCCGCCATGTTCGCCAACACCGACAGCCAGCCTGCCTGGAAACCAACCGCCTTGCCGAAAGCGTGTTCTGCGAAAAGCTGGTGCCCGCCCGATTGCCGGAACACGGTTGTGAGCTTGGCCACCACCGCCATGAGGCTCGCATAGAGCACGGCGAAGGTGAGGATCGCGAGCGAGGAGAACGTTCCCGCCGCGGCGAATAGCAGCGCGGGCAGGGCGAAGATACCCGACCCGATGACCGCGTTTAGATTCATCAGGATGGCGCCGGTCAGCCCCACGACGCGCGGCGGTTTCTGGTCAAGTGCGATGGTACGTTCCTTCCCCCAGGAACGCGGCCCGAAATATGGAGCAGATACGATGCGGGCGGGAAAGTCAATTCGCGCGCGCCCCGCGCCCTCAGTCATTCGCCTCCATCATTGCCTTGAGGTCCTTCAGCGCCTTGGCCCGCAACTGGTGGACGCGCGGGACGCTCACGTACAGCACGGCGGCGATTTCGGTCAGGTTCAATTCCTCGACGCAGAAGAGTTGCAGCACCAGTTTCAGCCGGTCGGGAAGCTCGCCCAGCGCCTCGGCCAGACGTTCGCGGTCCTCCGACGCGCACAGCGCCTCGAACAGGTCTGGATCCTCGCTCGCGAAGGCGGTGTTGCTGTCGTCATCTTCCTCGCTGATCAAGGAGACGGTGACCGCGCTCGCCTCGATCTGGAGAAGTTCGCCGTCGCTGATGTGGAGCGCGGCGGCGATTTCCGCCCGGCTCGGTTTGCGGCCCGTTTCTATGCGCAGGCGTTCAAGAGCGCGTTCATAGGCGGCGCGGCGTTTTTTTGCATTGCGGGTGTCGTTCAATTGCCGCCGGATATGGTCGAGCATCGCGCCGCGCACGCGGATCTTGGCAAAGGCGGCAGAGCCGTCCTCCCTTGGGCCCGCATGTCGGCGCGCGCATTCCGTCAGGGCCATGACGCCCGTCTGGACGAGGTCCTCGATCTCAAGCCCTTCGCGCCCCATGCCATGGACATGCCACTCTGCGTGGTGGACCATGGGGAGAAGCGGCGCACCCAGTCCTCGACCTCCGAAAGCGCCGGGCAACGCTTGAGACCAGACGGGCTTAAGGACGCGGGGCGCGGGCCGTTCTGGGGGGCATGGACAATCCCGGCGCATACACCCATTCGGCACTAAATGGCTGCAGCGGCGAAAATTTCATCCTGCTTGCCAATGACCTCTCGGCGGCGACCTTCGCTCTCCAGCGCGTCCAGCTCCAGCGTCAGGCCGAGCAGCTCGAGGCGAGCATTTCTGCCGCCGCGCTGATCCGCTCCTCGCTTTCCGGGTTTTCGAACGCGCTGGGCGACCGCCTCCACAGCGGCGACTTGCACCGCGCGCTTCGATCAGCGGCCCCTCTTTCGCGCGTATCGCAACCACTCCGGGCGTCGCGCGCTCGGTCAGCTTCTCGCTCGAAGTGACTCAGCAAGCCGCCGCCCAGACGCTGGTCTCTCCGACTGACTCCAGCGCCGATGACCTCGTCGGCGAAGAAACGCTCACGATCCGTTTCGGCACGGTCTTAGGCACCAGCTTCACAGAGGACACGGACCGCACCCCGCTTGCCATCACGGTCGGGCCGGACGACACGCTCGCCGATCTTGCCAGCCGCATCAGCGGGTCGAGCGGGGGCGCTCAACGCTTATGTCGCGGAAGGGAAGGGCGGCCCGCAGCTGTTCATCAAGGGCGAGGAAGGCGCGGCCTACGGCGTCGTGCCCGAGTTTCCTGCGCCAGCAATTCGAGGTGAGGGGCAATTGAGATGACCGCGCTGCTCTCCCGCAACCCTGCCGCCGCCTATCGCCGGGTCGAAGTCGATGCCCGAATCGAGGCGGCTCGCGGCGCCGAGCTGACCCGGATCTGCCTTGAGGAGGTGGTGACCGCGCTCGGACAGGCCCTGCTCGCAATCGAGCGCGATCCCGGCGTGGCCCCGCGCGAGGCGCTTGCTCGGGCGCACGGGATCGCGCTCTGGCTCGGCCGATCTGTCGATCCAGCCAACCCGCTGCACGAGGCGCTTGTGCAGTTCTATGGCGGGCTGGCGAGCCTTATCCGGCGCAACATGGTACGCGCCGTGCCCGAAGAGATCGCGCAGGTACGCTGCGATTTCGCCGACCTGCTCGAAGCGGCGGAGGCTAGCTGATCCGCCGTTTCAGCCGATCCAGCCTGCGATGATTCGCGCGGCGTCTGCCGGGTCTTCGAAAGGGTGAAAATGGGTCCGGTCGGGGCGGTGCAGATCTTCGCCTCCGGGGATGGTCGAGGCGAGCTGCGGCCAGGTCGGCGAGCTCTTGAAATCGGTGAAGTCGGTCTGCTTCGCGCGCACGACCAGCGTCGGCGCCTCGATCCGCTTCACCGCTCCGAGAATGCCCGCATTGGAGCGGCTGGAGGCATAGACGCTCGCTTCGACTTCCGGCGAACAGGCGAGTTCATATCCTTCTCCGCTTTCCTTCGGCAGCAGGCCATGGCGGCAGTAATCCTCGAACACGCGAGGCTCGAACAGGCAATAGGGATCGCGTTCGCGGAATCGCTCGATCATCGCTTCTGGCGAGGCGAAGTCGCGCTTGCGCCGGATCGCTGGATGGGGAGCATCGCCGGTGTAGAGTGCCGCGTCGGGGGCGTAGAAATCGGGGGCGCAGATGACGGGATCGAACAGGACGAGCCTGCTGAAGGCCTTGGGCTTGTCGGCAGCGCATTGCGCTAGGACATGCCCGCCCATCGAATGGCCCACACCCACGGCTCGGCGGATACCCAGCCGGTCGAGTACCGTCTTCACGTCCTCGGCGACGATCCGCCAGTCGTCGATCGGCCCGCCTTCGGAGCGCCCATGTCCGCGCAGATCGAGCGCGATACATCGCCTGTCGGGGAAATGTTCGATCACCGCGTCCCACACCCGCGCGTGGAAGCCGGTCGCATGGGCGAAGATCAGCGGCGGCTCGGAATTGCTCGGTTTGCCAAGCCAGTCGAAATGGGTGAGGCGCACGCCCCCTCCCTCGACCTGGTGGGTGGCGGGCGCGGTTCGTGTCGGCATGTTTGGTCTGATCCCGTTTTCTCGGCCATCGGCTGATTGGTGCTGCTGGCCTCATTCCTACAGCCGGCGCGAGGGTCAACCTCCCCCTTTTGCGAAACGGCCCCGCCGAAACTTGCGGCACCGAGATGCGCCTCGGGATTTGATTTGTCGCGCGCAGCCTCTATCGGGTAATCCGCGATCCGTCCGAACCCTCCCATGCCTTCACCCGGAGAATCCCTCTTGCCCGATGCCGCCCCTGCAGACCCGGCCCTGACTGCCGAGTTTCGCAGGCTGATGAGCCTGTTCGCGACTGGCGTGTGCGTCGTCTCCGCCCCCTCTGCCGACCACGCGGAGAATGGCGGGATCATGGGGATGACGGTCAATTCTTTCGTCTCGGTCTCGCTCGACCCGATGCTGGTGTGCTGGAGCCTGCAGAACGCCTCGAGCCAGTTTTCGGGCTGGCTGGAGACGGAGCGGTTCGCGATCTCGATCCTCGCCGAGAGCCAGCAGGCGGTCGCCCGCCGCTATGCCGCACGCGCCTCGAGCGGGCTGATCGAGTCCGATTTCGATTGGAGCGAGAACGGATTGCCCGTGGTCAAGGGCGCGCTCGCGCGGATCGAGTGCCGCCACTGGGCAAGCCATCCCGCGGGCGACCACACCATGATCCTGGGCGAAGTGACCGCGATGGACGCGCCCGAGGCCTCCGACAACGCTGCACCGCTCGGCTTCTTTCGCGGGCGTTTTTGTCGCGTCGGGGAATGAGCGTCCCGTTCATTACAATGCCGTCCGGCTGCCCTATATGACGCCGCATCGATCCATCTGACGAGATCCCCCATGCCAGTTTTCCATTCCGACCGCCGCCACTTCCTTTCCGCCACCGGCACCGCCTTTGCCGCGCTCGCCCTGAGCGGCTGCATGATCCGCACCGCGGGCCGCGACGGAATGCCGGGTGCGAACGGAGCTTTCGCCGGATATGGCCCGCTGAGGTCCGATCCGCAGGGCCTGCTCGACTTGCCCGAAGGGTTTTCCTACGGCGTGCTTTCCCGTCTCGGCGATGCGATGGACGACGGCGGCACCGTGCCCGACCGCGGCGATGGCATGGGCGCGTTCGACATCGGCAATGGCGAGATCGCGCTCGTCCGCAATCACGAACTTCAGCCGCAGCATGATGCGGGCGGACCGATCGCCCGGGGCTTCGGGACGCGGAACGGTGAATTCGTGCCCGGCGGGACGACGACGATCGTGCTCGATGCCGGCACACTGGCCGTGAAACGCCAGTTCCGCTCGCTCGGCGGGACGATCCGCAATTGCGCGGGCGGGACGACGCCGTGGGGCACCTGGCTCTCCTGCGAGGAAGCGCCGACCGGGCCGGGCCAGAAATATGGCGAGGGCCTAGCGCGCAATCACGGCTGGGTGTTCGAGGTTCCCGCTACCGCGAACGGGCTGGTCGATCCGGTCCCGCTCACCGCGATGGGGCGTTTCAACCACGAAGCGGCCTGCGTCGATCCAGAAACCGGCTTCATCTACATGACCGAGGACCGCGACGACAGCGTCCTATATCGCTTCGTGCCCCGGATGTCGGGCGACCTGGTGAAGGGTGGCCGCTTGCAGGCGATGGCGCTCGAAGGACTGGCCGACACGCGCAACTGGGCAGGCAGCGCGATGCCTGTAGGGCGCGGTTACGACGTGCGCTGGATCGACCTTTCCGACGTGGAGGCGCCCGCCGACGACCTGCGCCGGCGCGCCGCGGCCGCGGGTGCGGCGCTGATCGCGCGGGGGGAGGGGCTGCACATGGGTGCGGGCGAAATGTTCGCCTGCGCGACCAGCGGCGGGGCGAAGGGGCTCGGCCAGGTCTTCCGCCTCGTGCCCGGACGCCGCGGCGCAAGCGACCGGTTCGAGCTGTTCTTCGAAAGCGAGAGTGAGGAGCAGTTCAATTACGGCGACAATCTGTGCGTGGCGCCCAACGGCCACCTGATCGTGTGCGAGGACCAGTATACCGAGGTCGTCGACAACCATCTGCGCGGCATCACGCCCGCTGGGCGCGCCTATGATTTCGCGCGTCTGCGGACACAGACCGAGCTTGCCGGGGCGTGCTTTTCGCCCGATGGCAGGTGGCTGTTCGTCAACGTCTATTCACCGACCGCGACGCTCGCGATCATGGGTCCGTGGGCGGCCTGAGGAAAGTCGCAAGGCTTGCATTGAGCCTCCGCATCCTGTGTAGCCCGAGGCCATGCAGGACGGCCCTTTAACCATGGCGTGGCGCTTCGCGATCGACCGGGGCGGCACCTTCACCGATGTAGTCGCGGTGACGCCGGACGGGCGGCTGGTCACCGACAAGCTGCTGTCCGAAAAGCCCGGCCATTATGCCGACGCGGCGAGCGAAGCGATCAGGCGGCTGATGGAGGCTCATGGCCCGGACGCGCCGGTCGCGGAACTGCGCATCGGCACTACGGTTGCGACCAATGCGCTGCTCGAACGCAAGGGCGAACGCCTTGCGCTGGTGACGACGCGCGGCTTTGCCGACGTGCTCAGGATCGGCACGCAGGCGCGGCCCGAAATCTTCGCGCGGCACATCGTCCTGCCCGAACAATTGCCGCGCTGGGTGGTCGAGGTGGACGAGCGCGTTAGCGCAGCCGGGAAGGTGCTGACGCCGCTCGATGAAGAGGCAGCCCGGCAGCGACTCGAGGCGCTGCGGGGCGAGGGCTGTGATGCGCTCGCCATCGTCCTCATGCATGGCTGGCATTTCCGCGATCATGAGAAACGGCTGGCGGAAATCGCGCGCGAGATCGGCTTTGCGCAGGTCAGCGCAAGCCACGAGGTCGCTCCGCTCATCGGCATGGTCGCGCGCGGGGATACCAGCGTGGTCGATGCCTATCTCTCGCCGGTTCTGAAACGCTACACCGACGGATTGCAGGCCGAATTACCCGACGCCGGACGGCTTCGCTTCATGCAGTCCAATGGCGGGTTGGCCGAGGTCGGCGCGTTCCGGGGCAAGGACGCGATCCTGTCCGGGCCCGCAGGCGGCGTCGTTGGCATGGTCGCGGCGAGCGCACCGCTCGGCAATGGGAAACTCATCGGTTTCGACATGGGTGGGACCAGCACCGATGTCGCGCACTACGCAGGCGAATATGAACTCACCGGCGACAATGTCGTCGCAGGCGTGCGGGTCGCCGCGCCCATGATGCAGATCCATACCGTTGCGGCGGGAGGCGGGTCGATCTGCTCCTTCGATGGATCGCGTTTCCGCGTCGGTCCGGACAGCGCGGGTGCGGACCCCGGCCCCGCCTGCTACCGCAAGGGCGGGCCACTTACCGTCACAGACTGCAATCTCTTCCTCGGGAGGCTCGATCCCGCCTTTTTCCCGCGCGTCTTCGGACCCGGCGGCGACGAACCGCTCGACCGGGGAGCGGCGCGGCAGCGGCTGGAGGAGGTGGCGGAGCGCCTGCCCGAGCCAAGGAGCCTCGAGGACATTGCCGAGGGCTTCCTCGACATTGCGGTCGACAACATGGCGAACGCGATCCGCAAGATATCGGTCGCGCGCGGTCATGACGTTACGACCTATGCGCTCGCCTGTTTCGGCGGGGCGGGCGGTCAGCACGCCGCGCGGGTGGCGGACCGGCTCGGGATCGAGACGGTGCTGGTCCACCCGCTTGCGGGGATATTGTCCGCCTATGGCATCGGCCTTGCGCCGGTAAAGGCGATCCGGGAAGTGAGTTTCGGCGAGGAACTGGGCGCGGATGTGTCCGGGCCGCTCGGGGAACTGGTCGAGCAAGCGCGCGGAACGCTGATCGCGCAGGACATCGCCCAAGAGGCTATCCACGTCGAACGCCGCGCCCGCCTGCGGTTTGCCGGGAGCGACAGCAAGCTGACCGTTCCGGTCGGGGAACCTGCGGACATGGCCGCCGAATTCCGCGCGCTGCACGCGAAGCTCTACGGCTATTCGGACGACGCTGCCGCGATCATCGTCGATGCGTTGAGCGTCGAAGCGAGCGGGACCAGTGGCGGGCTTGGCGCGGCGCAGGCCGAACCGCTTGCCGTTTCGGGCGAGGCTTCGGGCGACTGGCGCACGGTGGAACGAGCCGCGATGGGCGCCGAAATGGCTGAAGGAGAGGCATTGGACGGCCCCGCTCTGGTGATGGATCCGGGCTCCACCACCGTCATCGAACCCGGCTGGCAGGCGCGCCTCGCCGAAGAGGGCAGCCTTGTCCTCACCCGCAGGGTGCCCTTGCAGCGCGAGCAGGCGATGGGAACCGCGGTCGATCCTGTCAGGCTCGAAATCTTCAACAACCTTTTCATGGCGATCGCCGAGGAAATGGGCGTCGTCCTGCGTTCGACCGCAACGAGCGTGAACATCAAGGAGCGGCTCGATTTCTCCTGCGCGCTGTTCGATGCCTCCGGAGCGCTGATCGCCAATGCGCCGCACATTCCCGTGCATCTCGGCAGCATGGGTGACAGCATCGCGCGGGTGATCGAGGTGCGGGGCAAAAGCCGCGATGGACGCGGGTTTCGACGGGGCGATGCCTATGTTCTCAACGATCCTTTCCGCGGCGGCACGCACCTGCCCGATATCACGGTGATCGTTCCCGTCTTCTACGATGACGAGGCCGACGAACCGGGCGCCTTCGTCGCCGCGCGCGGGCACCATGCCGATATCGGCGGAATCGCGCCCGGATCGATGCCGCCCGAAAGCCGCACGATCGTCGAGGAAGGAGTCCTGATCGACAATTTCCTGCTCGTCGACGAGGGACATTTCCGCGAGGCCGAGATGCGCGCCAAGCTTGCCGATGCGCAGCACCCCGCGCGCAACCCGGCGCGCAACATCTCCGACCTTCGCGCCCAACTCGCCGCCTGCACCCGCGGGGCGGAATTGCTGCGCGGCGCGGCGGCGGAGCAGGGGGGCGAGGTCGTTGCCGCCTATATGGCCCACGTCATCGACAACGCCGCCGAAAGCGTGCGCCGCCTGCTGGGCGGTCTGGAGGACGGCGCGTTCGAATATCCGATGGATAACGGCCTGACCGTCAGGGTGGCGATCCGGATCGACCGCGAGGCCCGCAGCGCCGTGTTCGACTTCACCGGGACGAGCCCGCAGCACGAGGGCAATTTCAACGCCCCGCGCTCGATCACGCGTGCGGCCTCGCTCTATGTCCTTCGCACGCTCATCGACGACGAAATCCCCATGAACGACGGCTGCCTGCGCCCGGTCGAACTGATCGTTCCCGAAGGTTCGATGCTCAACCCGAGACCCGGCGCGGCGGTGGTGGCGGGCAATGTCGAGACGAGCCAGGTCGTCACCGACGCGCTGTTCGCCGCGACGGGTCGCCTTGCGCCGAGCCAGGGCACGATGAACAATTTCACATTCGGCAATGACGAACACCAATATTACGAAACAATCGCGGGCGGATCGGGTGCGGGCCCCGACCATGACGGGACCGACGCGGTGCAGACCCACATGACCAACAGCCGGCTGACCGATCCGGAAATTCTCGAAACGCGCCTCCCGGTGCGGCTGGATCGCTTCGCCGTGCGCGAAGGTTCGGGCGGTGAGGGGTTTCACAGGGGCGGCGAGGGGGTCGAGCGCCGCGTCACCTTCCTCGAAGCCATGCGCGCCAACATGCTCGCCAATCGCCGCGCGGTGCCGCCGCGCGGCATTTGCGGCGGAGGCGATGCAGCGCCGGGAGCGAACTGGGTCGAGCGCGAGGACGGCAACCGGTTCGAACTCGGCGCGACCGGATCGGCCCGTGTCGAACCGGGCGATACCTTCGTCATCCTCACCCCCGGCGGCGGAGGCTGGGGCGCGCCCGGGCGCTAGGCCGGGGCGCCTAGATCAGGCCGCGCGCCATGTAGTGATCGTGCGGCTCTCTCGCTTCGCCATTGTCGGCGACGCATGTTTCGAAAGCGCGCGATTGCGACAGGAACACCTCGCCATTGAGTTCCTCGAGGAAATGCGAGCGTTTCAGCCGGTCCATCACTGGGCCCTTGACCTCCGACAGGTGGAGACCGACCCCTGCATCGCCCATCCGGTGATTGATCGCCTCGAGGCTTTCGAGCCCCGATGCATCGATCGCGTTGACCGCCGAACACATCAGGATGACGTGGCGCAGTTCGGGCTTTTCCGCGACCCGGGCGAGCACATATTCCTCGAGCCAGCGGGCGTTCAAGTAGGTCAGGCTTTCATCGATCCGGATCGACAGGACATGCGGCACGGTGAAGACGTCGTGCCGGTCGATATTACGAAAATGCTCGGTTTCCGGAACGCGCCCGACGATCGCCGCGTGCGGCCTGCTGGCGCGCCACAGGTAAAGCAGTAGGCCGACGCCGACCCCTGCGATCACGCCCATTTCGACGCCCGCGATCAGGGTGATTCCGATTGTCGCCACGTGCGCCGCGAAATCGGACTTGGAATAGCGCCAAAGTCGCCCCGGCGTCTTGAGATCGACGAGGCTGAGCACGGCGACGATGATCGTCGCGGCGAGCGTCGCGATGGGCAGGCTGAACAGCAGCGGGGTAAGGAACAGCGAGGCGAGCGCGATGCCCACAGCTGTGAACGCGCCCGCCGCCGGGGTCTGCGCGCCCGCGTCGAAATTGACCACCGAGCGCGCGAAGCCGCCCGTCACCGGGTATCCGCCCGACAGCGCGCTCGCGATGTTCGACGCGCCCAATCCGATCAGCTCCTGGTCCGGTGAAATGCGCTGGCGGCGCTTGGCGGCGAGGGTCTGCGCGACCGAGACGCTTTCGACGAAGCCGATGATCGAGATAAGGAGCGCAGGCACCCACAGCGCCTCGATCAGCGACAGGTCGGCGGACGGCAGGGCGAAGGGCGGCAGACCCGGCGGGATCTCGCCGGTGATGGCGACGCCCTTTTCGCCGAGATCGAAGACGATCACCGCGATGATGGTCAGCGCCACCGCGACGACCGGCCCCGCCTTGGCGATCATGTCGGCGGGCTTGTCGGCAAGGCCGAGCCGCATGAGAGCAGGCTTCGCGCCCCTGCGGACCCAGAACAAGAAAGCGAGCGCGGGAATACCGATCGCGAGCGTCCAGGGGTTGGTCGTGCCGAGCGAAGCACCGATGCTGCCGAGCATTTCGGGCCAGTTGTCCCCGCCTCCGCTCACGCCGAGGATATGGCGCAGCTGACTGGTCGCGATCAGCACGCCGCTGGCGGTGATGAAACCGCTGATGACCGGATGCGACAGCAGGTTCGCCAGGAACCCCGCACGCAAGAGGCCAAGTATGGCGAGCATGATGCCCGACAGGAATGCGAGCGTGATCGCTGCTTCGAGATAGGCCGCCGTGCCTTGCTCGGCGACCGCTCCGGCAGCGGAGGCCGTCATCAGCGAGATCACCGCCACCGGCCCGACCGCAAGCGTGCGGCTGGTCCCAAAGATCGCGTAGAGCACCAGCGGCAGGATCGAGGCATAGAGGCCGACGACCGGCGGCAGTCCGGCAAGCAGCGCATAGGCGAGGCTCTGCGGGATCAGCATGATCGTGACGATCACCGCCGCCACGAGGTCGCTGGAAAGCACCGAGCGGTCGTAGCTCCGGCCCCATTCGAGGATCGGCAGATAACGCTTCAGCATGCCCCGCTTCTTTTCGTCACGATGCGATCAGGCCGCCCGGCCCGGCCAGCCATTCGCGGCCCTTGAGCATCCCGTTCCAGTAAAGCCAGGGGAGGAAATCGGCCTTGAGCATCCATGAAAGCCGCTGCGGCTTCGTCCCGTCGACGAGCCATTCGGGAAAGCTCGGCATGAGCTTTCCGCCATAGCCGAATTCGGCGAGCACGATCTTGCCGCGTTCCACCGTGAGCGGGCACGAACCGTAGCCGTCATAGCCCGCGCGCGGCCCCTTGCGGGAAAGCTGCTGGAGCACGTTGACCGCGACCACAGGCGCCTGCTTGCGCGCGGCGGCGGCGGTCTTGGCGTTGGGCATGCCGCCCGCGTCGCCGACGCCGAAGACATTCGGGTATCGCACGTGCTGGAGCGTGTGCTGGTCGACATCGGTGAAGCCCGTTTCCGCTGCCAGCGGGCTGTCGGCGAGAAATTGCGGCGCGACCTGGGGCGGGACGACATGGAGCATGTCGAAATCGCGCGTGACCTCGCCCTCTTCGGTCTTGAAAGTCGCCGTGCGCGCGGGCCCGTCGACCGCGACGAGATTGTTGCTGAGCTGGAGCGCGATGCCGTACTTACCGACATAATCCATCAGCGCGGGAACATAGTCGGCAATGCCGAACAGCGCGCCGCCCGCATTGCAGAATTCGACTTCGATATCGCCCAGCACGCCGCGCCGCAGCCAGTGGTCGCAGGAAAGATACATCGCCTTTTGCGGCGCGCCCGCGCATTTGATCGGCATGGGCGGCTGGGTGAACAGCGCGCGGCCGCTGCGCAGGGTTTGCACCAGTTCCCAGGTATAGGGCGCGAGGTCGTAGCGGTAGTTCGAAGTCACCCCGTTCCGCCCAAGCGTCTGCTCGACCCCTTCGATCTGTTCCCAGGCAAGGCGGATGCCCGGCGCCACGACGAGAACGTCATAGGCGACGGTGGACCCGTCGGCGAGCGTGACCTGATTGTCCTCGGGCCGAAAGCCGGCGGCCGCCTGTCTCAGCCATGTCACGCCTTTCGGCATGACGCTCTCCATCGGGCGGACCGTTATCTCGGGCTCGAACACGCCGCCGCCCACCATGGTCCAGCCGGGCTGGTAGGCGTGGGTGTCCGAAGGTTCCACGATCGCGATGTCGAGCCCCTTGCGCCGCTTCAGCAACGAGCTCGCGGTCGCGATCCCCGCCGCGCCGCCGCCAATGACGACGACCGTGTGTCTGTGCGTGCCGGCCATGTTTTCTCTCCCTTTTATGTGGTGCTCAGCCGCCGAGCCGTGGGGCAAGCGCGCTGAGATCGTATCCGGCGGCCTTCGCGTCCCTCAGGCGTTCATCGGCGCTGCGGGCTGCCGGGTTCGCGAGCGTCTCCAATGTGATCGACCGCGTGCCGGTGCGGCAGTATGCGATCAAAGGCCCCTGCGTGCCGCGCCGCACCGATGCGAAGGCGGCGATCGCCGCATCGGGGAAGGCTCCGCCCGCAACGGGGATGTGGTAGAAGGCGAGGCCCGCCTGCGTCGCAGCGGCGCGCAGGTCCTCGAGCGGGGGCTGGCCGGGCTCTTCGCCATCGGGGCGATTGCACACGACCGCGACATAGCCCTTGTCCGCAAGCGTCTTCATGTCCCCAGGAGCGATCTGCGGGGAGACGGCGAAACCGGGGGTCACTTCACGAATGTCCATCACGGGTTCCTTTCGGTGAGGCGGACAAGGCCCATGCCGACAAGCATGGCGATGACGAAGACGGCAGCGCCGACCGGCTCGATCACGAGCGCGGCGATGCCCGGTCCGGGGCACAGACCGGCAATGCCCCAGCCCACCCCGAACAGCGCCGCCCCGCCGACCAGGCGCGCATCGAGGTCCTTGCGCGTGGGGATCGCGAAAGCCTCGGCAAAGAGGGGATGGGCGAGGCGCGGCTGCAAACGCCACACCACCACCATGACCAGGACCGCCCCGCCCATGACGAAGGCAAGCGTTGGGTCCCAGTCGCCGAACAGGTCGAGAAACCCGCGCACCCGCGCAGGATCGGTCATCCCCCCGAGCGCCAGCCCCGCGCCGAATACGGTCCCCGAAAGGAGCGCAACGATCGACCGCGCGTTCATTGCAGCACCTCGAGGCCAAGGGCGTTCATCGCCGCGACGGTGGCGAAGCCGGTCGCCATGAAGGTCAGCGTCGCGACGATTGATCGCGCCGAGAAGCGGCTCATCCCGCACACGCCGTGCCCGCTCGTGCAGCCGCTGCCGAGCTTGGTGCCGACACCGACGATCAGCCCCGCAATGGCAAGGACGAGCGGCGAGGCGAAGCTCGCCTCGATCCCGCCCAGCATCGCTATGATGACGAGCGCGCCGAGCGGCAGGCCGATCACGAAGGCCCATGCGGCGCTTCGCTCCATCCCGCTCCCGCCAAGCCCGGCGGCGCGCGCCGCGATCCCGGAGACGCCCGCGATCCGCCCTGCGCCAAGCAGCATGATCGCCGCCGCAAGGCCGATCAGCACGCCTCCGGCCAGCCCCGCAAGCGGGGCGGCGTCAGGGAAGCCTGCCAAGGTCATACCGCGTTGACCGGGATCTTGATGTAG
>Ga0207419_1001065_pt1 | contig 21913 bp, 12 predicted proteins | sample ElkSloMetagenome_4_FD_184723 | JGI IMG/M metagenome (GOLD analysis project Ga0207419, IMG submission 184723) | Hot spring microbial communities from Elkhorn Slough, Monterey Bay, USA - MD2A (version 2) | ecosystem: Environmental > Aquatic > Marine > Intertidal zone > Estuary: Microbial mat ...
TTCCAGAAGACTCTTTTTCCCGCACTCTCTTTTTATGAGATATTTGAATTAAACCAAATCTTATATTCAGTTACCGGAGCCATGGTTTTTGCTTTCATCTTATGGGGAAATTCGCGGCGTGAATTTAATTCATAAACTTTCTCCTTTTCTGTCTTAAATACATGCAAGATACTGCTGATGAATTTTATAGATGTTAAATCTCAATCCTTAACTCTATCGTTTTTTCCGCTATTTTTGAAAAATATTTATTTAAAATGAAATTAAATTACGAAAAGTTTTGTTTTATTTAATTATTGCATATATTTGCTGTTGTAAAACATAGTTGCTTATGTTCTTATAAATTACACCGATTGAAACGAACAACAAGTTATTTTTTATGAAGAATTTAATTTCCATTCTAGTCCTTATCGTAGTCGTGGTCTTGTTAGGCACAACGAGGTGAGAATGGTATAACTTAAATAAAAACATTATTTAGAGCCTTTCTCACAACCAGGGAAAGGCTCTTTTAATTAATTAGTATTACAAAATGGCTGAAACGGCAACACAAAAAGGAATATTACGAAGCGCTACTACCACACAGGGGCGGAAGATGGCTGGTGCCCGTAGCTTATGGCGAGCTACTGGTATGAAGGAGGAGCAGATCGGGCAGCCCATTGTAGCCGTGGTAAATTCTTTTACGCAATTTGTTCCCGGGCATGCACACCTCCATGGAATTGGTCAGCAGGTGAAGCATATGATCCAGCAAAATGGATGCTATGCGGCTGAATTTAACACCATTGCTGTTGACGATGGAATAGCCATGGGGCACGATGGCATGCTTTATTCTCTGCCGTCTCGCGATATTATTGCCGACAGTGTTGAATATATGGTAAATGCACATAAGGTCGATGCCATGATTTGCATTTCAAATTGCGATAAGATCACGCCCGGAATGCTTATGGCTGCCATGCGCCTGAATATTCCCACAATTTTTGTTTCCGGTGGCCCAATGGAAGCCGGACAGAATGGAGAGGAAAAATTCGACCTTGTAGATGCCATGGTACTGGCTGCCGATCCATCCGTTTCTGACGAACGAATAGCGATGGTAGAAAAAGTTGCCTGCCCCACCTGTGGATCATGCTCCGGAATGTTTACCGCCAATTCCATGAATTGCCTGAATGAGGCGCTTGGTTTGGCGCTTCCCGGCAACGGAACTATTCTTGCCACACATGCCAATCGCCTGCGGTTATTTGAAAAAGCTGCAGTGACAATAGCTGAAATAACGAAAAAATACTATCTCGAAGGAGATGATTCTGTTTTGCCACGCTCCATAGCAACCAGAAGTGCTTTTATGAACGCTATGGCACTGGATATTGCCATGGGTGGTTCTACAAATACAGTATTACATTTGCTGGCCATAGCCAATGAAGCCAGTGTTTCATTTACCATGAAAGATATTGATAACTTATCCCGGAAAATTCCCGTGTTATGCAAAGTATCTCCAAATTCCCATTATCATATCCAGGATGTGAACAGGGCGGGAGGAATTTTATCCATAATGGAGGAGTTGAATAATGGTAAATTGCTTGATCCCGAGGTTAAGCGTGTAGATGGATACACCCTTGAGGAGGCGCTGCGCTTTTATGCCATAAATAGTGATGAAGTAATGCAGGAAGCATTAGATATTTATTTGAGCGCACCAGGAGGATATACAAATCTTATCATGGGTTCGCAAAAAAAGATGTATCAAAAGCTCGATACTGATCGCACCGCTGGCTGCATTCGCGACGTTGAACATTGTTATAACCCTGATGGTGGACTGGCTGTGCTTTATGGGAATATTGCCCGCAACGGCTCTATTGTTAAAACCGCCGGTGTGGATTCATCTATCTTTCATTTTGAAGGCAAAGCAAAGGTTTTTAACTCACAGGATGCAGCCTGCAAGGGCATCCTGAATGATGAAGTGGAAGCAGGCGATGTGGTGGTTATTCGGTATGAAGGTCCCAAAGGTGGTCCCGGAATGCAGGAAATGCTTTACCCTACATCATACATAAAATCAAAAAAACTTGGTAAGGCATGTGCTTTAATCACCGATGGGCGTTTTTCAGGAGGAACTTCCGGTTTAAGTATCGGGCACATTTCACCTGAGGCTGCTGCGCAAGGAGAATTAGCCGTTGTGCGCGATGGTGATCCTGTTATCATAGATATTGCCAAAAGGAAGCTGGAGCTTGCCATACCGGCTGATGAATTGGAAGCGCGGATGAAAGAAGAAAAAAACAAAGGCAAAAAAGCTTTTAAACCGTCCGGAAGACAAAGACACATTTCACGGGCATTAAAAATATACGCTGCTATGGTTAGCAGCGCTGATCTGGGTGCTATTCGCCTGATTGATTAATAATCACTAAATCTGTAACCTTTAAAACGGATAATTATGGAAACGCAAGTACAAACTACACCGACCAAAGAGAAAAATTCCTCACCACAACCCATGAAAATTACGGGTGCCGATGCTGTAATCCGCTCATTGCTGCACGAAGATGTCGACACCATCTTTGGGTATGTGGGTGGTGCGATTATGCCAATATATGATGCCCTTTTTGATCATAAAGAAAACGTGAAGCACCACATGGTAAGGCATGAGCAGGGAGCCATACATGCCGCACAGGGATATGCAAGAGCTACCCGCAAAACGGGAGTGGTATTTGCTACCTCTGGTCCGGGTGCTACTAACCTGATTACAGGACTGGCAGATGCCATGCTTGATTCCACTCCCCTGGTCTGCATTACCGGACAGGTGCCTTCAGCATTATTAGGGACAGATGCTTTCCAGGAAACGGACATCTTAAGCATGTCAATGCCTGCTACCAAGTGGAATTTCCAGATTACACGTGCAGAGGAGATACCTGAGGCGCTTGCTAAAGCATTTTATTTTGCCAATTCAGGTCGTCCGGGTCCTGTTCTCATTGATATTACCAAGGATGCTCAATTTGCTGAGATCGATTATGTATATGAGAAGATAAATAAAGTAAGGAGCTACATTCCATATCCAAAAATAAATTCTCAGGATATTGCCGATGCAGCCAAATTGATTAATGAAGCAAAGCAACCTTTATTGCTGGTAGGACAAGGCGTAATTCTTTCTGGCGCCGAAAAAGAACTTTATAAGTTTGTTGAGAAAACCGGCATTCCGGTGGCGTGGACATTGCTGGGATCCTCTGCATTCCCAAACCAACATGAATTGAGTGTGGGTATGCTGGGTATGCATGGAAACTACGGACCAAACAAGGCTACAAATGAATGTGATCTGCTGATAGGTTTAGGGATGAGGTTTGACGACCGAGTAACGGGAAACCTTCAAACCTATGCCAAACAGGCCAAGGTTTTGCATATTGAGCTCGACCCTGCTGAGATAAATAAAAATGTAAAAGCAGATGTTGCGGTAAACGCGGATGCCAAACAAGCCCTGATGGATCTTATTCATGAAGTGGAAGAAAAACGTTACCCGGAATGGTACAAGGTATTTGATAATTACAAGAAAATTGAACACGATAAAGTAATTGAAAATGATGTCACCACCAGGCCTGGTCATCAGATAAAGATGGGTGAGGTTATTCACAGGATATCAGAACTCACGAAAGGAGAAGCTGTGGTAGTAACCGATGTAGGCCAACATCAAATGTCAGCTGCGCGTTATTACATGAACGAACCCGGAAGTAATCTGATTACTTCAGGCGGGTTAGGAACCATGGGTTTTGGTTTGCCTGCTGCAATAGGTGCTAAAATTGCCCTTGGCGATAAAAAAGAAGTGATAACCTTTATTGGTGATGGTGGTTTTCAAATGACAGTGCAGGAACTGGGTACGATAATGGAAAGTGGTGCTGCCGTAAAAATAGTGCTTTTAAATAATGGTTACCTTGGAATGGTTCGCCAATGGCAGGATCTTTTCTTCGAAAAACGATACTCAATGGTTGAGTTAACCAATCCTGATTTTATAAAACTTTCTGAAAGCTACGGAATTAAAGCCCGGCAAATAAGTGCACATGAAGATTTGGAGGATGGCCTCAATGAAATGCTGCAATCCAAAGAAGCCTTTCTGCTAGAGGTAATTGTAGAGAAAGAAGAAAATGTGTTCCCCATGGTACCGGCAGGAGCTACTGTTTCTGAAATGCGCCTTGAATAATAAATTGAATGTTTTTAATCCTCAATAATTAAATAAGATAATGGAAAAAGAGTACACGTTGTCCATATTTACGGAGAACAAGATCGGAATCCTTCATCGGATAACAACCATATTTACCCGCAGAAAAATCAATATTGAAAGCCTGAACACTTCAGAGTCTGAAGTTCGGGGTGTTTACCGCTATACTTTGGTTATAAGGGTAACCCCTGAAATGGTAGAAAAAGTGGTGAAACAGATTGAGAAACAAATAGGGGTATTAAAGGCCTTTTCGCATGAAGAACATGAAATTGTGCACCAGGAAATTGCGCTTTACAAAGTACCCACACAGGCTTTTGCAAACGGAACCAATGTAGAAATGATCATTCGCAATCATAGTGCGCATATCCTTACCGTGGAGCCGCAATACATTGTGATAGAAAAAACCGGGCATAAGGAAGAAACACAGGAGTTATTCAGACTTCTAGAGCCTTTTGGTGTGCTTCAGTTTGTCAGATCAGGGAGAGTGGCCATGACCAAACCCATGAAAAAACTAACCTCTTACCTTCAGGAACTGGAAGAAGCCAGTAGTCCCGGTGAGCAAACTATACAATAAATTAAATATTCAAATCTAAAAAAAGTAAAATTATTATGGCAAAACTTAATTTTGGCGGTGTTGAAGAAGAAGTGGTAACCCGCGACGAATTTCCTTTGGCTAAAGCACAGGAAGTACTCAAAGACGAAGTTGTGGCGGTAATCGGCTATGGTGTTCAGGGCCCGGGCCAGGCCTTAAACATGAAAGAAAATGGCATTAAAGTAATTGTAGGACAGCGTAAACCTTCCAAATCGTGGGATAAAGCTGTTGCTGATGGCTTTGTACCAGGCGAATCACTATTTGAAATTGAAGAAGCCGTGAAAAAAGGTACCATCATTTGCTACCTTCTGTCAGATGCTGCCCAAATAGCCCTTTGGCCTACAATTAAAGAAAATCTGTCTCCCGGTAAAGCACTGTACTTTTCACATGGTTTTGCTGTTACCTATAAAGACCGTACCAATATTATACCTCCAAAAGATGTTGACGTGATTCTGGTAGCTCCAAAAGGCTCAGGTACCAGCTTACGTCGTATGTTTTTGGAAGGCAGAGGATTGAACTCCAGTTTTGCTGTTTTTCAGGATGCTACCGGTAAAGCCCGCGACAGGGTAATTGCCATGGGTATTGGTGTGGGTTCAGGCTACCTGTTTGAAACTACTTTTAAAAACGAAGTTTACAGTGACCTTACCGGCGAAAGAGGTACTTTAATGGGCGCTATTGCTGGTATATTTGAAGCACAATATAATGTTCTCAGAAAAAATGGCCATTCACCCAGCGAGGCTTTTAACGAAACAGTGGAAGAATTAACGCAAAGCCTTATGCCACTGGTTGCTGAAAATGGTATGGATTGGATGTATGCCAATTGTTCCACAACGGCTCAGCGTGGTGCACTCGACTGGAAAGGTAAATTCCGCGACGCAGTAGCTCCAGTTTTTGATACGCTTTACAAGGAGGTTGCTGCCGGAAACGAAGCCCAGCGCTCCATAGATACCAACAGCCAGTCTGATTATCGTGAAAAACTTGAAGAAGAACTCAAGGAATTACGGGAATCTGAATTGTGGCAGGCAGGCGCTACAGTAAGAAAATTGCGTCCCCAAAACAACTAATGAATTTCTATCTCATTTAGCCGTTTGGTAAACAGTTTCCGTTTGCTAAACGGCTTTTTTATTTTTTGTACTATGGCAGAAAAAAAATATGTCCCCGGCTTAAAAGATATTCAGATGGCCAGTGTAAGGTTGAAAAACATTGCAACCCATACGCCACTGATGAAAAACCTGAACTATTCTGATCGGTATGAAGCAAATATCTTTTTTAAAAGAGAAGACTTGCAGATTGTTCGCAGCTATAAAATACGCGGGGCTTATAATAAAATAAGTTCCATTAAAAGTGGAGCACTGAAAAATGGTGTTGTATGTGCCAGCGCCGGAAATCATGCGCAGGGAGTTGCTTATTCATGCCATTATTTAAAAATTCATGGCACTATATTTATGCCCAGTCCTACACCCAGGCAAAAAATAAAGCAGGTAAAAATGTTTGGAAAAGATGCTGTTGATGTGGTATTGGTCGGTGATACCTTTGATGATGCTTTCAATGAGGCCATGGAATTCTGTAATAAAAACAAAAGCCAGTTTATCCATCCCTTTAACGATCCAAAAGTGATCGAGGGACAGGGAACTTTAGGGCTTGAAATACTTCAGGATGCAGGAACGGCCATTGATTATCTGTTTTTACCTATTGGTGGAGGTGGATTGGCAGCAGGTGTGGGTACGGTGTTTAAAAATTTGAGTCCAGAAACAAAAATTATTGGGGTAGAACCTGCGGGAGCTCCTGCCATGAAAACATCTTTGGAGAAAAATGAAATTATTACCTTACAGGAAATAGATAAGTTTGTTGATGGTGCATCGGTGCAAAGGGTAGGGGAGTTGACCTTTGAAGTATGCAAGCATGTGGTGGATGAGATTATTACAGTTCCCGAAGGAAAAATTTGCACTACTATTTTACAATTATACAATGAAGATGCCATTGTTGTTGAACCTGCAGGAGCGCTTTCCATCACAGCCCTGGATAGTTTCAGGGATGAAATTAAAGGTAAAAACGTAATCAGCATCCTTAGTGGCAGCAATAACGATATTACTCGTACGGAAGAAATTAAGGAACGTTCATTGCTTTTTCAGGGGCTCAAGCATTACTTTATTGTAAGGTTTCCACAGCGGGCAGGTGCTTTGCGTGAATTTCTCGTAAATGTTCTGGGTCCTAACGATGATATTACCCATTTTGAATATTCCAAAAAAAATAGCCGGGAACGGGGACCCGCGGTAATAGGCATTGAACTGCAAAATCCTGAAGATTTTTCGCAACTTATAAACCGCATGAAAGAGAGAAATTTCCATTACGAATATCTGAACGAGAAACCTGACCTTTTTCAGTTCCTCGTCTAATTTTTGATAGTCCTCTATGATAACACGGGTTTGCAATTAATGTCTGCGCGAAAACCTCATTTCTTTCCCGATTGTCGGGACAGGCTGTTAAGCTTGTCTGTAAAATACTCATTTAATTAAGTAAACTGCATATTTTCTGAATTCGCAAGTCTCGAACCTAAGCTTTTCTCATCAGAAACATGAGTTTTCTTGCATGCACTACCTAATCATAAATTCAACGCTTACTCAGGCATGAAAAAGCGCGTGTGTAGTGTCCTAAACCAACACCTTTGTGCAAAGGGTAACAAAGAATATGTTTCTTTGTACCACCATTAAGGATGAACAAAATTGGGCTGAACAGGTCATTATAGTAGCAAATATGTGATGGACCAACCATTATCATGAAACCCTACTCTGGTCCAGCCAACTGAGATGCTAAAAAACTATTGATAATTTAATGATAACGTATGCAAAAATTAAGAATACTAACCATCTTTATTATTTCAGGTATATTTCTGAATTTGTCATTGATAGCACAAATCCCTACTCATCTTGAAGTTGATACTGATCCGGTAAATTTTTATGAGTGGCCAAATCTATTGGTATACATTGTCTTGCCTGTTCTTTTGGTCGTATTTTATATATGGTGGCGACGCAACAAGGCCCGGCAAAAGAATAAACGCCTAAACAATCTTGATAATAAAGAAAAATAAATTCAAGCCTTGAGTTTTCCATATTTATCTAAGGAAAAACCCTTAAATAAGACAAATTGGCATACAATTTGCATTTAATACGCCATAATGACGCTTTAATTTGAAGAATTCTATCTAAAACATGCCAAAAATCCTTTGGCACTTAAATTGAAAATAGGCTTATAAAATTATTAACCTTAAAATTTTTAAAGCCATGACACTTTTAAGATACAAAAATGCTGAGCCAAAAGCATACAACGGAAAAGCTTATGCTAGTTTTTCAGACCTTGTGAACGACATGTTCAATACTTCTTATTCCGAATCAAATGTAGCCACACGCCCACCAGCCAACATCAGGGAAGAGAGCAACCAGTTTGTGGTGGAGTTGGCCATCCCTGGCCATAATAAGAAGAGTATAAAAATTGACGTGGAGAACGAAAACCTTAAAGTTTCCGGTAATCTTGGAATTGAACAAAAAGAAGATGAAAGCCACAGAAGAAGAGAATTCAACTATTCAAGTTTCGAAAGGGAATTCATCCTTCCGGAGATTGTGGACACCACAAAGATTTCTGCGAAATATGAAAATGGGATACTTTACCTTCACCTGCCAAAAAAAGAAGAAGCTGTAGATCAGCCACCAAGGCAGATAAATATAGACTAATTATTTGTACATAAATAAGTTGAGGCCGTTGATTGTTCAACGGCCTTTTTGTTTTTAAACCCAGGAAAAGGTTATTTTCCTGATAATAATTTTGAGTATTATACCTTATTTATATATTTTCGTACTTTCTTTTAAAAACCCGATAATTCCTCATTATACGAATTAGCTATTGCGTAATATCGATTCTGTTCATTTTGAACAATTTCACATTCATTAAGAATGTTGAAAAATATGTAAATTTTGATCCTCATGACTGAAGAAAAGAACACACCAAAGGGTAGTGAAAATGCAAGCGAAGAAAAAAAGAATCTTGAAAGTACTAGTCCTCCGGATAATAAACCTGAAACAGTTGCTGGTGCTGAAAAGATAAATTCATCGGTTGAAGAAAAAACGGATGTAACTGAAGATGAAATTGCAGAAAAACAGTCCATAGAAGATAGCTTTGATGACCTGCCAGACCAGGAACAGCCAAAAGAGCCTATGAAAGATGAAACGAAAGAAGAGCAGATTTCTGGCACCAGGGCTTCAGGAGTAGATTCGCATGAAACAATGGAGGAGGATATAACGCCGGTAAAATCTGAAACAGAAGATAAAACTACTGTTTCAAATAATGATGAGAAGCAGAATGAAATCACAAAGCGTAATATAATCTCGGATTCCACTAATGAAGATATAGTAAAAGAGAAGGAGGGAAATGATTCAAAAGGTTTTGATGAAGATGAAAATGAGGAAGGGGAAACGGATGGTAGAAACACAACTGATTATTCCTCCCTTACTAAAGAGGAATTGATCAATACCCTGGAAAATCTTTTGGCCTCAAAGCCTGCGGTAAAAATCCGGCATGATGTAGAAACCATAAAGGTCTTGTTTTATAAACTCTGCAGAACTGAGAATGAGCAGAAGAGGGAAGCCCTTCTTGAAGAAGGTGGCGATCCGGAAGATTTCCAACCTACGCCAGAACCATTAGAGGAAAAATTAAAGGAACTGCTTGCTAAATTTCGAAAACATAAAGCGGACCATAACCGGAGCCTTGAGCTGGAAAAAGAGGCGAACCTGAAAATTAAATACGAAATTATTGAAGAACTTAAAGATTTGGTCAATAAGGAAGAATCTTTAAATGAAACGTTCCGGCAGTTTCGTGAATTACAAATGAAATGGCGTCAGGCAGGGGTAGTTCCGCAAAGCAGCCTGAAAGACTTATGGGAGAACTACCATCACCATGTTGAAAAGTTTTACGATTATGTAAAGATTAATAAGGAATTACGCGATCTTGATTTAAAGAAAAACATGGAGACTAAAATTGTTCTCTGTGAGAAAGCGGAAGAATTGTTATTGGAATCTAATGTGATCAAAGCTTTCAATAACCTTCAAAAGCTGCATAACCAATGGAGGGAAACTGGCCCTGTACCTATTGAAAATAAAGAGGAAATTTGGGAAAGGTTTAAAGAAGCTACTGCAAAAATAAACAAGAAACACCATGCCTTTTTTGATGAGCAAAAGGAGGTGCAAAAGAAAAATCTTGAACTTAAAACAACATTATGTGAAAAGGCTGAAGAAATCAGCACCCGCGAAATAAACTCACATTCTGGTTGGGATAAAAATTCCAATGCATTGGTAGAGGTACAAAATGAATGGAAAAAATTAGGTTTTGCACCCAAAAAGCATAATAACAAAATTTACAAGCGTTTCCGGAAAGCCTGTGATACTTTTTTTCAACGAAAAAGAGAATTTTATGCCAGCTACAGGCAGGAACAACAAGATAACCTGCAACTAAAAACAGATTTATGTGTACAGGCTGAGGCCTTGAAAGAAAGCACGGAATGGAAAAAAACTACCGATGAATTAATCCAGATTCAGAAAAGATGGAAAGAGATTGGTCCGGTTCCCCGAAAGCAGTCAGATGCCATCTGGAAGAGATTCAGGACCGCCTGCGATGCGTTTTTTGAAAATAAAGCAAAGCATTTTCAGCAGGTAGATGGATCTTATGAAGCCAATCTGAAAAAGAAGGAAGAATTAATAGAAGCTATAAAAGCATACGCCTTTACCAATAAGGTAGAGGAAAATTTTCAGGCTTTGAAAGATTTTCAACGGCAATGGACAGAAATAGGTTTTGTGCCAAGGAAACAAAAGGATGAAATTGCAACACAATACCGCGAAGCCATTAATCGACGTTTTGATGAATTAAAAGTTGACGATGGCAAAAAGAATTTGCTAAAGTTTAAGAACAGGGTTGAGACTTATAATGCAACCAAAAAGAACCGCCGCATCTCTGGTGAAAGAGATAAACTGGCCAATAAACTTAAACAACTCGAAACTGACATCGGACTTCTTGAAAATAACATTGGTTTCTTTGCGAATACCAAAAATGCCGAATCAATGATCAAGGAGGTGCAGGACAAAATCGATAACGCCAGAAAAGAAATGAAGCTTATCGAGAAAAAGATAAACGTGATTGATGATCTGGAGGAGGAACAATAAACATAAAACACATTTAGTTATCAATCAATAAATTAAAATATTTTGCCAAATACCAAATACATTTTTGTTACTGGTGGTGTTACCTCTTCATTAGGTAAAGGAATTATCAGTGCTTCACTGGCGCGTCTTTTGCAGGCCCGCGGTTATTCGGTTGCCATTCAAAAACTTGATCCTTATATTAATGTTGATCCCGGTACACTCAATCCTTATGAGCATGGCGAATGCTACGTAACCAATGATGGTGCAGAAACAGACCTTGACCTTGGACATTACGAACGTTTTCTTAGTGTAAATACGTCCCAGGCAAATAATGTTACCACCGGACGAATTTATCAATCTGTAATCAATAAAGAACGAAAAGGCGATTACCTGGGAAAAACCGTGCAGGTAATTCCACATATTACCGACGAAATTAAACGACGAATTAAATTGCTGGGTGCACGACAGAAAAATGAAATTGTTATTACTGAAATCGGTGGCACAGTGGGCGATATCGAATCACTCCCTTATATTGAAGCAGTGCGCCAGATGAAGTGGGAACTGGGTTCTTCAAACAGCCTGGTGATTCATCTTACTCTTGTTCCCTATCTTGCCGCTTCAGGCGAATTGAAAACCAAGCCTACGCAGCATTCTGTAAAAGTACTGTTGGAAAATGGTATTCAACCGGAAATTCTTGTGTTACGCACCGAACATAATCTTACCCAGGCCCTGCGAAAAAAGGTGGCTCTCTTTTGTAATGTGGATATTGATGCTGTTATTCAATCAATTGATGTACAGACTATATATGAAGTGCCTTTATTGATGCTGAAAGAAAAGCTTGACCTGGCAGTATTACGAAAGCTAGGGCTGGGTGAAAAAAATGAGCCCGACCTTAAACCATGGAAAAGATTTGTAAATAAAGTAATCAATCCCAAACAGGAACTTAGCGTCGCGCTGGTAGGAAAGTATATCGAATTACCTGATAGCTATAAATCCATTATTGAATCTTTTATCCATGCCGGCGCTGTAAATGATTGCAAGGTTAATGTAATCAGTGTTCATTCCGAAAAGCTGGAAAAAGAAAATGTTGAAAGTCTGCTTAAGGGACTAAGCGGTATTCTGGTGGCACCCGGATTTGGTGACCGGGGTATTGAAGGAAAGATACTTGCTGCCCAATATGCACGTGAAAATAATATTCCCTACCTGGGTATCTGTTTGGGAATGCAATGTGCTGTGATAGAGTTTGCACGCAATGTATTGCAATACCAGGATGCACATTCATCTGAAATGATGCGTAATACCCCTTATCCGGTTATAGACCTTATGGAAGAGCAAAAAGGGGTTACAGAAAAAGGCGGAACCATGCGCCTGGGCGCCTATCCCTGCCGCGTGAAAAAATCAAGCCATGCCTATACTGCATATCAGAAAACTACAATCTCGGAACGACACCGGCACAGGTTTGAACTTAATAATGATTATCTTCCGGCCTTTGAAAAAGCCGGAATGGTTTCCACAGGGGTAAACCCTGATACAAATCTTGTTGAGATTATGGAAATCCCTTCTTTAAAATGGTTCGTAGGGGTGCAATTTCACCCGGAGTACAGCAGTACAGTTATGAACCCTCACCCGCTGTTTGTGAATTTTATTAAAGCAGCGCTGGAATTTAAAACACAAATAAATAATAATTAGAATATAAATAATGGATAAGAATTCAATCATAGGGCTGTTTTTAATTGCTGGAATTTTAATTGTGTATAGTATTTTCACCAGCCCCGATGAAGAGGAAAAAGCTGAGCGGCAGCGTTTGATTGATTCCATTGCACAGGTGGAACGGCAAAAGGCAATGGAAGAAGCACAGCGAGAGATCGGTCAGACACAAACAGATGCTCCAAAACAAATTGATGAACCAGCTATCGCCGATTCAGTAAAGCAAATACAGCGTCAGCAACAATTCGGTTCATTTTCCGAAGCCGTTGAAGGAGAAAGACAATTTATTACCCTTGAAAATAACCTTGTAAAAATCAAATTTTCAAGCCTTGGAGGAAAACCATATTCTGTAGAGCTTAAAGAATATAAGCAATATGATGGCAGTCCCCTGGTGCTTTTTAGTGGAGACTCTACCATATTTGGCCTTAATTTCTTTGCCCAGAACCGCAGTATTTCTAGCAACGACCTTTATTTTACACCTGTGCAGGGAACAGAGAACCTGACCGTAGGACAGGGAGGTGAAAAAAATGTCGCATTCCGGTTATATGCCGGCAACGAGAAGTATATTGAATACATTTACACCCTGGCAGATGATAAATACATGGTGGATTTTGACATGAACTTTGTTGGAATTGATGACATTATATCAAAAAACCAAACCGAGCTGGATTTTCGGTGGCTCATATATTCTCCCTCTCATGAACGGGGAAGGCAAAATGAGCTGAGTTATACCACCATTTTTTATAAACATTTCAATGACGAGGTAGAGAATTTCTCCCTGCGCTCTAACAAGGATCTGGAGGAAGAAAGTATTAAAACCAATTTAAAATGGGTGGCTTTTAAACAGCAATTTTTCTCAAATGTAATTATTTCTGAGGAAGGCTTTCCATACAGTGACCTGGTTTCCGAAACCATGCCGGAGAATTCTGCATACCTGAAAAAGTTTACTGCTGATATAGGAATACCTTACAATGCGGCTGGTGGCAATGTAGACCTTAAACTGTACTTCGGGCCGAATGATTTCAATATCCTTAAGGAATATGAGATGGACCTTAAAGAACTCGTTCCCCTTGGCGGATGGATAATAAAGTGGATTAATCAGTACGTCATCATAAATATTTTCAACTGGTTGAATAATTTCATAGGTAATTATGGTATTATCATTTTATTACTCACCCTAATTATTAAACTGGCACTTTTCCCGCTTACCTATAAATCATATCTTTCTATGGCAAAAATGCGTGTGCTAAAGCCACAGATTGATGAAATTAATGAGAAAATTCCTAAAGACAAAGCCATGGAACGCCAGCAGGCCACAATGGCGCTTTACCGGAAGGCGGGTGTAAACCCTATGGGCGGATGTTTGCCAACACTGCTTCAAATGCCTATCCTCTTCGCTATGTTCAGGTTCTTTCCTAGTTCCATTGAATTAAGGCAGGAGAGCTTTTTGTGGGCCGAGGATTTATCTACTTATGACTCTATCCTCAATCTGCCATTTACCATACCTTTCTACGGGGATCATGTTAGTTTGTTTACCATACTGATGACGGCTTCTACCATTCTCTCTATGAAAATGAGTAACCAAACATCTACCAGCGCCTCCATGCCGGGTATGAAAACCATGATGTATATTATGCCGTTTACTTTTATGTTTATACTCAATGGCTTCTCTGCAGGTCTTACTTATTATTATTTCCTTGCCAATATTATCACATTTGGCCAGAATATGGTGATTAAACAATTTGTTGATGATGAAGCTATCCTTAAGAAACTGAACGAGAAAAAGAAAAAACCGGTTAAAAAATCAAAGTTCCAGGCTCGACTCGAGGAGGCCGCAAAGAAAAAAGGTTATAAAATGCCTAAGAAATAGATAAAAACTCCTAAAAAGCCTGCGAATTAATTCAAAGGCTTTTTTATTTTTTACGGTGAGTTGGGTGTTTACAATTTCATTTTACTATTTTTAGCATAGAATAATCAACTATGCCCATGTCTCCGCTAAACCTCAATATTCCCGGCGATAATTTAAACAAAAACATCGCGCTAACTTCTCAGGAAGTTGAAAACTGGTATAATGACATCCTTGAAGCCCTTCCTTCCGGGGTAGTAGTGCATGATTCCAAAGGTATTATCAGATCATATAACAAACGAGCGCTTGAAATACTTGGGGTTTCTGAAGAACTTTTTGCTGGAAAGTTCGCCTCAGATATTAATCTGGCTTTTTTTCATCCCGACGGTTCATCATATCCGGCCGAAGAGCACCCTGCCATTCACAGCCTTAAAACGGGTGCATCATGTCAAAACGTGCAAATGATCGTTTTGCGAAATGACAACTCAAAAGTTTTTCTTTCCATTAATGCAAAACCTCTGTTCAGTGAAAATGAGCAAAAACCATATGCTGTGGTCACCAGCTTTAATGATATCACCATTGAAAAAGAAAATGAAAATGTATTGGCAGAAAGAAGTCAGTTTTTTAAGGCCATTTATGATAATGCTGATGTTTCCATATGGATAACAAGAGTAAATAAGGATGGAACATTCGATCTGATCGATAATAATCCGGCTGATTATGCTGTTACAGGAAAGAAATTCAATATCACAGACCCAATTCCCCTGGATAAAGGGTACCCCGGAGTTACCCTGCCTAAAGTTTTAGAAAGTTACCGCAAATGTGTGCGGTTAAAGAAAAATGTTTCTTTTGAAGAAAAAATTATTCAGGAAAATGTTGAGAAATGGTTTTTAAGTACACTTACACCCATTACCAATGCTGATAATGATGTTGTAATGGTACTTGGAACAGCAAAGGAAATTACTGATAAAAAAAGCGAAGAGATAAAATTACTAAATCTACAAACCAATCTTAAAAGCCAAATCAACATCCAGCATGATGAAATAAAACAGAAGGAAAACCTATACCGCCTCATGGGACAAAATTTCCCTGATGGAGACATTTTTATTGTTGATAAAGACCAAACCATTTTAATTGCAGAAGGAACAGAGATTCTTAAGGAACATAAACAGCCTTTTGAGGGGAACGCTATTTGCTCTGTGTTTTCTGGCGAGGCTTGCATGTTACTTTCTGATGCCTTACACGATGTTTTTAATGATAAAATTGTTGAATACGAATACGGATTTAATGCACAGGAATACCAGATGAAACTTGTTCCTGTAAAAAATGAAAAAAACAAGGTTGATGCTGCCCTGTGTGTATCGCAAAACATCACCCGGCTGAATAAAGCCACCCGCCATATACATCAGGTTTTAAAAACAGAAAGTGCGTTAAGCAGGGCTTCCAGAATTCTGCTTTCTGGCAATTATAGTTTACAAACGATAGAAAAGGCGCTAAAAGTTATACTTGATTCAACCCGGATAAGCCGAATATATATTTTTGAAAACTTCACCAAAAATAACGATTTTTACTGTCGGCAAATTGCTGAAGTTTGTCTTGAAGGGGTGAAATCAGAAATTGATAATCCGGAATTACAAAACGTTAAATACGAGGACTCTATCAGAAGATGGAGAGAACTTTTGATGAATAAGCAACCAGTTTCTGGTTTTGTGAAGGACTTTCCAATTCAGGAAAAGGAAATTCTTCAACCACAGGGAATTAAATCAATCCTTGTACTTCCCATTTTTATCAATATGCAGTTTTGGGGTTTTATCGGATTTGATGATGTATCAAGGGAAAGGGAATGGGACCAGAATCATCTATATCTTTTATCTACATTTGCCGATGCATTGGGCAGCCATATCAGCAATGAAAAAACAGATTTAAAACTTCGCTTTGAGCAGGAGAGGTATGAAAAACTGGCCAACAGTATTACTGATACTTTTTATTCTACTGACCGGAATTTCCGTATCCAGTTCTGGAATAAAGCGGCGGAGAAGCTCACACAGCAACCGAAAGAAAATATTATTGGAAAAAAATTATCTGATTTTTTTCCCGGAGAAAATGTTGACACTCTGCATGGCATATTTAAAAAATGTCTGCGCACTGGAAATACCTCAGATATTACCATAGATTGGGAAATAGAGAAAGAATTACGCAGCTTTGAAGTGCGCATATACCCATTCTCTGATGGTTTGGCCGTACTGGTAAAGGAAATTACGGAACGGATTAAAACAGAAAAGAAATTGCTGCAAAACCAGGCGGTGCTAAAAGAACAGAAAATCGCCCTTGAAAATAAAAACAAATCACTCACCCGAACACAGGAAGAACTCAAATACTCCAGGAACAGGTATTTTGATCTTTATGAGAATGCCCCCACAGGATTTTTCACGCTGAATAATGCGGGGAGAATTCTGGAGGCAAATAAAACTATGTTACGGATGATTGGTGAAAATAAACATGCGTTACAGGCAAATTCGTTTACAGAAATACTTCATCCTGAAGACATTCCAATATTCAATGCTTTTTTAAATGAAATAGTGAATAAAAAGCAGGTAAGTGCTATTGAAGCTCGTCTGTTGTGGAAAAATAAAGCGCCTATTTATGTGGCCATCTCATCAAGCAAGATGAAGAAAATGCATGATGAATTCAAATTTACCGCCACTGATATCAGTCAGCTTAAAGAAGCTCAAAAACAGGTAGAGAAAAATGAAATTATTCTTGCCTCTTTAATCCGCCATTTGCCTGTGGAATTGTTTGTGCTAGATGAGAAGAATCATATATTTATTCAAAATCAACGTTCAATAGAACGCTGGGGTAACTTTCAGGACTTTCATATCAGTAAAATTCCTATTCCGGATTTGCTGCGGAAAGCAACTGCCCGTGCTTTGGCCGGCAGTAAGCAGCCCAAAGAACACTACGAAACCATATATTTTACCCATAATGGGGCTGATATCGTATATGAGCAGATTTTTTCAAAAATACAGGTGCACCACGAATTTATTGGTAATTTATGTATTCTTATCGATGTATCTGATGAACGAAAAATGGAGGCAGAAATACTACAGGTGAGGGAAGATACCATCAAAACAATAGAAACAATATTGCAGTTTTTACCAAATGGCCTTTTGGTTTTTAATCAGGAAATGCAGCTATTACAGGACAATGAAACATACCGGAAAATTATAGAGGCATATGCAGGTCAGCTTAAATTTAGTACTGAAGGACTTAACCGGTTAATACAGCAAAGGGTTATTTCTGAACTGCAGTCCGGAGATGATTTCCAAATCATCATTTATGAAAATAATGATAGCCGAAACCAAAATAAATTCTTAGCCCTGGATATTGCAAATGCTGCAATTCAGGAGAATGGTGAAAAACGTCTGCTCATTTCCGTTAAGGATTCTACCAGCCAGTTAAGAGCCATCAGGGAAATTGAAGAAAAGGAGCGGCTTTACAACACATTGGCAAACAACATTCCGGACACCGACATTTATGTAGTTGATAAATCCTTAAATTATTTGCTTGCCGATGGGAAATTAAAAGACAAGTACGGGTTTAATTCAGACTTCTTTTTAGGCAGAAGCCTGTACGATCTAAACAATGAAGGTGAAGTCTGGACGGCAATAAAAGAAATGTATATAGATTCTTTAACAGGAAAAACCGTCTCCAGAGAATTCTTTTATGTTTACGATTATTTTGACGTCACCACCCTTCCTTTGCTTGATAAGAACAAAGAAGTTTTTGCCATTATGGGTATATTCAGGCAGATTACAAAATTAAAGGAAACCCAGCTTAAACAGCAGCGGCTTATCAATAAGGAAAGGGAAATAAATTTGTTGCGCAGCCGGTTTCTTTCCACCATGTCGCACGAATTTCGCACACCACTTTCCGTAATTTCCACTACGGTGCAGCTGCTAGAAAAAATGCCTGATTTGCTTAAATCAGATAAGAAATACGATCTGTTAACACGTATGCATAATGCAGCGTCTTTTATGGTTTCTATCCTGGATGACATCAACTTTATCAGCCTCGATCAGTCCGATCGGTTGCAATTCAATCCAACAAAAACAGATATAAAAGTTTTTTGCACACAGATTATCCAGGAGGTTAAATTCAGTATGCCAAAAAAACCCATTGATTTTAAGTTTGAAGGAGAGAATAAAGTAATGAATATAGATATTAAGCTCATGCGGCATATCCTAACCAATGTTTTGAATAACGCGGTAAAGTATTCTTTAAACAGTAAAAAGCCTGTATTTTTTAAGGCAATCAGCCAGAAAAATCAATTAATTTTTGAAATAAGAGATCATGGTATAGGAATGTCGAAGAAAGAGATAAAACAAGTATTTGAGCCTTTCTACCGGGCAACCAAAGCTGAAAAAATTAAAGGAACAGGGCTGGGAATGTCAATTGTAAAAAGATGTGTTGACATACATCAGGGCGAAATAGAAATCGCAAGCAAACCTGGAAAAGGAACGGAAGTTTGCCTCCGTATGCCAGTTGCAAACTCTGAATAATAATAGCTTTTCATAATTATCACCAACTGATACCCCCATGAAGAAGATGATTAAATATACTGGGATTTTACTCCTGATTTTTGTACTGGCCTTTGCCGTGCTGATAGGCATAGCTACCTTAAGTGACTACCAACCCTCAGCAAAGGAACTCGTATATGAATCCGCTGAACACCAGAGTTTTCAGGATACTGACACCCTTAATTTATTAATCTGGAATATTGGTTATGCCGGTCTGGATAAGGCAATGGACTTTTTTTACGATGGGGGGAAAAAAACACGTACAACAAAAGAACAGCTCAAAGAAAACCTGCAAAATATAGGAAATTTTCTTTCAAAACAGGACAGCATGGACTTTATAATGCTGCAGGAGGTTGACATTGATTCAAAAAGAAGCTACCATACCATGCAGGTAGACACCCTTCAGAAATTTTTACCTTCTTATTTACCCCTTACAGCCACCAATTACCTTGTTTCGTATGTTCCCCTACCTTTTTATGATCCTATGGGTAAAGTAAATGGTGGCCTCACCACATTTACAAAATATAAACCAGCAACTAGCTACAGGCATTCCTTCCCAGGCAATTACGCGTGGCCAAAAAGTCTTTTCCTGCTTGACAGATGCTTTCTGGTAACCCGTTTCCCGGTTGGTGATAATGAGCTGCTTATTGTAAACACGCACAATTCAGCCTACGATGACGGTTCCATGCGCCAGGAGCAAATGGAATACCTGAGCGAGTTTTTATTACAGGAATATGCACTGGGAAATTATATTATCGTAGGTGGTGATTGGAATCAATCTCCCGCAGGTTTTCAGCCCAGCTATCAGAATTATTTGTTTGATTCAATAAATTTATTATACCTTCCGGATAATTACCTCCCGGAATGGGAATGGATGTATGATTCTGCTTCACCAACCAACCGGCGGCTGCAGACATCGTTCAGCCAAGAGACATCATTAACTACCATCATCGATTTTTATCTTGTCAGCCCAAATGTAAAGCCATTGTCAATAAATACTCTTTCCCGGAATTTTTCAAATTCTGATCACGAGCCGGTGGCTGCAAAAGTAAAACTGATAAAAGAACCGTAATTTTTAAACGATTAAGACATATTTAAAATGAAGATATTCACAAATATTTTGAAAGCACTGGGAATCCTCATTCTGCTTGCTATTATTACCGGAATTATATTTATTGTAGATCTAAAAAACAGGGCTGTTCCAGCGTATGCCGCCGATATAAGTATTCCTGGGCTGGAGAATGAAGTTACCGTTTACCGCGACTCGCTTGGGGTTCCACACGTATATGCACAAAACGAACCGGATTTATACCTTTCCACAGGTTATCTCGTGGCACAGGACAGGCTTTGGCAAATGGATCTGCTGCGCCGGGTAACCCAGGGTAGGCTGTCAGAAATATTTGGTTCCGATTTTATTGAAACAGATGCTTTGTTAAGGGCGCTCCGGTACAATAAAAAATCACAATTGGTTTTAGACAGCGCCTCGTCAGAGTTACTGGTTGCGCTGAATGCTTTTGCAGAGGGAGTAAATTTGTATATTGAAAATAACACCGACTTTCCACCGGAATTTGCCATTCTGGGATATCGTCCGGAGCAATGGAAACCCATTCATACATTGAATTTAATTGGTTATATGGCATGGGACCTTAAAGCAGGTTGGAGCCAAATGGTTCTGGATGATTTAAAAGGCAATCTGGATGAAAAACTTTACCTGGAATTACTTCCTGATCCGGAAACCCAAAATTCCTATGTTTATCCTGAATATGATTCTGTTTCATCTGCACTGTTTTCCATGTTGCAGGATCAGACAGATATATTATCTGAACTTGGTTTGGATATCTTTAATGCCAGTAATAACTGGGCCGTATCCGGAAGAAAAAGTACAACAGGAAAACCAATACTTGCAAACGATATGCATTTAGGTTTCGGCATGCCCGGCATCTGGTACCAAATTCACCAGGTGGTTGAGGGCAGCCTCAATGTTACAGGTTTGTTATTGCCCGGCCAGCCTTTTGTCATTGTAGGGCATAATGATAGTATAGCCTGGGGTATGACAAACACTTACGTAGATAATCTTGATTTTTATGAAGAGAAGGTGAATCCTGACGATTCTGCTTCTTATTATTTTGATGGCGAATGGATCGATTTTAAGGAAGAGAAAATAAAAATTGGTATTAAAGGCGGCGACACTGCAACCCGTATCCTTCAATGGACACATCGCGGTCCCGTAATTTCTGATTTTAAAAACATTCCCGGAAGAACAATTTCCATGCGCTGGGTAGGAGATGAATACAGCAATGAACCGCAAACCGTTTATTCCCTGAACAGGGCTGACAACTGGCAGGAATTTACTTCTGCCCTGCGCACATTTAAGGCCATAAGTCAGAATATCAATTATGCTGATGTAGCTGGTAATATCGGTATGTACACTGCTGCAGGAGTTCCTGTGAGAAACCGCAATCAGGGTTTTTCTATTCTGCCTGGCGATACCAGTTTGTACGACTGGAAGGGAATGGTGCCATTTGATAGCCTGCCCAATGTATATAACCCGGCAAAAGCGTATGTTTCATCAGCCAATAACCGTACAGCACCTGATGACTATCCATATTACATTGGCCAGTGGTATGCTCTTCCACACCGATTTGACCGCATTAATGAACTCCTTGAGGCAAAAGAAAAACACTCGCTGCACAGTTTTAAGGAAATTCAAACGGATCATGTTTCCTCCCTTGTACGTCAGGTTAAACCCATGCTTATCCAGGTTTTAAACCAAATCTCTTTTGATGATACTTTAACCATTAAAGCAATAGACATGCTCTCATCGTGGAA
>Ga0207419_1001066_pt1 | contig 21909 bp, 16 predicted proteins | sample ElkSloMetagenome_4_FD_184723 | JGI IMG/M metagenome (GOLD analysis project Ga0207419, IMG submission 184723) | Hot spring microbial communities from Elkhorn Slough, Monterey Bay, USA - MD2A (version 2) | ecosystem: Environmental > Aquatic > Marine > Intertidal zone > Estuary: Microbial mat ...
CTGCATTAACGCAGTACATGTACAACAATTTCTTTTACAATCCCGGAGCTGCCGGGAGTGCAGATGAAATATGTCTGAACGCTACTGCCCGTCAGCAATGGTTTGGTCTTGACGGTGCACCACAGACTACTATATTTTCTGCAAATGCACCTTTTAACCTTTTTGGCATTAACAGTGGTGGTGGTTTAAATATTTACAATGAAACTATAGGTTTTCATAATGACCTTGGTTTTCATGGATCGTATGCCTACAGAATGTCCATTGGTGATGGTAGTTTAGGAATTGGAGTTAGCGGGGGGATTATTAATCGTGCCTTTGATGCAAATTGGTATACTCCTGAAGGTTTGGATGATGGATCCGGCAATTTACCCACCAATGAAAGCGCCATTACTTTTGATATGGCTTTTGGTGTTTTCTACCGTGCAGAAAATTTTTATATGGGGGTATCAAGCACGCATCTCCTTGAAAATAATATTGATTATAAAACAGCTGCCAATGATATAGATTACCATAAAAGGCAATTTCATTTGACTAGCGGCTATAACCTGCAATTAGCAAATCCATTGTTTGAAGTACGACCCTCATTTTTTATTCAATCTGACCTTGCTGTAACGCAATTTACTTTAAACACATCTCTGGTTTACAATAAAAGGTTATTGGGAGGCGTTTCTTACCGTAATGGTGATGCTATTTCCGCCCTTATCGGATTTGAGATGCGAAATGGGGTAAGAATTTCTTATTCTTACGACATAGGAATCAATGCATTACAGCAATATAATGATGGCACACATGAATTTTCTGTAGGATATTGCTTCAAAATTGAAACCGAAAGGGCACCAAAGAAGTATAAGAGTATTCGATACCTGTAAATAAACATAATAATAATCGAAATTTAGAGTTTGTCAATAGAGATAAATCCAATAGTTATGAAAAAGTTGCTTAGCCTAAGTATCATTCTTGCAATCATTAGCAGTTGCAGCAATTATGAAAGTGGTGAACTAACGGGAGTTAGTGGCCGCCAAAAGTATTTTGAGCCAGAACCTTTCGGGATGATTTTTATACCTCAGGGTAGCTTTACCATGGGGCCCAGCGACGAAAGTGTGGATTGGGCACAAAATACAATGACCAAAACAGTTACTGTAGATGCATTCTGGATGGATGAAACAGAAATCACTAATAATGAATATCGTCAGTTTGTGCATTGGGTGCGCGACTCAATTATGCGTCGCCTGCTGGGTGAACAAATTGAAGATTACGTAATTTCAGAAGATGAATACGGTAATGTTATCGACCCCCCCCTGTTAAACTGGGATGTAGATATTGATCGCCGCGACGAGGAAGTAAACGAGATTGTTCAGGAAATGTACCTGCCACAAAACGAACGTTTCTTTGGAAGGAAGGAAATTGATACACGCAAGTTGGTCTATGAATATTTCTGGATTGATCTTCAACAGGCTGCAAAGAGTGGAAACAGATACGACTGGGAAACAGGCGAATATAATGGCTATGTCATGAATAATGAAGGACAAAGAATTGAGGTTACAGACAGATCAGCATTCGTTATACGTGACAGAGTACTTGTATATCCCGATACTTTAAGCTGGATATCTGACTTCACTTATTCATACAATGAGCCCTTGGCAAAGATGTATTTCTGGCATCCTGCTTATGATAATTATCCTGTAGTAGGTGTAAATTGGCAACAGGCCTCTGCTTTTTGTATCTGGCGTTCACAGCTTTTGAACGCGTCATTGCAAAGCGAAGAGGAGTATTTTGTGCATGATTACCGGTTACCTATTGAAGCTGAATGGGAATATGCCGCACGCGGCGGACTGGATAATGCCATGTATCCATGGGGTGGTTTCTATACCAGAAACAGCGAAGGTTGTTTTCTTGCGAACTTTAAGCCTTTAAGAGGTAACTATGCCGATGATGGTGCAGTTGCTACTGCTGCCGTAGGTACCTACGAGCCTAATGAATGGGGCTTATATGACATGGCAGGAAACGTTGCGGAATGGACAGCCAATGCTTATGATGAATCTGCTTATGTTTTTACCCACGATCTTAATCCTGATTACAAGTATAATGCCAGACCAGATGATCCACCAGTAATGAAGCGTAAAGTTATCAGAGGTGGTTCCTGGAAAGACATTGCATATTATGTGCAAAATGCCAGCCGTTCTTATGAATATCAGGACACTTCAAAATCATTTATTGGTTTCCGCTGTGTAAGATCATACCTGGGTAGTAATTAATAAACCTTAATTAATCATATTTTTTATCTATTTTAATCTATCGAAGAAATGAAAATCACTGATATCGTTCAATCATCAGGATGGAAAAACTTTATGGCCAAACTGTACGGCCTTGGCGCTGCGGTTGTAATTATCGGCGCTTTGTTTAAAATTCAACACTGGCCGGGTGCAGGTATAATGCTTACGATTGGTCTGACAACTGAAGCGGTTATCTTCTTCTTTTCTGCTTTTGAACCTTTGCACGAGGAATTAGACTGGACTCTGGTATACCCTGAACTTGCTGGAATGACTGATCCTGATGAACTTGAATCTCCTGATGATACCAACCCGGCCCTAAAAAACCGGGGCTTGCTTGAAAGATTTGATGAAATAGTTGGTGAAGCAAACATTACACCTGAGGCATTCAGTACACTTGGTGATAACCTTTCAAAGCTTAATCATACAGCCGGCAAAATGGCAGATTTAAATGAAGCAAGCACGGCAGCAACAAATTATGTTGATAATTTCAAAAATGCAGCTGAGACCCTTCATAATATGACCAACACATATTCTGAATCTACGAGGGGTTTGCAGGATTCTGTAAGTAAATTATCCAGTTCATATTCACAATCTGCAGAATCTGTAATGCGCAGTTCGGCGGAAATATCAAGCCAGGTAGAGCAATCAGGAGAATCTCTTAAAGGATCATATCAAAAATTAGCCGAATCGATAGATCAACAGTTTAATTCTATTTCTAATGGTGGTCAGTCTTACGGCAATCAGTTGGAAACTTTAAATAAAAATTTAAGCGCTTTAAATGCGGTTTATGAACTACAACTGCAGGGTACCAATGAGTACCTTAAAGAAAATCAAAAGCTCTATGGCGGATTTAACAGTATGCTTTCCAATTTAAATGAATCTGTTGAAGAGACAAAAAGATACAAGGAAGAAATTTCAAAACTGGGTGAAAACTTGGCTTCACTAAACAGTGTTTATGGAAACATGCTTACGGCAATGAATGTGAAGAAATAATTTCCCTAGAACAACAGACAATAATTATTAAGATAATAAAGAATTATATATAGAATATGGGTCACGGTAAGGAAACTCCCAGGCAAAAGATGATTGGCATGATGTATTTAGTGCTGACAGCATTACTTGCCATGAATGTCTCAAAGGATGTTTTGGATGCTTTTGTCATTGTGGATGAAGGAATTACAAAAACAACTGAAAATTTCTATCTCAAGAACGATATGCTTTACCAGGCTTTTCAACAAGCTGCAACAGAGAATGAAGAAAAGGCCGGTAAATGGCGCGACATGGCTTTCGAAGTAAAGGAGCGTTCAAATAAACTTTACGCATATATTCAGGAATTAAAAGTAGAGATCGTTGAAACAAGTGAAGGACCAGAATCAGAGGCTTTACAGGATGGTAAAATCATAGGCGAAAATGTAAATGGCAAGGATAATACCGATATCCCTGCCCAGATTATGATTGGAGATAATAACGACGGAAAAGCCAATGATCTTCGCAAGGCAATTGAGGAATATGAAGAATTTCTCCTTTCTATTCTTCCGGCCAGCGCAGAAACTACAGCCGAATCTATCAGGCAAAGTCTGGATACTGATGACCCCCCGCCAAAAGAGGGCCAGCAAACCACCTGGCAACATGAACATTTTGAAGGATTGCCACTGATTGGCGTGGTCACCCTGATGTCGGGCTTTCAGGCCGATGTACGCAACGCTGAATCTGAAGTATTGCGTTATCTTTATAGCATGATAGATGCAGGATCTTTTAAATTCAATAAACTGGAGGCCCAGGTTATCCATAGCTCGAGCTATGTTTTACGGGGCAATCCATATACAGCAGAAGTATTTATATCAGCCTTTGATTCCACCCAACAACCAGTGGTATATGTAGGCAGGTACGATTCTGTTCAACGTGAAGACGGAACATGGGATTATGATATGGTAGGGAACTATGATTCACTTCCTGTTAATGGTGGAAAAGGAATATATGATATTAAGCCTTCTTCTCTCGGATACCAGGAATGGGGAGGGTTGATTAAATTGAAGTCTCCAAGTGGTGGTGCTGATATAAAGAAACCTTTCCGGATGGAGTACCAGGTTGCTGAGCCTAGCCTTGTAGTTTCCCCGACGAAAATGAATGTATTTTACCTTGGCGTACCAAACCCTGTAGAGATATCTGTTCCTGGGGTTCCTGCCGATAAAATCTTTCCTTCTATTACCAATGGAAGTATCTCAAAATCCGGAGGAAGTTATGTGGTTAAACCCACCAGACCCGGCACCAGCCTTATTACTGTAATGGCAGAGGTTGAAGGTGAACGCAAGAATGTTGGCTATAAAGAATTCAGGGTTAAAGTGGTTCCAAACCCGGTTCCAAAGGTTGCAGGTATGAGCGGTGGTGATATAAACAAAGGGGTACTGGCCGCGCAGGCAGGTGTTATTGCCGAAATGGAAAATTTTGATTTTGATCTGAATTTTCGAGTCACAGAATTTATGGTCTCCACCTCTCAAAATGGCTTTGTTAGGGAATCCGGAACCCGTGGCAACAGGTTTAGTGGTGAGCAAAAAGGAATTATTAATAACGCTACCAAGGGGCAGCGTATTTATATACAAGACATTAAAGCGGTTGGGCCTGATGGGTCTGTCCGTGATTTACCAACAATTGCATTTAGAGTTAATTAATTAAATTTACCAGATATGAAAAAGACAATCGTTTTCTTTCTCTTGACTCTTTTTTTAGGTATTGTTTTACAGAAAAATAATATCGTACACGGTCAGGATCTTGTTAAGGAAGTATATGTAAAAGAACATATTCCAAACAAAGATCCGGTTCCTTACCCATATGTTAGGGAAGCTGACGTGATGTGGGCGAAAACGGTGTGGAGAATTCTTGATCTTCGCGAGAAGATGAATTTCCCTTTGTATTTTCCAACACAGCCCATTGGAAACCGTATGAGCCTAATTGATGTCCTGCTATATGCTATTGAAAATGAAAACCTTACGGCTTATAGTGCAACAGACGACTTAAACGAATTCAAACAAATAATCAGCCTTGCTGATGTGAATTCTACTTTGGATAAAGGGTTTGATACCGTTCAGGTAAGAAATCTCGATACCCAGCTTTTGGATGATACTGTGATTGCCCGTGCGGCAAAAACTGATGAAGTAAAGCAAATTATGATCAAGGAAAAGTGGTTCTTTGACAGAAAACACTCCACCATGCAGGTGCAAATTGTAGGCGTGTGCCCTATCAGAATGTATTACCGCGATGAAGAAGTTGGGTTGGAAGATGCAACTATTCAAAAGAAGAAAACCTTCTGGGTATACTATCCTGAGGTGCGCGATGTATTATCCAGTCATGAAATTTATAACAGGAATAACGATGCGCAGCGTATTTCATTCGATGATTTCTTTATGCAAAGAAGATTCTCCAGTTATATATTTGCTGAATCCAATGTGTATAACAACCGGTCTATCATGAATTATGCTCCTGGTAGAGAATCCCTCTTGGAATCAGAAAAAATTAAAGAATATCTGTTCAATATGGAACATGACTTGTGGGAATATTAGTCCCTTTCAAGGTAAAAAAACTAAAGAGCTATGCGATTATTGCATAGCTCTTTTTTTATTCTGTCAACAATTAAAATGCTGTTTTATTATCAATAAAGCTATCTGTTATCCAATAAGTTGCCTTTACAACCAACTTTTTTACCAGGCTTAGCCAAAAATACCTGGTTCTGCTTGATGATTATAGATAGCTCTCTCCCTTTTTAATCTTCACATCGTTCACAAATTGCTTAATTTTTTGTTCATCTTCTTTTCTGCATATAAGCAAAGTATTATTTGATTCAACTACAATATAATTTGAAAGCCCTTGAATTACAGCTAATTTATCATCTGGCATTTTTACAATGCAATCATTTAAATCATAACTAAAAACATTTTCTCCACGCACGGCATTTCCTTTATTATCCTTTTCGGAATGCTCATACAGAGAGCCCCATGTTCCAAGGTCAGACCATCCAAAATCGGCACATATTACATACACATTATCTGCCTTTTCCATAATGCCGTAATCAAGAGATATGCTTTTACAATTGGGGTAGGCTTCGTCAATAAAACTCCTTTCTTCCGGCGTATTATACTTTCCAATCCCTTCAGAAAAAAGGTTATTAACATCAGGAAGATTTTTACTAAAAGAATCCATAATGGTGGGTAAGGACCAAAAGAATATGCCGGAATTCCAGAAAAACTCTCCGCTATCTAAAAAGACTTTTGCCATTTTTAAATCAGGTTTTTCCGTAAATGTTTTCACTTTTGTTGTTTTGTTCAGTAAATCTCCCTGGTTGGCATTTACCTGGATGTAACCATATCCGGTTTCCGGCCGGCTGGGTTTAATGCCAATGGTGAGCAATGCTTTGTTAGCGGCAGTGAAATCAAGCCCCTCTTCAATTATTTTAAGAAATTCCTGCTCTTTCATGATTAAATGATCAGAAGGAGCCACCACAATATTTGCCTCAGGGTTAGTTTCGCGTATTTTATAATTGGCATAGGCAATACAGGGAGCAGTGTTCTTGCGCATGGGTTCAAGTAAAATATTCTCGTCTTCAACTTCGGGCAGTTGCTCGTTTATCAATTCCTTGTAGTCTTCATTTGTAACAATGATGAAGTTCTCTGCTGGGATAATTTTGTTGAACCTCTGGAAGGTTTGTTGGATAAGCGTTTGCCCAGTCCCTAATACATCAAGAAATTGTTTGGGATGATTGCTTTTGCTAAAAGGCCAGAATCGGCTTCCTACCCCGCCTGCCATAATCACACAATAGTTATTATTGTTCATAAAAGAGCATTTTTGATATTATTTTCAGCTAAAATAATAAATTAATACCATTCTGTCTTTTTAAATAGCATAAAAATATTGTAAACATTTGGTTCCTAACAAAATGTTATATTTCAATTCCTACTATTCTCTGCATGGAATTAATTATCTTTGGAAAATATTATTATCCGGCTTTTTTATGGCAATAAAATACACCGAAAAAATTCTTTCAAGAATACTTCTTTTAAATTTCTTCTTTCATTTTGGAAAATACTGGCTTTTGCTTTCAAAAGTTTTTGCCCGGCCCGAAAAAAGAAAAATATACTATCAGCAGACCATCAGGGAGATAGAAAAGTTGGGAGTAAACTCGGTAGGTATCGTGATTATTATCTCTATTTTTATGGGGGCTGTTATAACACTCCAAACCCGTTATAATCTTGAAAATCCCCTTATTCCATTGTATCTGATAGGTCTCACTGCCCGCGATACCATGCTGCTAGAGTTTTCTTCTACCATGGTGGGACTGATCCTTGCTGGTAAGGTGGGCTCAAATATAGCTTCTGAAATTGGTTCCATGCGCGTATCTGAGCAGATAGATGCACTTGAAATAATGGGAATTAATTCTGCCAGTTTTCTTATTCTACCCAAAATACTGGCTACAGTTATTTTTAATCCCTTTCTTACCCTGATTAGCATGATTATCGGCATCTTGGGAGGTTGGTTCGCAGTAGTTGTCACAGGAGCCCTACCAATGGCGGATTATATTTACGGGATTAAGTATGCTTTTATTCCCTACTATGTATTATATGCCCTCATAAAAACCATCGTCATTGCTTTTATCATTACCAGCATATCTGCTTACCAGGGCTATTATGTAAGTGGCGGTTCACTTGAGGTGGGTAAATCAAGTACACGGGCTGTAGTGTATAGCAGTATTGCTATATTATTTTTTAATGTTATCATTACTCAACTTATGTTGTCATGATAGAGGTGAAAAATTTGCATAAATCATTTGGTGAACAGGCGGTACTAAAAGATATTTCTGTAGTGTTTGAAAAAGGTAAAACCAATCTTATTATTGGACAGAGTGGGTCTGGGAAGACAGTTTTATTAAAATGCATCGTTGGCTTGCATCAGATTGATGCCGGAGATATCATCTATGGTGGGGATATTTATTTTAATAAACTGAACTTTAAAGAGCGAAAAAACATACGTAAGCAAATGGGTATGCTGTTTCAGGGCTCTGCTTTGTTTGACTCTTCCACAGTGCTGGAAAATGTTATGTATCCTTTACAAATGTTTACTGATTTAAGTGAGAAGGATAAGGCTAAACGTGCAATTGAATGTCTGGAGCGTGTAAATATCACCCATGCAAACGATCTCTTCCCGGGAGAACTAAGTGGTGGCATGCAAAAACGTGTTGCCATTGCAAGAGCAATTTCTCTAAATCCAAAGTATCTTTTTTGTGATGAACCAAATTCCGGATTAGATCCCCGGACGGCCATTTTAATAGATAACCTAATCGCTGAAATTACCCGGGAGTTTAATATGACAACAATCATTAATACCCATGATATGAACTCAGTTATGGAGATAGGGGACAATATTGTTTATATATACCAGGGTGAGAATGAATGGAAAGGATCAAAAAACGAAATATTTTCAGCTACTAACGATCATTTGAATGAATTTGTGTTCGCATCTAACCTTACAAAAAAAATAAAAGATAATATGCAGTAAAAGATTACACTAGTCCTTAACCTCTTCGTAATCCACATAATCTCCCTCGTTTTTGGCTATTTTCTTCTTCTTCTCGGGCACATAATCAATATTTACAGCACCTTCTTTTCCGGTACGCTGCCGGCTATCGTCCCTGTACTGCTTTTGATTCCTGTTCATTTCTTTTTGAACATAGTTTTTCAGAAAGTATGGAAAAACATACCGTACCAGTAGCTTAAAGCCGTAGTATATAACTACTAAAATAAAAATTGTTCGTAACAGACCTATAATCATGGCGGTAATAAATATTTCTTGCAAAGATAGTTATTAACCTGAGCACAAAAAATATGTTGGACACAGGTTTTTTATAAAGACCAGAAATAAAACTCCGGATATTTTTTCTTACTAATAAAACGAACACTTTACCGAAATTGTTTTTAACATGAGTATATTTATCGATTAATATTTATACGCTGGAAAACTACCAGCGTCTGTACCCCGGTTCTTACATGATAAAATGCAACTATAAATTTTTATAATCCCGTGAAAACAACTTCATCTAGACAAATGGCCATTTATATAGCCATATCGGCTTCGCTGGTGGCAGGAATTGCAATGATAATCACAAATATTTTCTCAAAATATCCTTTTTGGCTACTGCTGGTATTTTCGTTATTGATTGTATTTAGTGCTATTTATTTAATCGTTTTTTACACCTTAAACAGCTTTATTTTTGAAAAAATAAATCCTATTTATAAGACCATTCATAATTTTAATCTTCCTGAAAAAGAATTAAAAAAAAATGTGGGTGAAAATGATATGATTACTGAGGTAAACCGGGAAGTATTAAAATGGGCCCGTAACAAAACACGGGAAATTGCCCAATTAAAACAGATGGAAAAGTACAGGAAAGATTTTTTAGGTAATGTTTCTCATGAATTAAAAACTCCAATTTTTAATATCCAGGGTTATGTTTTAACGCTGCTTGATGGTGGATTGGAAGATACGTCTATTAATCGTTTGTATCTTGAGCGTACTGAAAAGAGCATTAACCGAATGATTTCGATTGTTGAAGATCTTGAAGCGATCAGCAGACTCGAATCGGGTGAATTAAAATTAAAAATAGAATCGGTAAATCTGGTGAAATTAATTGAGGATGTATTTGAGATGCAGGAAATGCGGGCCAAGAAGATGAAGATAAAGCTTGGATTTTCATATAATTATGATAAACCATTAAAAGTGCTGGCCGATAGGGAGCGTATTCTGGAAGCGGTGAACAACCTTCTCGTGAATTCCATTAAATATGGTAAAAAGCATGGCAAAACAACAGTTTCATTTCTTGATATGGGGGATTATATTCTCACTGAAATTACGGATAATGGTATAGGCATTGCTGAAAATGATATCCCGCGAATATTTGAAAGATTTTATCGTACTTCCATTAGTCGGTCAAAAGACAAGTCAGGTTCCGGTTTGGGGCTGGCCATAGTAAAACACATTATTGAGGCACATAATCAGACTATAAATGTTAGAAGCGCATTGAATGTAGGCACGTCCTTTGCATTTACTTTGAAGAAAAGCTGAATTAAATAATGAGCCCTAATTTTCTCCTGCAGGGATATCGTAAAGCATGGGAACATCTTTGTATGGATCCTTTTTGCAGCCAAAAATCAGGTTCAGGCCAAAGCGAAGATTAAACATCCTTGCTTCTCTTGGAATGATTGGTAAGCCGGTAGAAACTTCTTCTCCAAGATGCACAGGTACCAAATCACTGATCATGTACAAATTCAAAGGGCCGAGCTTTGTACTTACACCTAAACCAAAATTATTATAGGTGTTGTCTTTAATTGTGTAAGAAAAGCTTGCAGCAAGCATTTTAAGTGGATAAAAATTTGCCGAAAATGTGAATTGCTGCCTGATTTTAGATTTGTAAATCTCTGAACGGGATAATACTCCCACACTTATTTTTTCAGTAAAATGATACTGGCCTCCCAGATAGACTTTTGCAGTAAGAAAGGTGGTATACGGATCTTTACTGCCGGTAATATTGAATTCATTCTCTAAAGAATCCAACAAAGCCTGGCCCATTTCTAAGCTGTCGATGAAAGGAACATCAACCCCATCAAAGGAAAAAGTGGCATCCTGGCTGATGTTGTAGTTGTTTGTTTTCCATTTGATGTATCCTAAATCTATGATACTTGCTGATAGGCTTACTTTATCATCCAATTTGTAGTGGGCTCCTAGATCCAGTCCCAGGCCAAAATTTCCTGTGGCAGCCTCAATGGCTGATGAAGAAGATATATTTTCCTCTGTTTCCAGGCTGTCAAATTCAAAGTCTCCTTCAACAAGGGGGATATTTACAAAAGGAAGATTGGCATTTCCTTCGAATTTTGAGGTTACAATCCATTCTTCGCGGTTTGTTTGTATGTTCATTTCTGAAACATTCGTGGATAAATCAGCAAGGCCGAAAAGTAATTTACCTCTCACCCCTACGGTCAGGTCACTGCTTACTTCTTTTGACAAACCTAAACCAAATTCCATTAGGGCAGTGCTGTTTAATGAGAACGAACTAAAGTCAAAAACGTCACCGTTTTCGTTTCCTTCAAATATCAGATTTATCAGATCACCGGGGTAGGCAAACCTTCCCATCATTCGTTGCCTGATGTCGAACATAACAAAAGTTTCACCTGCCCTGAAGCCCAGTGAGGCAACATTAAGGCTTTGTTCAAGGCTGATGGTGTTTCTGTCCTGAAAATTATTTAGGAAAGCACCTAAATCTGCTTTTTCATCAATGTCTATTGGTGTGATGGTTTCTCCATTGTTCCCTTCCATAAAAATATCGGTGAAACTGAGTGCGCTATGCTCAAATGTCAATTCCAGAGGGGCCAGGCCAGGCATGCCAAGGTAAAAGTTACAACGTGGCTGAGTTGCCGGATTTAATAGATAAGATTGTGGAACACCACGCATAAAGTAGTTGGTGTTGCTCTGTTGGGCAAGAAGGGCATTTGATCCTGTTAAAAAAATCACCAGTAAGAGCAGCAGGTTCCGTTTCTCAAATATATTGTTCATCTGTTTATATTTTTATTGTCAATCGCCAAAAAAGCAGCAGCATGCATCATTGCTTTAAATTCTAAGGCTGGGTATTGGCTAATTATCTTCCTGATTTGTAATGTAGTGGATTTTAGCATCTGCGCTTACCTGGAAATTTAGCGCATAATGGGTAAGTATTTTAATATCTCTTGATACTCCATCCTCTTCTGTTGTTTTAAGTTTGCCTGTTATGATAATTTTTGTAGAGGACTTAAAAAGGTTATCAGCAAACTCCTGGTCGAGATAGATGCTTTTTTCAACACGATCAACCTGATCCTTAATTACTATGCCGCTGGCATTTACGGGTGCAGCTTTTAACACGTCAAATCTTACGCTATCCAGCCTTGTGCCGGTAATGGTATCATAAATCACAAAATCGACATCTACAGTTAGTGGGAACTCATTACTAACATAGAAGAAAATCTCAGCCCATTCCACAAAATCAACATCCTCATTGTCACCCAGATCAAGCTCTATGGTGTCAACCAGTTCCAGATCTGCTTTAAAATGCATTGGAATTTCTATTTCAGCTGTACCTTCAATGCGGCTATCGTAAGTGACAAAGTTCTGATAGCCGGGATCGCCTTCAGGATTACTATTCGCTGTTCCTGAAAAAATAATGTTTGAAGGGAGCGGAAATGTCAGTAGATCCAGCAGGTTGGGAATAACTGTTTTGTCAATTGTTAATCTTGCCGAAGTATCTGGATTTGGGTAGGTTGGAGCATAGATGTCGATAATGCTGGTGGCCGGGTCAACTACTTTGCCATTGTTGTATCTACCTGATAAAATGATCTGACCCTGAAGCGGAACACCAACTGAAGAATAATAATCAATGTGTACTTTCGGATCCATAAGGGTAAATGTTCCCTTTAAGAAATCAAGATCTTCAAATTCTGTTTCAATGGTATCCGTTTCCAGATCAAAGGAATTTTGGCCAAAATAGCCGTATGCACTTTCATATTCAAGATCTTTAAATTCAAAATTGATCGATGCTTTCTCGCCGGCAATAATCCCATTGCCGGGAATTTTGTTGAGCACAAGCTGAAATACAACGGCAATTTTATTTGAATTTGAAACCGTATCTTCGAAAATAATCTGATCTCCTGAAATATCAATAATTTTACTCCCTACATAATTACCACCGGCGTCGCTAAGAAGCACAGTATCCTGTAATGGTTCACCTGCAATAAGAACACCTGGAGAAGTTATTACAATAAATCCATCATGTTTGAAATTTGAGGAAGCATCAATATCAATATAACCTGTGCGCATTGTCATGCTATCCAGGCGTTCATTATTTTTAAAAAGGAATTCGTACAACTCAATGGTATCGTAGGCTGTAATAGTGGTGGGCAAGAGGCCTTCCGGAACCGTAAAGGGAGCAACTATGTTATAGTTTGCAAGTTCCTGGTCATCTAAAGAAACAAAGTCCCTGGCGTTCAGGTTAAAGGCGCTGTCTGCTTTAATAATCAGCTTAATGCTGTCTTCCATTTCACCGTAAAATACAACAGTGTCATTAGGTGTAACAAGTTTTTTAATGGTCATTTCTCCCTTTACCAAAGGCCCCGAGAAATTATGATTAAACACAAAATCATCGCTGATATTTTCAAGGTCGTATTTTCCTTTAATACAAGAGGAAAAAAGCCATAACCCTGTCAGAAAAACCATCAGGATTTTTCCGGTTTTAAAAAGGGATTTATTCTTCATTACCAGATATTTAAATAAAATAATTCAATCTACAGGCTTCATTGTACGGAATAGTTGTACAAAAAGTTATACCTGCTGCCGGCAATGAGGTTAAATCGGCTTAGTTTTCTATTAAACACACCAATACTAAAAAGTGTATTACCCTCCAGTGGAAAGCCTTCGTAAATTTTTCCATTATTATTAAACAGATAAAGCTTGTTATCAGCATGGTTTAATACCCCTATTTTTCTGTCAGATGCAGAAAACTGAAAATAAACCGGGCGATGCTGGATGTCAGCATCAAATGTATATGAAAAGAGCTCTTTTTTATTCTTGCCATAAACGTAAAGTTTATCTTTATCAATAAATATATAATCCTTTTGGCCGTCGGCATCCACATCCTGAAAATCAAAAAAATGGTTGCTGCTAAAAGATCTTATACTGGTTTTTTCCATGCTGCCATCAAAGAAAATATGATGGATATTCCCGGCTGTATCTGTAATTGCAATATTGGAGGTAGCTGTGGAACCGGTATTTTCCACAATATAATTATTATTCCCTGATTTTGGCAGAATAGCATTTACCGAAACCCTTGTATTTCCGCGCCTGTCAAGAATATAAGTCTGGTATTTATCTCCAAATACAATAAAATCTTTTGTTCCTATCCTGAAATGCTGAACAGGTTGTTCAACCTGGCTCGTAGATCCTTCAAAATCCCATCCAGGGAGTATTTTCCCGTCTTTATTATATACATAAACTTTTTTATCCTCGCCCGCAATGAAAAATCTGTATTTTAAATTGTTTTCATAATCTGCTAAGGCAACTCCATTTGTGGCAGGAGAGCGCAATCTAATCGGATAATTTTCCACATTATTACCATTTCGGTCAAGGATATAAATATAGTTTTTTGTACTGAACAACATTTGGTATTTGGAATTCCCGTAGAAATCAATTTCATAAATATCGCTCATGATTTTTTCAGGAAGAGAAATCTTCCATAGTATCCTGCCTACATTGTTAATCAGGTAAAGATTATTTCTTAAATCCTGCACAACTATTTCGTTTTGCATGGTGTAATGGTTGGTGAAAAAAGCAGGTTTACCTTCAATAATGGTATCAAGAAGCGTTTCCCACACTGTTTTTGGCTGTTCTTTTACATTTGTGGTATATTCGATGTAAAAGTTATTAAAGAAATAATTATTTGTGGTGTTAAACTGATATGCCGGGCCCTTAATATTTCTTAAAAAGTCATAATTGGCACTTAATTTTTTTGCATATTCATCGCGGAGCAGGTACTGGATTAAATTGTTGCCAGATAGCGGGTTAAAATAAAAATGAAAATTTGAACGGTTTGACATATGCTCGGCAAAGTCGTTATACATCATATCAGTGGCAAGCGTTTTATTTAATATGTTGAAATGCAAAAATTTTGAGAGCGATGTTGCTGACTTGCCAAATACCACATGTTGATCCAGGAAAGTAAAAAACGGCATATTTTCCATATCAAACAAATTACCAAAAAGAAGCCTCCCAATGCCTGCATATGGTATTTTATATATGGTATATCTGGTTTCTGAATCAAATTGGATAACCTGAGGCTGGTTTTCAGCCTCATTTTCTCCATGTTCTTTTAAAAGCAATAGCAAGCGTTCCCTGGCCACAGGCATGCTTTTAACATCAAAGAGCAGGAACATATTCTCATCCACAGGCTGATCTTTGAAATCAGTAACTACAACGCCGGCCTCGTTAGCAAAAATATCGCTAAAGAAAGGGATTAACTCTATCCCGGTCTTCTTTTCAAATGTTGAGACCAAAGTTTTATGAACACTCTGGCGCCCATTTCTTTCAAGATATAGCAAGTAGTTTTCATAAAACTTTGCATAATCATGAATATGAATTGAAAAAAAAGCTGCTGTATTAGAGGGGATTACATCAATCAAGGTGTTTTCACCCGGAGACTGGTCTGTAAATATTCCCTGAAAATTTCCATCCGCGAGGGAGGAGTTTGAAAAGCCACTGAGGTATAAGTTTTCCTCATTGATGATAAGATCTGCTTCAATCCATCCGGAAAAATCTTCTATGGCCAGTATTTTTTTTACAAATTCTGGCTTTACAAATGCCGACATTGCTTTAGGGAGTTTGTCCATTTGAATGTAAATATTTGCATTCACATTTTTACCAGCTGTGGCACGTACCTTTTGAAAACCTTCATCGGCGGGTATACCAGGAGAGCTTTCAAACTGTCTGATAGCATCTTCAACCAGTATAGAAGATTTACTCAACAGAAAAATATTGTCTTTAATGGCTACTGTTGCAATGGGGTTCCCCCGCGCTTTCCCTGTTAGCTCCTGCAGATTTGCGCCTTCATATTTTCGTTCATGTAAAACTATGGTTGAATCTTCAAATGACGAGATGAGACTCTGTAATGCTGATTTTTTGTATTCACCTGGTAAGGAAATTAGCAGCAATGGACGTATTTTATCTTTGCCTTGCTGGTGATAAGAAATGATTGTTTTTTGCTTTCCAAGAAAAGATAAAATCTCTGATTTGGACACGAAAAGGGAATCAATAAATTGAAATTGTTTTTCAGCTTCTTCGAGCCAGGGAGATTTTGAAAGTTCAATCCAGAGCTTATTCTTTTTACGGAGCGTACCGGATAGTTGCTGAAGACTTTCAGTTTCAACAATGATGGTAGCATCAAGGGGAACGCCTTTGAGTATATTGGTCTGCTGACCAGGTGACTTTCTAAATAATACAAAGCTTATAATTGCTGCCAGCAGGAGCAATGAGCCGGCGATAATGATTACATACTTTTTTAATCCGCTATCCATATAAAGATATTTTTTCTGAAAATGTAAAAATACGCATATTTAAAGGCCTTTTCTAAATACATAAACAGGTTATAATTAACAAATACGAAAACTTTTTAACTATTGCTTTCTTTCCTGAAAATTATGGAATAATTTTTGTAACTTCATTAAGTTTTTATTTTTATACTACGAGGTTTTTAACATGGTAGATAAGTACAAGTTGCATTTAGCAATGCTGGTATGGCATAAAAGATTTATGCTGATTTTTCTTCTGGTTTCATTTACAATTTCCCTACACGGACAAACAGTTTCAGTTATTAACAGCAGCACTGGTATGCCGGTGCCAAATACCGGCATTTTTAATAAAAAGGGAACCACTTCAGCCATAACCAATGAAACGGGACATGCTCCTTTAGCTCAATTTGGTAAGGGGGATTCTATTTATTTTCAGCATCCCTCATACAACAGGTATGCTGCAACATTAAACCAAATCGAGAAGGCCAATTATATCGTATATCTCCGCAAGAAGAATGTTATCCTTGAGGAATTCGTTATATCAGCCTCCAAGTCATTAGAGAGTAAGCGTGAAGTCGCTCACCAGATCGATGTGTTGCAACCTGCCGAATTGAAAATTTCAACGTTTACTAACAGCGCAGATCTTTTGCGTAAAACCGGACATGTGGCCATTCAAAAGAGTCAGGGAGGAGGAGGCAGTCCTATCTTGCGGGGATTTGAGGCAAATAAAATTTTACTCGTGGTTGATGGTGTAAGAATGAATAATGCCATTTACCGTAGCGGGCATTTACAGAATTCCATAACTGTTGATGACCGCAGCCTGGAACGGGTAGAAGTAACGTTTGGTCCTAATTCCCTTATCTATGGTAGCGATGCATTAGGTGGCGTTATTCATTACTATACTGTGGACCCTGTGTTGGCTGATACTGTTCCATTTATTGTAAACGGCACAGCTGGAGCGGGGTTTTCCACCGCAGATATGTCAAAGAATCTGTATGTAAATCTCAATACGGGCGGGAAAAAAATTGCCAATGTATTTAGTATCTCCTACGATGATTTTGGAAACATAACCATGGGGAGTAACCGAAGTCCGTTCATTGGCGATTATGGGCGGTTGTACCATTATGTTGAAAGGGTGAATAATCGTGACTCTGTCATTAAAAATGACAATCCCAACGTTCAGCTGAACACTGGATACCAACAATATGATTTTTTAAATAAGCTGAAATTCTCCCCCGGCAGAGCGCTCGATATCATTCTTAATTTGCAGTATTCAACTTCTTCTAAAATAGATCGTTTCGATCAGTTGAGCAATTTTAATGGCGGAATACCCAATTATGCTGAGTGGTATTACGGACCACAGAACAGGTTTCTCAGTGCTCTGAAAACTGTGGTTCGAAAAGACAATTTTTTATTCACCAATTTCTCTTCTATCCTTGCTTTTCAATCTATTGATGAAAATCGCATAACTCGTAGATTCCGAAATGAAGATCGTTTACACCAGGAGGAAGATGTAAATGTATACTCTTTAAATTTTGATTTTTTTAAGGTAACCCAACGTAATAACCGGATAAATTATGGATTGGAGGCTATTTATAACCAGGTAGAATCAGATGCTTACTATTATAATTTATCCTCGCAGGCAACAACTGCCGCCCAAACAAGGTACCCGGCCGGAGGCAGTTATAGTTATTCTACCGGCGCATATCTCACGTATAAATATTTTTTAGAAGAATCATTTACCTTTTTGGGTGGAGCCCGTTATTCGTTCCACAGGTATTATTCTGATTTAAACAATCAATTTATAGCGCTTCCTTTTTCCAGTGTAGAAATAAACAACGGTGCACTTACCGGTAGTTTGAGTGCCATTTACCATCCCGAGGATGATTTCAAATTAAGTCTGATTGGATCCAGCGGTTTCCGGAATCCCAATGTGGATGATTATGGTAAAATACGGGCTAAAGATGGCCTTGTTACTGTACCTTCTGATAACATCAAACCGGAATATACCTATAACCTTGAACTAAGTTTTAGTAAAACGTATGATGGTTATATCAAAATATCAGGTGGGGTATATGCGACATGGCTCACCAATGCTATTGTAAGGCAGAACCATGCATACATGGGGCAGGACTCAATATGGTATGATGGTGAACTTTACCAGATGATTACCAATAAAAATGCTGACAGGGCAGTTATTCGGGGCGCCTATCTGAATCTTTTATCAGACCTGAATACGAATATTTCTTTTAAAAGCACTTTGAATTATACCTATGGCAAAGATTTAAGCAATAATGTTCCTATGGCTCATATTCCACCGGTATTTGGCAGAACAACTATAAGCTATAAGGCTAAAAGAGTTTTTTATCAGATGTATGCAGAATATAATGCATGGAAGCGAATGGAAGATATGTCTCCTTTTGGGGAAGATAATGCCGAAGAAGCAACTGAATATGGTTTTCCGGGTTGGTATACCCTTAATACAAAAGCAGTCTGGACCATTACCCCTGATATTCAGCTTAATTTTGCTATAGAAAATATACTGGATACCTATTATAAGCCTTTTGCATCAGGAATTAGTGCACCAGGACGTTCGTTTATTATAATGGTTCAGTACACTATTTGACATACCAGTTCCCTTTAAGTTTTTAATCCTGACAAGGATGAAAAAATGATTGCAATAGGGGACGAATATCGCGAACTTTTTCTTAGTCTTATAGTTTTATGTATGTAAAGATTGTGATACCTTTCCCATAAAAATTGAAGAATAAAAAAAATAACAAAGCAATTGTAGTTGGCGCAGGCATAGGAGGCATTGCCACTGCGCTTTGGCTCAGGAAGAAGGGCTATAAAGTAACTGTTTTAGAAGCCTCTGCTGAGCCTGGTGGAAAGCTTTCGCAATTCACAAAAGCAGGCTTTCGTTTTGATATGGGACCTTCTTTATTTACCCTTCCGCAATTTGTAGATGAGCTATTTGCTTTATTTGGAGAAAATGCCTCTGAGAATTTCAGGTACAGAAAACTTGATGTAATCTGCAAGTACATGTATGAAGATGGAACCTGTATCAATGCATTTCAGGACGTAAATAAGTTTGCTGAAGAAATTGAGAAAAAGGCAGGTGTTAAAAAGAGTACAACGCTTAAATACCTTCAAAAGTCAGCACAGCTATATCATTTAACAGCAGAGGTTTTTATCTTTCGTTCTTTTCATAAGTTAAGTACGTTTTTATCAAAAAAATTTATCCGCTCACTGCTCCGGTGGTATAAGCTCGATGTTTTTAGCACTATGCATAAGGTTAATGAAAAAACCTTTGGGGATTCCCGCATTGTTCGTCTTTTTGACCGGTATGCGACGTATAATGGTTCAAATCCTTATTCGGCTCCTGCAACCTTAAATGTTATCCCACATTTGGAGCATAACCTTGGGGCATATTTTCCTGAAAAAGGAATGTATGATATTATAGAACAGCTATACCAACTTGCCGTGCGGCAAGGGATATTGTTTGAGTTTAGTACCCCTGTTCAGGAAATATTGATAAAAAACAGGAAGGTAAAAGGAGTAAAAGTAAATGGCTTCACCCGAAAAGCACATATTCTTATCAGTAATGCTGACGTAGTGCCTACTTACAGGCTGATGAATACCACACCGCTGCCAGAGAAATATCTCCGGCAGGAAAGAAGTACATCTGCTCTCATCTTTTATTGGGGTGTAAATAAACAATTCCCTGGACTCGATTTGCACAACATACTTTTTAGTGAGGATTACGAAGGAGAATTTCATTCACTTTTTAAAACACATACAGTATTTGATGACCCTACGGTTTATATTTTTATTAGTTCAAGAAAAGTGACAAAAGATGCTCCCCAGGGTTGTGAAAACTGGTTTACAATGATAAACGTACCTGCTAATACAGGGCAGGATTGGGATGCGCTGATTAAGGCTGCCCGGGCAAATATTATTAGTAAAATAAACCGGATGCTCAAAACAGATATCGAGAGATATATTAAACTTGAGGAATGCCAGGATCCAAGGATCATCGAACAAAGGACTTCATCTTACCAGGGTTCATTATATGGCACAAGTTCCAATAACAGATTTGCTGCCTTCCGGAGGCATCCGAATTTTTCAAAAATTAAGAACCTTTTTTTTGTTGGGGGCAGCGTGCATCCGGGGGGTGGGATTCCATTGTGTCTTTCATCAGCCAAAATAACAGAAGGATTTATAAGTTCACAAAATAAAAACTAAAACTATGCAAAAATCTTTAATCGTTCTTATCATACTGGCAATTCTCCTTGTTGTTTTTGCCGTACAAAATGCAGAAGAAACCCTCATGAAGCTATGGTTTTGGGAAGTACGAACGTCTCAGGCACTGATTGTTTTTATAGCCTTTGCTATTGGCACATTGATGGGGGTTGCATTTTCTTACCCTTCCCTAAATAAAAAAAACAGGAAAATCAAAGAGCTTAGCAAAACAGTAACTGCTCAGCACGAGCACCATGAACAACATGAGGAAAAGGCTGAAGATAAATCTGAATGACACCTGGCTGGGGGATGCAGTTTCTCTTGTTTACCCCCGGGTTTGTCAGTCCTGTGGTAAGGGTTTATTACGGAATGAAAATGTAATTTGCACCCATTGCATCAATGAAATTCCACGCACTAATTTTCATTCCTATAAGGATAATATGGTAGCCCAGACTTTTTGGGGTAGAATGCCAGTGGAAAATGCCACATCTTTTTATTATTTTCAACAAGGGAGCCTCTTCCAAAAGCTCATTCATAGGTTAAAGTATCTTGGTAAAAAGGAAATTGGTATAGAAATGGGCAAACATTTTGCCTCTCACCTGCTTTCTACGCCTTTCGCTGATACTGATGTTATTATTCCTGTACCCTTGCATCCGAAAAAGGAGTATAAAAGAGGGTATAACCAAAGCCTGATGATCGCCAGGGGCATGGGATCAGTCTTTGACATTCCTGTTAACACCACTGCTGTGCAGCGGTTGGTGATGTCACAAACCCAGACCAGAAAAACACGAATCGACCGGTGGGAAAATGTAAGTGATATTTTTTCAGTTGGGAAACCAGAAGAAATCAAGGGCAAACATGTCTTGCTGATAGATGATGTCCTAACTACTGGAGCTACCCTTGAGGCGTGTGGAGCACAAATATTAAAAGTGCCGGATACCTGCCTGAGTGTTGCCACACTTGCACTGTCCTATGCCTAAGGATAAAATTGAAAATCCCAATTACTTTGTGCTTGCGCGAAAACTCATGTTTCTGATGAGAAAAGTCCAGGTTCAAGGCTTGCGAAGTCAGAAAAAACGCAGTTTACTCATGTAAATGAGAATTTTTCTGACAAGCATAACAGCCTGTCCCGAAAATCGGGAAAGAAATTGGGGTTTTCGCCCATAAATTACTTAGGGCCTGCTGAAAAAGTCAGAAAGCTGTGAGATGCAACCTGACGAAATGAAGATGTATTGACATACTTCGAATTGAAGGCAGGGAAGCAGATTGCG
>Ga0207419_1001067_pt1 | contig 21906 bp, 11 predicted proteins | sample ElkSloMetagenome_4_FD_184723 | JGI IMG/M metagenome (GOLD analysis project Ga0207419, IMG submission 184723) | Hot spring microbial communities from Elkhorn Slough, Monterey Bay, USA - MD2A (version 2) | ecosystem: Environmental > Aquatic > Marine > Intertidal zone > Estuary: Microbial mat ...
TAGGATGGTAAATTGAGGTTATTATTCAAAACGCCATTTACTGTGACGCCTGTAAAATTTAGTTTGAAGATTTGCCCGTCTATCAAAATTTCATCGTAACTTAATTCTTCAGGATTTACTTCACCGTCGGCTTTTCTTATTTCTGAATAAATCTTATAAATTGAGTTTTCTAAGTTGTCATTTATAGTAACAGAAACGTTTTTATAAGTATTAAAATCAAAACCTTCAGGGATGTCCAGCGTAGGTCTTGTATCGGGATTTTCTACATCTGGATCTGGTTCCACAGTTTCCGTTGTACATGATAAAAATAATAACAGGGTGAAAAGCAATGGGAATTTAAAAGCTTTCATGAATTTTTCTTTAAAATTAATTAAAATAATATTTAAACGTTCATCTTCATACCAAAAATATTTTTTTACTGATATTTTCATACAATTGAATTATAAGGAAGCATATCAATCATTACCAGAAAATCTGGTAGAACAGTACAAAGACCTCAACTTTGAAAACCATTGTTATTTACGAATTGCTCTTGATAACACTTTTCAAAAGAAATGGAATAAGGTGTTAAAATCGCCAGCTTATAAACATCTTAATAATAGCCAATTAGAACAAGTTATTTTGTTATTGAAGAGTTATCAAACAGATAAAGCACTTTTGCTTGAACACAATAAAAAATCGTTAGCTTGGAGAAAAGCTGAAAAAGGCGATCAATTGAGACTATATTGAGAGGTAATATTAAAAATAAATATCCTGAGCCTGTCTAAAAGTATTAGCGTGCGCCTCGATAATAATTTTAATGTCTTTGGAATAACCACCGCCCATACTTACTTCGACAGGTAAACCTTTATTAAATAGAGTTTGAAGGACATAACGATCTCTTTCTTTACAACCTTCAACCGAACATCCTAATTTACCGAGTTTGTCGGTTTCTACTATATCTACGCCACTAAGGTAAAACACAAAATCTGGTTTTACTTTTTCAATCAATTTCGGGAGGTGATTTTTTAAAGTTTCCAAATAGGCATCATCATTAGTATTATCGGCTAACGCAACATCCAAATCTGATTTTTCTTTTTTGAAAGGATAATTGTTTTTACCGTGCATGGAAAAAGTAAAGACCCGAGAATCGTTTTGAAAAATTTCTGCAGTGCCGTTGCCTTGATGCACATCTAAATCGACAACGAGTATAGATTTTGCTTTTTTCTCTTCAAGTAAATAACAGGCGCCAATCGCCTGATCGTTGAGCATGCAAAACGCTTCTCCGTGGGTGCTGTAGGCGTGATGAGTGCCACCTGCAATATTCATGGCAATACCATTTTCTAAGGCATAATCACAAGCCTTTATTGTTCCATTGGTAATTACACGTTCCCGCTCAACTAACTCTGGTGAGAGCGGAAAACCAATTTTTCTAGCTTTTCTAGGCTCAATGTCACAGGCATATAATTCTTCAACATAAGATTTTTTATGCGCTAAAAGTATATACTTTTCATTTTCAATCAAGATTTCAGGTGCAAAGAAATTTTGTTCCTCGCAAGTTCCTTCGTATAGCAATTGCTTTGGTAGCAGATCATATTTCTCCATCGGAAAACGGTGTCCTTCAGGCAACGGATGTTTGTAAATGTCATCAAACGCAATTTTTAGCATAAAAAGATGATAAGATTTTGAATGCAAATCTATTGATTCAACGCATAATTTCAATTTAAAGGCGGTTGAATACAGAAATTATTAAGGATTTATAGATATTATCTCCAGTTAAAACAATCAATAACATTAATCAATAATTTCAAAGCCAGTATATGGCACTAATACTTCTGGTATTTTGATGCCTTTTTCAGTTTGATTATTCTCTAAAATACCAGCGATTACTCTCGGTAATGCCAAAGAGCTTCCGTTTAAAGTATGAATGAGGTATTTTTTCTTGTGCTTGTCTTTATATCTAATCTTTAGTCGATTAGACTGAAAAGTTTCAAAATTAGACACAGATGAAATTTCAAGCCAACGTTCCTGCGCTGTGGAATAGACTTCAAAGTCGAACGTAAGGGCAGAAGTGAAACCAAGATCACCACCGCAAAGTTTTAGTATACGATAAGGTAAGCCTAACTCTTGAAGAATACCTTTGACGTGTTCAACCATTTCGTCAAGTACATTGTATGAATTTTCCGGTTTTACAAAATTGACAATTTCAACTTTGTCAAATTGGTGTAGACGATTCAGTCCTCTAACGTGGGCACCGTAACTACCAGCTTCTCTTCTAAAACAAGGGGTAAAGCCTGTCAGCCTAATTGGTAACTGAGATTCTTCTAAAATATCATCTCTATATATGTTAGTTAATGGTACTTCAGCCGTTGGGATGAGGTATAGATTGTCACCACCAATGTGATACATTTGGCCTTCTTTATCTGGTAATTGTCCAGTTCCAAAACCTGAAGCTTCGTTAACTACCAAAGGGACTTGCATTTCTTGATATCCAGCCTCAGTATTTTTATCTAAAAAATATTGAATTAAAGCTCTTTGCAATTTTGCGCCCTTGCCTTTATAAACAGGGAATCCAGCACCAGTGATTTTATTGCCTAAATCAAAATCTATGATGTCGTATTTTTTTGCTAATTCCCAATGCGCCAAAGCATCGCCGTCTAATTTAGGAATTTCTCCTTCTGCATAAACTTCCTCATTATCCTCTTCATTTGTTCCCGCTGGTACGGATTCATGCGGAACATTAGGGATTTGGTATAACAGCTCTTCCAATTCTTTTTGAATGCTTCCCATTTGTTCAGCCTTAATCTTACTGTCTTCTTTAAGTTGAACAGTTTCTTGTTTTATGGCATTAGCTTCTTCTGCTTTACCACTTTTATAAAGCATGCCAATTTGCCTGGAGAGTGTATTTGATTTGGCTAAAATATCATCGAGTTCTACCTGAGTAGTTCTTCTTTTCTCATCTAATAGAATGATTTTGTTAAGTAATTCCTCTGCATCAAAATCTCTTTTGCTTAATGCGCTGATGATTTGATCTTTTTGCCCAATGATATCTTTTATAATTAACATCTATCTAAAGTTTGCCTGCAAAGTTACTTATCTTTAAAATATTGCACGCTTTATGATGAATAATTCTAGCTGAGCATTTTTAAAGTTTTTATTGGCGAATTAATGAACTAGATTATCACCTAGAAAGATATTTATTTAAAATTAGCCTTTAACAAAATATTTGTCTTGACAATTTTTAAAATTTTAATAATTAAGATTAAAATTTGGACATTGAATGCTAACATGAGACAATTTTGAAAAAGTTTTAAGATTTCGTGTTTTTTTTTGTTTTTTAAGGAAATATTGTGCTGTTTTAAGAAATTGTTATATTTTTAGCCGAAATCGTTATAGTTGATAGGTGATCGTTACGAATACATTAAATTTCATTTATCTGCTCGACAAAACTAGAACCCTTATTCAGTATAATTTAAAATAAAAATTATGAGAAAAATGTTACTTAAACACACTTTTTACATTTTTACGTTACTATTTAGTAGCGCCTTATTAGCACAAGTCACCGTAACGGGTGTGGTCTCCGATCAAATGGGTCCACTACCTGGGGTAAATGTGCTTGAAAAAGGAACAAAAAATGGAACAATTACCGGATTTGATGGAGACTACACCTTGGAGGTGTCATCAGGTTCCACATTAGTCTTTAGTTATGTAGGATTTAAGACTAAGGAAGTTTTAGTTCAAAACCAGACTACTATAAATGTCACCTTAGAAGAAGATACAGCAAAACTTGATGAGGTGATTGTTGTTGGTTACGGTTCTACAACCAAACAAGACAGAACTGGAGCGGTAGAGACAGTTAGCGCCGAAGATTTTAATAAAGGGGTGCAAACCAATGCGACAGACTTATTACAAGGTAGGACTGCTGGTATTCAAATTACAACGTCTGGCGGTGAGCCAGGTGGTGGAACCGACGTAAGAATTCGTGGTGCTGCTTCACTTAGAGGTGATAATAATCCATTATATGTAGTTGACGGTATGCTCATTGGTGGTGATCCAGCCGCTGGATCAGGTGCATTGAGTTTTGGTGATACACCAAATAAAAACCCACTTAACTTTATCAATCCCTCAGATATCGAAAATATATCTATATTAAAAGACGCTTCGGCAACCGCTATTTACGGAGCACGAGGTGCGAATGGTGTGATTATAATCACGACCAAAAAAGGTAAATTTGGAGAACCATCGGTAAGCTATAATGCATTTTTTGGTGCTGCTGAAGTCGCAAACCCACTTGATATATTGACTGCTGGGGAATATAGAAATGCTTTGGCTTCTGATGGAGGAAATCCCGACAACGATTTCGGTGCAAATGTAGATGCTTTTGATGCTATTACAAGAACTGCTCTAGTGTCAAACCACAGTCTTTCATTTATTGGTGGAGATGAAAAAAGTAAATACAGATATTCAGTTTCAGCTCTAGATCAACAAGGTGTAATTGAAGGTACAGGTTTACAAAACTATACTGCTTCTTTGAGTAATTCTTATAGATTTTTAAAAGACGATAGATTAAAAGTAGATGCTAACTTAATTGCATCTTATGTTAGAGATAATCGTGAGACCATCACAGAAAATGCCGACTTTGAAGGGAATTTGATTGGTGCAGCATTATTTTGGAATCCAACAATGCCATTATTTAACGCAGATGGTACTTACAGACAGCAATTGCCTGGAACCTTTGATGAGACTGGAACGCCACAGTCTAGAAATCCTTTAGCAGTATTAGATTTTACAGAAATACAAGAGGAAACTTCACGTATAGTAGGTAACCTGGCTGCCAGATTTGACATCACAAGTGATTTAGAATACAAATTTAATATTGGTGTAGATAGAGCAGAATCTAATAATAGAACAAGTGCTTCTAGAGATTTAGCAACAATAAGAAACTTTGAAAGAGGTGAAGCTATCAATTCGAACAGAACATCTTTTACATACCTTTTAGAGCATACTTTAAATTATCAAAAAGAATTTGGAGACGATTTTAAAGTCAATGCCTTAGCCGGTTATGCTTATCAAGAGATTACAGGAAGAGGGTTTCAAGCTATAGGTCAGAACATCTCGTTTGATCCAGGCAATGAAAATGACAACTTAGGAGGTTTTACTGAAAGATTTGTAAATTCATTTGAGCAACCAAGTGAGCTACTAGAATCTTGGTTTGGTCGAGCAATATTCGATGCTTATGGAAAATACACCTTAACAGCAACATTCCGTGCGGATGGTTCTAATAAATTTGGTGTAAATAATGAATGGGGTTACTTTCCTGCGTTTGCAGCAGCATGGAAAATTCATGAGGAAGATTTTGCGCCTGACTTTTTCGACCAGCTAAAATTAAGAGCAAGTTGGGGACAATCAGGTAACCAAAACTTTCCAGCTGGTGCTTCAAGAGGTAGAATCACAGTTGGTATCCAGACTACCGATGATGGTGTTGTGACTACGGTAAACGAACCAACTGCACCAAATCCAGATTTAAAATGGGAGGTTAATGAAACAGTAAACTTTGGTGTAGATTTCGCATTTTTAAATAATAGAATTTCTGGTTCTATCGATGTATTTAGAAGAGATACTCAAGACTTATTATTACTACAGCAACCGATACAGCCAGCACCTCCGGGTACATTTATTTGGGATAATATTGATGGTAACACTATAAACTCTGGTCTTGAATTTGGAATTTTCACAGATATCGTAAATACAGAGGATTGGAGCTTTACATTTTCAGGAAATATTTCTTTCTTACAGAACGAACTTGAAAACTTTGAAGGTTTTGTAGATATTGGTCCTATTAATGGTCCAGGTTTAACAGGTGCTTTTGCGCAGAGAGTAGTTTCAGGACAGCCGGTAAACGCTTTTTATATGCCTGAATTTGCTGGATTTGATGCTGATGGTATTCCACAGTACTTCACAGCTGATGGTGGTTTGACTTCAAACGCTTCTACTGAAGCAGAGAGAAGATATCTCGGAGATCCCAATCCAAACATGTTGATTGGTTTAAACTTTAATGTGAGGTATAAGAACTGGGATCTATCTGCCAATTTGAATGGTGCTTATGGCCATCAAATATTTAATAATACGGCATTAGTTTTAAATAAAAACAACTTAACAATCAATAGAAACACTTTAAGTGATAATATTGGTAATGGTGAGACGCCTGGTGCAGGTGCTGTATCTTCAAGATATTTGGAGTCTGGTGATTTCTTAAGATTAAACAACTTGTCTGTAGGATACACTTTTGATCAGGATAAATTACCAGAATTTATTAAAAATCTTAGATTTTATGCGACCGGGCAAAATTTGTTTGTAATTACGCCTTATAGTGGTTTTGATCCAGAAGTAAACTCTGGTGGTTCACTAAATAATATCCCATCATTTGGTTTAGATTATTTAGTTTATCCAAGAGCTAGAACATTTACTGTTGGTCTAAGTGCTGCTTTTTAAAAAATTTTTATTATATTAATACAAAAATGATTATGAAACGATTTAATTTATTAACAATGATTTTCAGCTTAGCGATTGTTTCGTTTAGCTGTACAGATCTAGAACAAGAGCTTGGTAGTGATATCGATAGAGAAATCGCTAATCAGCAAGCAAGTGCGAGGGAGTTCATAGACAATAATTATTCTAATTTACAAAGTTTTGCAACTCAGGACTTAATATTTGCATTACAGGAACATTCAGGTGATGCTGTAATTGGTCCAACCCGTGGTGGAGACTGGGATGATAATGGGGTATGGAGAGTACTGCATTTGCACGAATGGTCAACAGAAAACCCATATGTTCTGAATACTTTTAATAGTCTTTCAGGAGGTGTATACAACTCTATTCAGGCTCTTGAATTTGCGGAAGGCTCAGAACGCGGTGAAGCATTATTTTTACAAGCTTGGTTTGTTTATTATTTGTTTGACTTATACGGACAAGTGCCTTTTAGAGAAAATTTGGATAGATTAACAGATGTTCCTAAAACATTAACAGGAGAGGAAGCAGTTAATCTTATCGTATCAAATCTCGAGGAAGCAATAGAATTGTTACCAGAAGAGAACACGATAGCGAGAGCAAATAAAAACACAGCTAGAACATTTTTAGCTAAAGTGCTTTTAAATAAAGCAGTTTATTTAGATGATGACAGAATAGCTCCATTTAGTTTTAGTAATGAGGATCTTAATCAAGTTGTCAGTTTATGTGATGCTGTTATCAATTCCGGAAATTATACATTAGAAACAGGTATAAATTATTATGATAATTTTGCGCCGAATAATAATGTAGAAGGTTCTGAGTTAATTTTTGTGCAACCAAATCTAGAGAGTCAACCTGGAGGTAATGTTGCTTCAAGATATTTAATGACATTACATTACAATCAAAATCCAAGTGGATGGAATGGATTTACCACAATTGCAGATTTCTATAACAAATTTGAGGATGGCGATGTAAGAAAAGGTAATGTTGATTATCCAGGTTTAACAGACGTTAGTGGTTTGAAGGCTGGTTTCTTACAAGGTCAGCAAGTCGATGTAGAAGGCAATCCTTTAGAAGATAGAAATGGAAATCCCTTAAATTTTACGGTTGATGTACCAATTATTACCGGTGGAGCAACATTAGAAACTGCCGGAGTTAGAGGTGTAAAATATATCCCTGATTTCGGAAATACTCAATTTCCTGATAATGATTACGTGCTACTAAGATATTCTGATGTTTTATTAACAAAAGCAGAAGCTCAGTTTAGATTAGGACAAACCGGTGAAGCTCTAACTTTGATTAATCAAATTAGAGAAGCAAGAGAGGCAACACCACTTCAAGGTGTTACTGAAGATGATATCATAGACGAGAGAGGTAGAGAGCTATGGTGGGAAAACCATAGAAGAACAGATTTGATTAGATTTGGTAAATTTTTAGAGGCATGGGATGAAAAATCTCCTTCTGATGCCTTTAGAGTATTGTTCCCAATACCTGAAGTTGCTATTACAACAAATCCTGCTTTAACACAAAATCCAGGATATTAAGAATAACTTTTAAATTTCAAAAAAGCCTTTTTGTATTCACAAGAAGGCTTTTTATTTTCCTATGAGAATACTGATTTTGTCTTTTGCGTTTTTACTTACGATCAGTTCTTGTAAAGAGGAAAAGGAAGTTTTTGAAAAATCTGTTCAAAATCCGATATTTAAAGTTTTAAACTCTTCCGAATCTGGAATAGATTTTGAAAATGAATTGACTTCATCAGCTGAATTAAACATTTTAAACTACTTGTATTTTTATAACGGCGCCGGCGTTTGTGTATCAGATTTTAGTAATGATGGTCTGCCCGACATATTCCTTGTCAGTAATCAAAGTCAAAACAAATTATACCTAAATGAAGGGCAGCTGAATTTTCAAGATCAAACTGTAAATGCAAAAATTCCTAAAACAAATTGGGCTACAGGTGCAACGGTTGTCGATATCAATCAGGATGGATTGATGGATATTTACATTTGCCAAGTCACCGGATTAAAAGGGATTGAAGCACAAAATCAACTACTTATTAATCAAGGTTTAGATGCAAATCAAATTCCAGTATTTAAAGATGAGGCTAAAACGTATGGACTAAACATTTCAAGTTATGCTCAACAAGCTGGATTTTTTGATTTTGATAATGATGGTGATTTGGACATGTTTTTATTGAATCATTCTTTATACCCCAATCGCACTTATGGTAATGGCAAAAAAAGAAAAAATTATGACCCAAAAGCTGGTGACAAACTATTTGAAAACCGAAATGGATCATTTGTTGAAGTAAGCCAGAATAAAGAAATTTTCACAGGCGAAATAGGCTATGGACTAGATTTTAGTTTAAGCGATGTTAATCTTGATGGTTTTACAGACCTCTTTGTGGGTAACGATTTTTTTGAAAATGATTACCTCTACATTAATCAAAAAGGGAAAGCATTTAAGGATATGGTCAGTACAACTAGAAATCCTTTAGGACACACTACTCACTTTTCAATGGGCAATGCCATTGCGGATATAAACAATGACCTTTTACCAGACATTTTATCTGTAGATATGTTACCGGAGCAACCACAGGAGTATAAGGTTTCTGGAACAGAATACCCATTTTTGACTTACCGACAATACCTAAATAATGGTTATTCACCTCAATATATGAGTAATGCCTTGCATATTAACCAAGGCGACCTGTACTTTAGTGAAACTGCAGAATCTAAAAAGATTGCGGCTACAGATTGGTCATGGTCAGCTTTGATGGCAGATTTTAATAATAACACTCAAACAGACATCTTTATAAGCAACGGTATTTTAGGCGCTACCAACAATATGGACTTTATCAAATTTATTTCAAATAAAACCTATCAGGATAAAATAAATAAAGGTCTAAAAAATGAAGATTTGAAATTGCTGGATAAATTGCCGAAATACAAGAAATATAATAAGTTATTTATAAATTTAGAAGACGATTCATTACAAGACAGCACTAATTCAATCGAAAACCATTCAACAACATATTCGAATGGAGCAACTTATGCAGATTTGGATTTGGATGGCGATTTGGATTTGGTGGTGAATAACATTAATGATAAGGCTCAAATTTATGAAAACCTCTCTTCTGGTAATTTTTTAAAAATTCAATTCAGAGGTAATTTACCAAATCGTAATGGAGTTGGAGCAAAAGTGATTGCTTTTATAAATAATCAAACCCTGCTTAGAGAAAATTTTGTAAATCAAGGTTACATGTCTTCGTCCCATAATGAATTACATTTTGGATTAGGGCAACACGATAAAGTAGATTCACTTTGGGTAATCTGGCCAAATCAAAATCATCAAACTTTAAAAGATATTTCTGCAAATCAAATTTTAGATGTTGAACAGTCAAGTGCTGACAAATTATTTGATTACTGCATATTTCAATCTAAAAAACTGTTTAATGAGATTCCTGCTAAACAAATCCCATTCAATCATTTTGAACATACAACTTATGAATTCAGCAGAAAGCCATTAAGTCCATACACTAATGGAAATCTTGGACCTCAAATTTCTGTTGCTGATGTGAACAATGATGGACTAGATGATGTTTTTATGGGCAACGCTAAGCTCAAAAGCAGTCAATTGTTTGTTCAACAAAAAGATCATAGTTTCAAAAGTTCCCAAAGCGATTTATTTGAACAACACAAAACAGCCGAAGATATAGACCAGATTTTTGTAGATGTTGATAATGACAACGACAAAGATATTATCGTCGTTTCTGGTGGCAATGAATTTCAACGTGGCAAAAATCTTCAACCTCGTTTGTATATTAACCAAAATGGAATATTTGAAGTTAATGCAATAGCATTTCCTGCTGTTGGAGAACAATTTAACAGCATAACGGTTGCCGATGTAAATAATGACGGATTTAAAGATGTGTTTATAGCTTCTGGAATAGATTATGATACGTTTGGGAATTCGCCTAAAAGCTATTTATTCATTAATCAACAAAATAACACTTTCATAGATGAAACTGATACATATTTCTCTACTCACGAATTAGGTATGGTAAGAGATGCAGAATTTTCAGATTTAAATAACGATGGAATTCCGGAGCTCATTGTCGCTGGGCATTTTATGCCCATTGAAATCTATGAACTTAAGAATGGCAAATTTCAAAACCTAAAACTTCCAATTCTATCACAATCCAATGGCTTATGGAATACGATTTATATTGTTGATATCGATAATGATGGTCTTAATGATGTATTTGTTGGCAATTTTGGCACAAACACCAAACTAAAGGCATCCAAAGAAAATCCACTTCGATTAAGAATTAACGACTTTAATAATAATGATTCTGATGAAAGCATTTTAAGTTACTATAAAAATGATAAAGAAGTTTTATTCAATACCAAAGATGAGTTGTCTTCACAAATTCCTCAGCTGAACAAAACATTTAGAACTTACAAAGCCTTTGCAAAAGCTGAAATCAATGGAATTTTCGATAGAGAAAAATTAGCGGAAGCAGATGTTGAAGAAGTCTATGCATTAAAATCTATGTTTTTAAAAAACAAAGGAAATTTCAATTTTGAGCGTACTCCTTTACCTGAAGATGTTGATTATTCAACAATCCAAACCGCTATTCATGATGATTTTGATAAAGATTCTCACCCTGAACTTTTATTACTTGGTAACCACTATAATCTTAACACGCAGCTCGGTCAACTGGATGCAAATCGTGGCTTGATTTTGGAATACAAAAACGGTGTTTTCAAAGTTGAAAAAAACCATAATTTAAAAGTAAACGGACGTGTAAATTCAGTTAATTTTATAAAGGTTAACCAAGAAAAATGGCTTATTTTGGGCATGAATAATGATAGTTTGAAATTATACAAAACTGCCAAATAATGAGAAGATTAGTAGTTGTAATTTTTGCCTTTTTGGTTGTGGGATGTGAAACAGACAAACCACAAAAAAAAGATTTAGCATTTGAAAGTAATATTCCAGAAAACCCAGTTTTTGAATTACTTGAAACTTCTCTAACAGGAATAGACTTCATAAATAAGGTGACTAACAAAGATGATTTCAACATTTTTAAGTACAGAAATTTCTACAACGGTGGTGGTGTTGGAATTGGCGATATTAACAATGATGGACTGGATGATGTGTACCTCACCTCAAATCAAGGTTCAAACAAATTGTACTTAAATAAGGGCAATTTTCAATTTGAAGATATTACAGAAAATGCCAAAGTTTCTGGTAGCAAGGCCTGGTCAACGGGTGTTACATTTGTGGACATCAATCAAGATGGGTTTTTAGATATCTACGTTTGCAATGCAGGAAATGAAAAAGGCAGCGATCAAAAGAATGAATTATTTATCAATCAAGGTAATCTAAGCTTTTCAGAAGAAGCTGAAAAATATAATCTGGCAGAAAATGGCTTTACAACTCACGCAGCCTTCTTCGATTACGATAACGATGGTGACTTAGATGTCTATATTTTGAATAATAGCTTTATTCCGGTTTCAAGTTTAAGTTATAATAACAAGCGAGAACTAAGAGCAAAAGATTGGGACTTGCCGGAGGAAGTGAAAGGTGGTGGCGACAAACTACTAGAAAACCAAAATGGTTTTTTCATAGATGTCAGTGAGAAAGCAGGAATTTATGGCAGCTTAATTGGATTCGGTCTTGGAGTAACCGTTGGTGATGTAAATTTTGATGGTTTTAAAGACCTGTACATTTCAAATGACTTTTATGAACGTGACTATCTGTACATAAACCAAAAAGATGGCACTTTTAAAGAAGATATAATGAATCGTACAGAACGCACAAGTTTATCTTCCATGGGTGCAGATATGGGCGATATAAATAACGACGGTAGTTTAGAGATTTTTTCAACAGATATGCTACCTGAAAGCGATTCAAGGTTAAAAGCAACTACAAATTTTGAAAACTACGACCTCCAACAACTGAAAAAATCAAGAGGTTTCTACAACCAATTCATGCAAAACGCGTTACAGCTCAATGATGGTAATGGTAATTTTCAGGAAATTGGTTTGTATAGCGGAGTTGCAGAAACCGACTGGTCCTGGGGCGCGTTGATGTTTGATATGAATAACGACTCCTTTAAAGATTTGTATGTTTCTAATGGAATACGTCAAGACTTGACAAATCAAGATTTTATTGACTTTTTTGCTGATGAGGTCTATCAAAAAATGGCAGTCTCGGGCAGCAAAACAGCTCAGGACTCAATCATCAAAATTATGCCTAGCAAACCCATCCCAAATTATGCGTTTTTAAATGATGGGAACTTGAATTTTCAAAATAAAACCTATGAATTAGGCTTTGAAATAAATAGCTTTTCAAATGGTGCTGCTTACGGCGACTTGGATAATGATGGTGATTTGGATTTGATAGTCAACAATGTAGATCATCAAGCTTTTGTATTTAGGAATAATTCGACCTCAAAAAATCACCTTCAGCTTAATTTAAATTTTAAACAACCAAATTTACAAGCCATCGGCGCAATTGCAAAAGTGTACGTTAATAACCAAACCCTTTTAAATGAAGTCATGCCTGCACGAGGTTTTCAATCTTCCGTAGGATATAGATTACATTTCGGGCTTGCGGACAATGCATCTGTAGATTCTTTACAAATTATTTGGCCAAATGGTAGGTTTCAGATTATGGAAAAGGTCAAAGCCAATCAAATTTTGGACATAACATATTCTGAAGATAAGACTGAGGTTTACAAATTTGAAGCTAACAAAAATAGAAGTCCATTCAAAATTTTAGAAACAGACTTGAAACCGCACGATGAAGATTTTTATGTTGATTTTGATTATGAAGGTTTATTATTTAAAATGCAATCTCGTGAAGGTCCATGTCTATCCAGCGGTGATATTGATGGAGATGGCTTAGAGGAAATTTTTATCGGCGGTGCAAAAGGTCAATCTGCACAAATGATTAAAGCAAGCGGAAAGCTTATAAACCAATCGGTGTTTACCCAAATGAGAAATTACGAAGATACATCTTCAGTTTTTGCAGATATAGATGCAGATGGAGATTTAGATTTAATTATTGGCTCTGGAGGAAATTTTGAAGTGAAACCCTCAGAAAAATTATATAATCTACGAGTTTTAAAAAATGATGGTAAGGGTAATTTTACAATATTTCAAAGTATTGCCAATCCATATAATACATCTACCATTTTACCTCATGATTACGATGGCGATGGTGACATAGATCTATTCGTCGGGAATTATTCTGTTCCTGGGACTTATGGGGTTAATCCTAAAAGCAAACTATTCGAGAATGATGGGCAAGGTAATTTTACAGATATTACAGAGCGAAAAGCTTATGACTTTAAGAATTTAGGACTGGTAAAAGACGCAGTATGGGTAGATTTTGATCAAGATAAAGTTTTAGATTTAGTTGTTGTTGGTGAATGGATGGCACCACAATTTTTCAGAAATACCGGTCGCCGTCTTGAACGTTTTGAAACTAATTTGAACGATGTCTATGGCATGTTTAATACAGTTATTGCAGAAGACATAAACAAAGATGGCAACATGGAATTGATTTTTGGGAATAACGGTAATAATTTTAAGCTTAAACCCAAGTCAGAAAAACCTATAAAACTTTACGTGAATGATTTTGATAACAATGGCACCATAGAGCAAATCATCACGAGAACCATTGATGGTAAAGACAAGCCTTATCAATTAAAGCGAGAGTTAGTCAAACAAATACCAAATATCAAAAAAGATAACATGAGTTTTGAGATGTTTGCTGAACAGTCTATTCAAGATTTGTTTGGAAAGGGAAAAACCGACCAATCTATCGTAAAGCAAATTACCGAAACAGCTTCATTTGCAGCCTTTCAAATAGATAAAGGTGAATATGAAATCAAGTTTTTACCACAAGAAGTTCAATTATCTTCTGTTGAAACCATGAAAAGTTTTCAAATGGATGAAAAAAATTATATCGTAACGGGTGGTAATTTTTATCATTTTAAACCACAATACTGTCAATTGGCTGGTTCAGATACTAATATCATAAGTTTTGAAGACGATGAGTTTTATTTAGAAACAGAGATTAATTTTAATATAAAAGGTGAAGTTAGGGCTATAGAAGTTGTGAAAGACAAATATGGAAATCCCATGATTGTTATTGGAAGAAATGATGACAAACCTGTAATATTAAAATATGAGCCATAAAGTTGTTTTATTGATATTAATTGCCTTCTTGTTTTTGTCTTGTCAAAAGAAGTCAGAAATGTATTTTGATCGTTTAGATTTTAAGAATACAGGAATAGATTTTGAGAATAAATTGACAGACACCGAAGACGCCAATATTTTAGACTACCTGTATTTTTATAATGGTGGCGGCGTTGCCGTTGGTGATATAAATAATGACGATTTGGTAGATGTTTTCTTCACTTCAAACCAAGGCGACAACAAACTTTATATCAATCGGGGTAATTTCAAATTTAAGGACATCACAGCAAAAGCCGGAATAAAACAAACTTCTGACTGGAATACTGGTGTTAGTTTTGCAGATGTGAATGGCGATGGCCTTTTGGATATTTATATTTGTGCTGTAGTTGGTATTAATGGTTTCAAAGGACATAATGAACTATACATCAATAATGGTGATGAATCTTTTACAGAACAATCAAAAGCCTATGGATTAGATTTTGATAATTATTCCTCAACAGCTGCATTTTTCGATTTTGATAATGATGATGACTTGGATTTATATCTTTTAAATCACGCTGTGCATACCCAAAATTCTTATGGTAAAGCAGATTTGCGACACACCATAAATTACGAAACCGGAGATAAATTATTAAGAAATGATGGTGACAAATTTGTTGATGTTTCAGAGGAAGCCGGCATTTTTGGTGGTATAAACGCTTACGGATTAGGTGTGGCGACTGCAGACTTTAACAATGATGGCTGGACAGATATCTACGTGAGTAACGATTTTCATGAAGATGATTATTTGTATTTTAATAATGCTGATGGAACGTTTACTGAACAGTCTAAAGAAAAAACCAGCATGCTAAGTCGTTTCTCGATGGGAAGTGATGTAGCAGACATTAACGCAGATGGTTATATGGATATTTTAAGTTTGGATATGGCTCCTGATGACGAAGTTGTCCTTAAGCAATCGATGGGAGACGAAAACACAGACATGTCAAAATTTAGAGTTGAAGAATTAGGCTATCATTACCAATTTTCAAGAAATATGCTTCAACTTAATCAAGACGGTGAATATTTTAAGGAAACTGCAATCTTAAGTGGTATCGAAGCTACCGACTGGTCTTGGGCGGCTTTGTTTGCCGACTATGATTTAGATGGTCACCAAGATGTCTTTATTTCCAATGGAATCCCAAAAAGACCAAATGATTTAGATTACATCAAATACATTTCGAATGAAAATATCAAGACTAAAATTGAAAACACCAGCTTGATTGATCAAAAGGCGTTAGAAACAATGCCTTCCGGGAAACTTCAAAATAGAACGTATAAAGGAAATAACTCATTGAGATTTGAAAATAAAACTCAAAATTGGTTACCAGAAGAACTTACTTATTCAACAGGAACCGCTTATGCAGATTTGGATAATGATGGAGATTTGGATTTGATTGTAAATCACATCAATGAAAAAGCAGGGGTTTATCAGAATCACTCACCAAAAAGCAAGAATTTTTTAAAATTGAAATTAGATTACAAATTAAAAAATAGAACTGGTGTCGGCTCCAAAGTCATCGCTTACGTTGGAAAAGAGAAACAAGTAAGACAATTATTTGCTACGAAAGGCTTTCAGTCGTCTTCTGAACAAAAAATGTTTTTTGGTTTTGATACTATCTCAACAGTTGATTCCTTAAAAATAATCTGGCCGGATATGACATATCAGGTGGCAGAAAATATTAAAACCAATCAAAGCTTAACCATAAAGAGAATTTACAATCGAGATTCTTTTGATTATAAGAGTTTAAAAACTGAAACTAAAGCATTGCTGACTAAAATTGATAGTTTACCGGGTTTACAGTTTACCCATGAAGAAAATCGTTATACAGATTTTAAGCGTCAGAATTTGATTCCATATCAAATCTCAGATCGCGGGCCAGCGGTTGCAGTTGGTGATTTAAATAATGATGGTTTGGATGACGTATTTTTTGGAAGTTCAAAGTATAAAGATGCAAGATTGTTCTTTCAGACCGAAAATGGATTTAAACAAGCTCAAACCATAACTTTAAAAAGCCTAAATAAGCCAGAACAAATATTTGCTGATATTTCAGATTATAATAATGACGGAAAACTGGATTTAGTGGTAGGAAATGCCGGAGGCGAATTTTATGGCAGAGCAAAAGCTTTAACCGATCAATTGTTCATTCAAACGGATACTACCTTGGTCGAAGTTAATTTACCAGATAACTATTTGCATACCTCTGTTATTTTAAAAGACAATAATAATTGTCCTAATTTATTTGGTTTTGCGCATGCCATAAGTAGTGATTTTGGCAATGTACCAGATGCTTATATGTTTTTGAACAATTGTACAGATTTTAAACCCGTAGAAAGTGAAACCTTGAAAAAATTTGGGATGGTAACAGATGCGATTTGGTTTGATATCGACGGCGATGATAATGACGAAATTATAGTGCTAGGCGAGTGGATGTCTCCGAAAATCCTAGAAATTGACGGTACGAAAATTGAAGATATTTCAACTGAATTTATTCCCGAAAAGTTAAATGGCTTATGGCAAAGTATCACAGCTTTTGATTTGGATGCTGATGGTCACAAAGAAATTATTCTGGGGAATTTTGGAGAAAACACTAAATTTAAAGCCAAACCTGATGCAGCTTTACGTCTCTATTATTCTGATTTTGATGGTAACGGTCAGACTGAAAGTATTGTCTGTTTAAATCGTGATGGAAAATATTTTCCCATAAATACTTTTGATGAATTGGCAGTCCAAATGCCTATGTTGAAAAAGAAATTTAATGCCTACAAAGATTTTGCAGGTAAGCCTATTGAAGACATTTTTGAAATTTCAGTATTAAACCAAGCTGATATTCTTGAAGTTCATACTACGCAAACAGGATACTTAAAACGCATTGATGGAACATGGGAATTTAAAACTTTGGACGATTACTTTCAATTATCTCCGGTCACTTCATTTCAACATTTAGACATTACCGGAGATGGCGATGAGGAATTGCTTTTTGGTGGAAATTATTTCGGTTTAAAACCTTTTCACGGAAGATTGGGAAGTTTTTCAGGAGGAGCATTAACGAAGAATGGAAAGATTCTTGATGATAATATACTTGGAATAAACTTTTTCAACAAAGCAGTTGTTAACTTTGAACTTTTAAATTTTCAACAAAACAATTATCTTATTGTAGTATTTAATAATGATAACATTGAAATTTATAATTTAAATTGAACATGAAATTGAAATATTTTTCAGTAATTATTGTCATATTGGGATTAATAGGTTGTGAGCCTAGAGCAGATGTAGATATTACGGCTGAAGAGTATCATAATGCACTGGATAAGCTCACAGAAGTGATGGTGTATGACATTTTTTCGCCTCCAGTTGCCAGTCGTGTATATGTCTATCCTAGTATTGCAGCCTACGAGGTCATCGCTCAGGACACTTCTCAAAATTTTAAAAGTTTAAAAGGACAAATTCCTCATTTTAATGGAATCTCAAAGGCTGAAAAAGTGGAAGACATTAATTTGAATATGGCTTCATTAATGGCATATTTGAATGTTGGTGAAGAGCTGATTTTTTCCACTCAAAAAATCAAGAGGTATAAAGATAGTGTATATCAAACCTGGTCTAAATCCCCAAAATTTGAGGAGAGCCTGGCGTATGCTAACCAAGTTACCGAAGAAATCATGGTTTGGGCATCAAAAGATAATTATGCACAGACCAGAACAATGCCCAAATTTTCAATCAATACAGAAGACCCGTCACGTTGGGTGCCAACACCACCAGATTACATGGATGGTATTGAACCGAATTGGATTAAAATGAGAACTTTTGTACAAGATAGTGCTTCGATATTTAGGCCTAAAGGTCCAACTGAATTTTCCTTAGAAAAAGACAGTAAATTTTATAAAGAATTGATAGAGGTTTACGATGCCGTAAATAAAGCCAGAGAATTAGGCGATAAATCTGAAATGATGGAGATCGCCAAATTTTGGGATTGTAATCCTTACGTCTCTACGCATAAAGGACACATGATGTTTGCGACCAAAAAAATTACACCTGGTGCTCATTGGATTTTAATTAATAAAATTGCTGCCAAAAAAGATAATTTAAATTTTGCAGAAACCGCAAGGTCTTACGCTATGTTAACCATCGGTGTTTACGAAGCATTCATCAGCAGTTGGGATGAAAAATACCGCAGTAATTTAATTCGACCAGAAACGCTTATCAACGAATATGTTGATGAGCAATGGACGCCTATTTTACAAACACCACCATTTCCAGAACATACAAGTGGACACTCCGTTGTATCGGCAGCTTCTTCGGTAATTATGACCCATTTATATGGCGATAATTATCAGTTTGACGATACCACAGAAGTGCCTTATGGCTTACCAGTTAGAAGTTATCAATCTTTTGATGAAGCAGCAGAAGAAGCGGCGATCAGTAGATTGTATGGTGGAATTCACTACATGCCAGCAATTACAGAAGGCTTAACGCAAGGTCGAAAAGTCGGAAATTACGTGGTTGAAAAAATTAAAATCTGATGGTAAAAAAACTTTTAAAGTTTTCAATAGCTCTATTCTTACTATTGATAATATGGTTTAGTTTTTTTAAAAAATACGACCACGAAATTTCGTTTGTTGTTAAAGTTCCATCAGGAACAATGTATGATATTCTTACCAGTGAAATAGGTTGGCTTAGGCTTGATAAAGAATTAAATATCAAGGAAAAAGAGGTGTTCAATAGTTTTACTCAAGAGCTTGACATAAACAATACACTATTCGAACTTCGATGGAAATTTGAAAATCGAAACGACACCAACGCTCTTGTAAGACTCAATATTTTAAATAAAGAAAATAGCTTAAAAGAGCGATATTTATCTCTTTTTCAATCCTCTGAAAATTTAGATTCACTTATCTTAATCTCGCAGGCTTTTAAAGCAAAAGCCAATACATTTTCAACAAATTTTAAAATAGAAATAAACGGTCAGGATACTATACCAGCTCAAACCTATTTGTATGCAGAAGGACAATCAAAGCGTGACAAAAAGGCGGGAAAAATGATAAAGTCGAATGGCTATTTATTTGCAAAGAATAATGACTCTCTCATTACGAAGATAGGTGAGACTTTCGTTTATGTTAAAGATTGGAACTTGGAAAACGATAGTATCAAATTTAGATATGCTTTTCCTGTAACGCCTCAGAACAGCTATCCCGTTGATGATTTAGTGAAAGTAGATGAAATAAAACAAATGCCGGCTTTGAAAGCGACTTTTTATGGTAATTACAGCTTGTCTGACCAGGCATGGGTTGCATTATATAACTATGCAAAAATGAATGATATACCAATCGAATTAACGCCAATAGAAATTTTCTACAATAATCCAATGCTTGGTGGAGATGATAGACTTTGGAAAGCAGAGGTATTTATGCCGATTAAAACGACCACTGAATAAAATATCTCAGCTCAAAACTAAAACCTGTTTGTTGTATCTTTTACTTAAAACAGATGTCAAATCTTCTTCAATTTTAAAAATAAAGTTGAGACAATAACAGCTAAAGTAGTCATAGCCAATAAAAATGAAAAGCTAGTTTTAAGCGAAAAAGCATCTGAAATATAACCCATAATTATAGGCCCTATCAAAAATCCGGCAAAGCCAGATCCTGTGACAAAAGCAATGGATTTTGAAGCTGATACAGATTTAGTTTTTCCTGCTAGCCTCACCAATTCAGGCACAATTACTGAAAACCCAAGACCGATTATTCCAAATCCAGCGACTGTGAGCAGTAATATATTAGATAGGACCAGAATATAGCCTATTGTCGCAAAAACACAACCTGAAATTATAACTTTTACGGAGCCAATTTTATCACTTATACCATCTCCTAAAAAGCGACCTATAGTCATGGTTATCGAAAAAATGGTAAATCCCAGGCCAAACAAATTTTGAGAAGAAACTTTTACTACATCTTTCAAGTATATTGAGCTCCATTGTTCTATAGCGCCTTCGTTTCCCATTACAATGAAAGCCAGCAACGCCAATATGATGAGTGGTGTATAAAGCTTAAATGAATCTTTTTTCCTGGTCTTTTCAACATGTGTTTCTTTTATAAAATAATAAGATTTAAATAAAAATACATTTACAATTATGACTAAACCTGCCATGATTAAAGAATGAATAAACGGTGTTTTGATAACTGGCATCAAAATCATCCCAATCACTGCGCCAATGGCACCACCAAGACTGAAGAATCCATGAGCCGAAGACATAATATTAACATTGTCTCGTTTTTCGATTTCAGAAACTAATGTATTCATGGCTATATCGGTAAACCCAGAAAACATACCCACTACAAATAACGAAATACACAAACTGAGAAAGCTAGTCATCATCACTGGAAATATAAACATGATGCTAAAGATGCAAATACCAAAAAAAGTACACCTGCCAAGGCCTATTTTTTTCGTTATCCAAGGTAAAAAGCTAATTATTGATAATAAACCAAGCGCTAAACAAAATAGGGCAATTCCTATTTGAGAATCATCTAATTTTAATTTTTCTTTTACTTGAGGAATGTACAATACCCAAGTCCCAATCATGATGTTTAGCGAACAAAACACCCAGACAACGGCAAAATACCGTTCGTACCTAAAAATAAGGCGTAAAGATTTCATTCAAACAACTCCTCCGGAGTTTTAAGTTCGTTTAAGTCTTGTTTGAATTTTTCGTTTAAAAGCGATAAACCATATTGATAAGACGCATTCATCCAGCCAAATCCCGATGGAGTAATATAGTCAAACTCGGTGCCTACGTTTCCGTATTCTGCATAAACTTTATGTGTACAATTTACAACGTCGTATTTTTCAGGGATAGTTCCGTTGTAATCTGCGGCATTTTTTGTAATCATCCATAACCAACGGTAGATAAATTCTTGAGCTTCATCTTGGTAGCCATAATTCATTAAGCCTCTCCATAGCATCATTTGGTGTGGAGCCCAGCCATTAGGATAATCCCATTGGCGAGCTACATCGCTTGTGGCAAAAGCTTCGACTGATGCTTTGGAAGAACTAAGAATTCCACCTCTGGCTTTCAAGGTGTTTAGTAAGCTCTTGACTAAATGCATCGCTTGCTCTTCTGAAGCCAAATTAGCCCAAAGTGGAAAATAGTTAGTCGCCGATTCGTAAACT
>Ga0207419_1001068_pt1 | contig 21892 bp, 20 predicted proteins | sample ElkSloMetagenome_4_FD_184723 | JGI IMG/M metagenome (GOLD analysis project Ga0207419, IMG submission 184723) | Hot spring microbial communities from Elkhorn Slough, Monterey Bay, USA - MD2A (version 2) | ecosystem: Environmental > Aquatic > Marine > Intertidal zone > Estuary: Microbial mat ...
ACTTCAGATATTCGGGGCCCGACCTGATTGAACTGAAGGGTCGCGGCCAGGCCGCGATCCTCGTCGTCATAGCCTAGCTGGAAGTTGACGATATAGGGGGATTGGCCCTGAAGCGCGCGCGAGGACGAGGTCAGGATGCCTAGCTCGTCGATCTCGATCTCGGACTCGATCCAGGCGAGGTTTCCCGAGACGAAGAAGCGATCCAGCCAGCCCCATTGCGGCCAGCGGTCGGCAAGAAATCCGAGCTGCTTCCTCGCCTCGAACTCGATGCCGAAGTTCTCCGCCTCGATTGCGTTGGCAAAGGTCAGACGCTGCTGCACGCCCGGCTCGACGGTCAGTTCGATCGGGTTGTCGATCAGTTTGTAGAACACACCGAGTGACACGAGCTCATCGGGCGACGGGTAAAACTCCCAGCGCAGGTCGTAGTGGGTCACCGACGAGGGCTGGAGATCGGCGTTGCCCAGCACTTCCCTGTTGAGCACGGGATCGGTGAAAGGCGCCGGCGACAGTTCCTTGAAGTCCGGACGAATGATCGTCTCGGCAAAACCCGCCCGCAGCTGTTGACGATCGGTGATAAACCAGGTCAGAGCGGCCGCCGGCAGCAGGTCTTCGTTGTCCAGTTCGGCAATGATGGCCTCGTCGGGATCGAAGAGATCGAAGGTCGTGACCTCTTGGGTCCAGTCCTCGACGCGCGCGCCTGCGCTGAGACGAATCAGGTCGAAGAAGGTCAGATCGACATTGGCATAGATGGCCTCGACATCGAGCGCGGCCGTGTAGTTATCGGTGGCGCGCGTCGACTCCCCAAGGACCAGACCATTCGGGTTGATCGTATCGGCGTTGATGATGTCTTCGACCGACAGGGACCGTCGCAGCTCCTGGCTGAGTCGATTGACGCCGCTGAACTGAAACCGGCGGATCGTCGACTCGCGCGACTTCTCGACCAGGCGGTAACCCGCTGACATCATGGTGTTAACCGGTCCGATCGAAAAGGGGAGGTCAAGATCGAAGCCCCAGTCGGTGGCCGTATCGTCAAGGTCGGAAAAACGGCGGACGTTGCTGTCACCGCGGCGGGAAAAAATGAATTCGGCAACGGAATCAGGATCATAGCGGTAGCGACGCTGGTCGGGCACGTAGCGGCTCGCGCTCGACTCGGCGTAATCCCACGCAAACTGCAGGTCCATCCAGTCGGGAAACTGGTGTTCACCCAGAATCTGATTCGAAAGCAGTTCACGCTCTTCCCACTCCAGCTCAACGATCCGGATGTCCCCATCCTCATCGAGATTGAAGCCCTCCTGCAGGATGACCTCGTCCTCGGTTTGCCGGAGGATCATCGAGGTGAAATCGAGCCGATGCAGGTCCTCGAATTCGAGACCGGCGGTCAGGAAGCCTGAAAGCTGGACATTTCTGCGCGTTCGATCGACGTCATAGTCGTCGTTGGGACGCAGGGAGCCGTCGCCGAGAGGCACGAAGGATCGCTGCTGCTCCAAGCGTGTCTGGACCTCATCATCCCAAAGCACCGCCGCCGTATAGCCCAGGCGCCAGCGGCTTCCCAGCTCGAAGGCCTGCCCGCCTTCCAAGGAGACACCCAGATCGGGGCCGAGACGCTGGGGCGTGGCATCGTAGATCACCGGAAAGGACTCGCCGAGCACTTCCAGCTCCTCCGGCGGGATCCCGTCGGGTCGGAAGGGATTCTGCTCAATGATTTGTGTATTCTCCCCGGCCGCATCGCGGACGACATCGGGCAGCTCGCGCGTGCCATCGTCGATCCCCAGCCAGTCCGTGTCGCCACCGCGGTAGCTCAAGCCCTTCTTACCGGTGGAGCCATCGCGAGCGCCGATCGACAGACCTAAGCTGAAAAAACTCTCCTCGGGAATGCCGCGGGTACGGATCTCCACGGCACCGCCGCCGAAGTCACCCGGCATATCGGGCGAATAGCTCTTCTGGACCAGGATGGACTCGATCACCCCGGTGGGAAACAGGTCCAGGGGCACGACCTTCCGGGTCGGGTCTGGGCTGGGCACGTTCGAGCCGTTGAGCAGCGTCGAGGAGTAGCGCTCGCCCAGGCCGCGGATGTAGACGAACTCCCCGCCCACCAGGGTCAAACCGGTGACGCGAGACAGGGCACTGCCCGCGTCCGAGTCGCCGGCGCGGGAGAACTGCTCGGCGCCGATCACGTTAGTGACGCCGGCGACGGTGCGCTGCTCGTCGATGACCGAGGACAGCGAGCCTTCGATAAAGGGCTCGACGACCACGAATTCCGCCAGCTCGAGCCCGGCCGGGGGCAGCTCGAAATTTCGCTCGGTTGTCGAGTCCGCTCCGATTTCGACCCCGTCGATGGTCCGCGTCGCAAACTCCGAATGCAGCACCGAGACCGAATATTCGCCTACCGGCAAGGGGACCGAAAAACGCCCGTCCTCATCGGTCCTCGCCTCGATCGGCGTACCGGACACGAACAGGCGAGCGTCGATGATCGGTGATCCGTCTTCGGTTGATACGATGCGACCAGTTAGAACGCCCTCGCCTTGGTTCTCGGCAATGGCCCTCGGCTCGGCCTCGAGGCCTGTGCCATCGAGCGAATGCGAACTCTCGATGCTGACGAAGGCGCGACGCTCCTGCCCGCGCAGGGTGATGATAATCTGGATGATCTCACCAGCGCGCAAGTTAAGCGGCAGAACGGCCAGCTCGGTGGCCGTATCGGCGATGCGCAGGCGGGTCTGGCCAGTCGCCACGCTGAAGCTGACCGTCCCGTTGCCATCGGTCTGGCTCGCCTGATCGGCAACCTGGGCCAGCAGTCCCGGCACCGGACGACCGTTCTCAAAGACAAGCACGCTGAGGCTGGCCGGCGGTTGCTCCGAAACAGCCGGCACTTGCGCCGCGATCGGTAGAGAGACCAGCCAGCACGCGCTGAACGCCACGAAAAGAAAAAGGGAAAACGATTTCATCGGATCAGCCGCACAACCAGGGTTGCGTAGCGCACTGTTCCATCACGCGCCGAAGCTCGATGGCCTTGCGAAACAAATCAGCACGCTCGAGCAGACTGAGCTGTTGCTCTGCTTGGTCGAAGTCGCCGGTCTTGAAATAGGCGTAGGCCAGGGCGTAGCGAATATCTTCATCATTGATAAGGCCCGTGCGCGCCAGGTCCAATTCCATGGCCGCTGCTTGATCAAAGCGCTGAAGCTCGATCAGGATCGCCAGGCGCTGTTTGAGTTTCTGTGTTTGATCAACGATCCCAGCATTCAGCGTCAGCGCCTGCATCAGCCAGCCCGAGCGGCGGTAGAGCTCGGCGGCTTCCGACAGCAGCGCGGGATCTCGAACGGCGGCCTGCCGAAGAACTTCGGCCGCCGCCAGCTGTTTATCGTCGGCCAGGTAGGTATGTGCCAGAAGTCTTGACAGATTGACCTGCTCGGGGAAGCTCAATCGCGCAATCTCTAGAATTCGAGCGGCCTCGTCATACTGACCGCTCTGGCGCAGCGCATTGCCAATCGCCAGCGCGTCCTCTGCCGACGCATCGCGTCCCGCAAGGTAGCGCCGCCCCTGCTGAGCCGCTTCCTGATACAGGCCCTGATCAACCAGCAGAAAAACCTGGCGGCGCGCAAACTCTCCAGCGCGGTCCGGGAAGATCGCACGGCCCTCGGAAAGGATCCGCCAGGCCCTGTCGTACTCCTCGAGCTGCCAGTGCGCCTGTGAACGCATCAGGTAGACCGAAGGCAGGCGAGTCGCCTCCGGACCAGCTCGTTCAAGGGCATACAAGGTTTCCGGATAGTTTTCTTGGCCAAAATAGGCCTGAGCCAGGTACAGCCAGACGACCGGTTCATCCTGGCCGGCATCAACGGCTGCGCGCAACTCGCGCACGGCCAGGGCCAGCTCATTGAGGTTCAAGGCGACGAGCCCGCTGAGGGTGAAATAGCGGATCCGATCAAGCTCAGGATCGTCCAGGTTGACCGACGCGAGAACCTGGCGAGCGCGCTCGTAGTTGCCGTCACCGATCAGCAGCGCGGCTAGCGGAAGGCGCTCAAGCTCCTGATCAGAACCGGCTTCTTGGTCCTGGGCCAAACCATGCGGCTGGGCCACCAGCAAAACCGTCACGATCAGGACGCAGCGCATGGCGGCTGGCCAGCATCGAAATCGAGAAAATCTCATCGGACCATCAACACTCGGTCGGCACGAATTTGGCAGCGGGGCGGATCGGCGTCATCAGCTCAGATCGAACCGAATGCGCTGACGCGCCCAGACCTTGACCGAACGACCCTGATACTGCGCCGGCTCGAAACGCCAGCTTCGCACGCCCTGGATCGCGGATTCCTCGAAAATCCCCACGGGCTCGGCCTCCAGAACCTGAACCTTTTCGATCTCGCCGGCGGCGCTGATCAGCAGCGACAGGACAACGTAACCCTGAACACCCTGAGCGCGCGCCAGGCGCGGGTAGTCCAGCGGTGCCTGAAACACCGGGCGCGGCGGCGCATCGACCGAGTCGTCGGTCATCACCACATCGTTGGTGTCGCCCAGAAGCTGATCCTGCAGGCTCCCGAGGTCATTGGCGTCGAGCCCCGGAATGCCAAAGTCGATCCCGGACAGGGAGGAGTCCAGACTGACCATCGGCGGTGCCTCAGGACGCGAACGTTGGGGCGGCGGCGGCTCGCGACGGACCACCCGCTGAGGCGGCGGCTCCGGGGCCCGATCCACCGAAAAGCTGGTGCTCGCCTCCTCCATGTTCTGCGGCGGCGCCTCAGCTAGACGATTGATCATCAGAAGGGTGCCGATCACCAGAGTCGACCCGGCCACCATGGACACAAGCCCGGTCAGGATGGAGCGGAGTCTGGACCGCGAGCGGTTCGATTCAAGTTTCTGCTGCATTGATAATTCTCCTCAAATTCCGCGAATGATCAGCCTGCCCCAGCCTCTTCCACCGTCGCTACGCCGACGTCCGTCGCACCTGAACGACGCGCCTGATCGACCACCTCGACCAGACGCTCTGCGGGGACGTTGCCGTCGGTCACGACCAGGACAGACTGCTCCGAGCTTGCATTTAACAACTCCCTCAGGCGGCTTTGGATGACCCACACCTGGATGGGTTGACCATCGAGGTAGGTCGCACCGGTGTTATCGATGTAGAGCCGAACTGCCTTGGTCGAGGCGGTCGTCGCGCTCGAGGCGGATGGACGATTCAGATCCAGCTTCATGTCCTTAACGAAGGTCGTTGAGACCATGAAAAAGATCAGCAGGATAAAAACCATATCGATCAATGGAGAAATGTCGACATTCTGCTGCGTGTCGGTTCGTTCACGAAATCGCATCGACGTCCCTCTCCTTGTAGCTCGCGCAAAGAATGTCTTTGACCTGGGCAAGTTCCTGGCGCAGGCGGAGCGCCTTGCGATCCAGCAGACCACCGACAATCAGCCCTGGTATAGCGACCGCCAGACCCATCTGGGTTGTGAACAGCGCCTGGGAAATCCCCCCGGCGATACCGCCCGATTGGGCAAAAAGAGTCATATCGCCTAGCGAATCAAAGGTTTCGATCATCCCGCTGACCGTGCCGAGCAGTCCGAGCACCGGCGCCACGGACACGATTGAAATAATCAGGCGTTGATAGCGCTTGGTTGAGGCTTCCAGCTCAGCAAAGGCATCGTCGAGCCAGCGACGCAGATCGGGAGGACGGTTCTCAACCACTACGAGACCGGTCACGACCGCCTGATCGATCAGGCCGCGCGGCTCGTGCTGAACGCCCTTTCGGTAGCGGCTGATCAACTGTCGAACCGAGCGAACGCTGCCCCGGCGCAATTCGGAAAAGCGAAAGCCGATCGCGAACCAGAGCAGGAAGGCAGCCGCGAACAGCGGCGGCATCACGTAGCCGCCGATGCTGAAGTAGAAGGCAAGGTCATTGATCAGAAGATCAAACATCTCAACCCTGCCTGTCTGCCTGGGCCGACTGGCTTTCCACGTACTGATTGATCACGCGAAGGGCGGCCTTTTCCATGTCGTCTTTGATGCGCTCGGCCCAGCCCGACAGCATGTTGCCCAGGAGCAGCAGCGGAATGGCGACAATCAGACCCAGCTGGGTGGTCACGAGCGCAATCGAAATCCCGCCGGACAGCAGCTTCGGATCACCGGTGCCGAATTCGGTGATGACGTCAAAGGTCGAGATCATCCCGGTCACCGTGCCCAGCAAGCCGAGCAAGGGCGAGACCGCTGCGATCACCATAATGACGGCGCCAAAGCGATTCAGATGGCTGGACTCGTGCAGGATGGCCTCAGAGACGATGTCTTCGAGGTGCTCGCGATCGCGATCCAGGTTACGAATCGCCGAGGAGACCACGCGCGAGGTCGCGCTGGACTTGTGCCGCAGGACCTGAAGTGCCGCTTCACGGTCCCCGCGGCGCACGTGGGACCCGACCGTATCGATGATCTTACCGGTCGATGAACTGGCCCGCTGCAGGAAGATCGAGCGCAGGATAACCAGCAATAAGCCCACCAGGCCGAGGACAACGATGATCCAGCCGATCAGGCCGCCGCTCTCGATGATTTCGAGGGCGGTTTTTTCATCTTGCGTTTCGACTTCATTGGCCAGGGACTCAAACGCAAACAGCGAGATGGTCTCTGGTCGATTCCCGGCAGCTAGCGCCTGGGCAATCTCCGCCCCGGCCGGGTCGGGCCATATTTTGAGCTCACCGTCTCCGGCGGGCGCCATCGCACCCTGCCCTTGAGCGCTGATACCAAAGGCCGCGACTCGGCCCACGTTGATAATTTGCCCACTGACTCGGGTGCCGTCAGCCAGGAAAAACTCCCCATCCTGTCGAGTCACCTGCCCTGCCCGGTCGAGAACACCGGCGGCGGCCTGAAAGAGCTCGGCCACGTCCTCGGCGGCGGGTGCCTGATCACCGTGAGACGGGGCATAGGCCTCATCAAGGGTGAAATCGGCCTGGAGAAAGGTCGATGCCAGCAGATCAGTATTGTCGCGGGCCGTCTCAACCTCCCGCTCTGACTCGAAAACTAGCGTATCGAGTCGGTCGGCCTGGCCTCGCTTGTCGACCACGTCGGCTTCAAGCGTCCGTATCTCGCTCTGCAGGGTTCGTTTTTCCGAATCGATGCGGCTGCGCAGCTCAGCAAGACGGCGCTCCAGGTCAGCCCGCTGGCCCTGCAGGAACGCGAATTCACGCTGATAGGCCTGCTCGAGGGACGGCGCCTGCTCGGCCGGCGCCGGGCTCGAAGCGGCCGGAGTCGCCGCTTGGTCGGGGCTGGCAGTCGTCGATTCTTGCGGGCCGTCCTGCGCCGGATCGGCGGACTCGTCCTGCGCAACCGCGGGTGCGACAAGCAAGCCCCCGATCCAAACGGCAAGGGTCAGTCCGCGTAGTCCCTTCAGTGTCATCGCCGTCATGCCTGGGGCTCCAGCGCGATGCTACCGTTCGGAAGTTCAAAATAGCCCGATCGGATCTGCTTCTGCAGGGAATCAAACAGCGTCATGATCTGGTTGCGTGCCTCACCCGATTCGATCAGCTCGAAGCGCCAGCTATCGCCCCGGCGCAGGGCATGACCCATGCGACCGTCGCGGGTCTGAAAATACAAGGCCACCGTACCGAGCTTGGCAACGTCGGCAAGAACACGCTCGCCGCCTAACGGAATGATCTGGCTGTAGAGACCGTTCTCTCGGGTCAGTCGGAGTTCGTCCTCGTAGAAGCTCCACAGGCGGTTTATGATCCGCGGTGGCGCCTGAGCACCGGTTTCGAGCTGGGTCCGAATCTGTCCGAGCGCGTCGAGCCGTTCTTCCACTTTGAATGGAAGGCCATTCTGAATCGATGTCTGGAGACTCGCGATCACGCCTTCGGCAACCGGTACCAGCGACTCACCGGCTAGTCCCGCTTGCGCGGCGCGCTCCCGGTTGTCGGCGAGGTCCTGCTCGAGCTGGCGAATACGTAGGTCTTCCCTGCGCGCTGTTGCCTCCAAGTCACCCTTCTGAGCGGCCAGCGCGTTCATCTCGGCCCGGTGCTGATCGGCCAGGCTGTTGAGCTCGGTGTTAAGCGATTCGACCTCGCCCCGCAAGCGAACCAGCTCCTGAGCCAGGTTCTCCATCGACTGATCGTCGGTCGGATTCTGGGCACCCAGGCCAGGCGCGAAAATCAGGCCCAGCCCCAATAGACTGATGCCACCCCAATACCTCGACATGCGACCTCCAACAAATCAATGCGTGAATCAGTGCGAGCGCTTACTGATCTCAGCATTGTGGAGGCGGAAGATTGCAGTCGCGTGTCCGAAATATTTCAATGAAGTGACAGTGCGGTGACGCCCGCGCTTACGAGAGAAATCAGTCAGGAAATTCAGGAGGCGTTGGACACCGGCTGGCGGACTCTGGACTTTGGAAACAAGCAGCTGAACGTGGACCCCTCGCCCAAAATCGACGAGACCTGCAGCTGCCCTCCATGCCGCTGCAGCACGTGCTTGACGATGGCCAGGCCCAGTCCCGTGCCGCTTCTGCGCCCGATCTGCGAACTCTCGACGCGGTAGAAGCGCTGGGTGATAAAGGGGATGTGCTTTTCTTCAATCCCAACGCCATTGTCGGTCACGCTGAACGCGGCCTGGTCTTCTGAATCGAGCGACCAGCTGACCTTGATGTGCCCGCCGGACGGGGTGTAGCGCATCGCGTTCACGATCAAATTGGAAAACGCGCTGTGCAGCTCGCTCTCCGATCCGGCCAGGCATACGTCCGTATCAATTTCGAGCTCAATCTCATGCTGATCACGGTCGCCCACCCGGGCAGCATTGACGATGCGATCGAGCAGGCCTCGCACGTTAACCCACCCGCGATCGCTGGCCTCGCTTTCTTCGGTTTCCAGCCGTGAGAGCTCCAGGAGGTCATCGACCAGGCTGGTCATTCGTTGACACTGCGCCTGCATCTCCTCCAGCGGCAGGGACCACTCCTGACTCAGCGCATCGTCGTCGGCCATGGTTTCCAAATAGCCCGACAATACGGTGATGGGCGAGCGTAGTTCGTGCGAAGCGTTGGCCACGAAGTCGCGCCGCATGGCTTCCAGTCGCTGAACGCGGGTGACGTCACGAATCAGCAGCAGATATTGCTTGCTGCCGTAGGGAATCAGGCGTGCGGACAGGGTGCGTGAGTCCTCGACCGGCGAGGTGATCTTGACCGAATTCTCAAAGCTCGACGAGCGCACGTAACGCTTGAACACGGGGGTGCGTATCAGGTTGAGAATGGACTGGCCGAGGTCGCGCTGGGTCGAGAGCTTCAAAAGGTCCCGGGCAGCCGCATTGAACCATTTGATTCGAAAATCGCCATCGAGCACGATTGAGCCGTCCGGCATCGCCGAGGTCGACTCACGAAACTCGCGGATGACCCGACCCAGACGTTTCTTTCTCTTGTAATAGCGACGCTGAAGGCGATAGTAGTGTTCGAGCACGTCGCCCCAGAGGCCCCAGGATTGCGGCGGATGGCGGCGCCGGCCGACGCGTAACCAACGCTCCAAGCGATTGAGCTCAAAGAGATGCCGTGCAAGGATGATGGCCAGGCCAGCAGCCACCCACCAGCCCATGAAGCCGAACAGCCATCCAGCCAGAAGCGCTGCGCTGAGCAGTAGACCCGGCAGCAGCAATTCGCTGATCCAGGCCCTTGGCATCAGCCGCTACCCGTGGTCGAAAACCGATAGCCGGCGCCGCGTACGGTCTGGACTAACTTGTCGAACCCGTGGCTTGCCAGCGCCTTGCGCAAGCGCAGGATATGCACATCCACCGTGCGCTCTTCGACATAAACGCCGCCTCCCCAGACCTGGTCCAGCAGCTGGGCGCGCGAATACACGCGATCTTGGTGGGTCATAAAGAACTTCAGCATGCGAAATTCGGTTGGCCCGAGTTCTACCGGCGCGCCATTGGCGAGCACGCGATGGCTGGCGACGTTCAGGAGCAAACCCTCGGCCTCGACCTCGTCATCGCGACCCGCCGGAGACGCTCTTCGGATCACGGCATTGATGCGAGCGATCAGTTCGCGCGAGGCGAAGGGCTTGGTGATGTAGTCGTCGATGCCGCTCTCGAAGCCGCGGATCTTGTCGTCCTCAAGGCTTCTTGCCGTCAGCATGATCACTGGGATTTCGCGAGTCAGCTCATCGCGCCGTAGCGAGCGGGCAAATTCCGGTCCGGACTGATCGGGCAGCATCCAGTCAAGCAGCACCAGGTCGGGTAGCTGATCGGCGACCGCGATCCGGGCGCTGCGGCAATCGCCTGCTTCGATCACCGAAAATCCGGCGCGCTCTAGATTAAACACGATCATGCGCCGAATACCCTCATCGTCTTCAACGACTAATATCGTTCGCTCGCTCATTCCATTATTCCGTAGGCACACTCCTTTGATATTGCAGCAACGACACATGACAGTCTAATGACGCTTGTGCAACAGAACATCGTAGCGTTCAGGGCCGATAGCCCGCCAGAGTAGCCTGAACCGTTTCAATCACTGCCGATCGCAGAGACGCCGGCTCGATCACCTCAACATCCGATCCGTAGCTAAGGATGCTCATGATGAGCTCGCGCTGGTGGCCGATTGGCAAACGCAAATCCCAGCTGCCGTCGTCGCGCCATTCGGACTGCTGATCGGGATGCCAGGCCTCATCTGCGGCCCAGCGCGCCGCCTCGGCATTGAAGCGCAACACCGCCGTCTCGCGGACCGGGCCGGAAAAAATCCCGAAGGCCTGGTCGAAATGCTCGCTGATCTGGCCGGGCTGCAGGTCTTCAGAATCTGAATCAAGCATGTCCATGTCGCGAATGCGCTCAAGCGCGAAGCTGCGCAGTCCATCGGCCTGATGGCACCATGCCGCGAGGTACCAGCGGTCGCGATAGGCAATCAGGCGCTGGGGTGAGACTTCGCGTTCGGTCAGATCATCGCGCCGACGCCCGTGGTAATGCAGGCGCAGGCGATGCCGCCGAAACAGTGCCTTGAGCACGGTCTCGAACAGCTCGCCAGGCACCGGCCGGCCGGCGTCCTTGCGAATTTGAATGCGTTCTGGCTGGGCACTGAGATCCAGTCCCTGCCGATCGAGCAGCTGGTTGATTCGCTGCTGGACACCGTCAAGCTCGTCTTCCAGCAGGCCGGGCTGCACGTTCCCGAGCACGTGGCGAGCCGTCAGCAGCGCCTGCAGCTCTTCCGGACTGATCCAAAGGCCGGGCAGCTCGAAATGGCCAGCGAGCTGGCGGTCGTAGAAATAGCCTCGTCCGTCATCATCTTGTTCCAGCGGCGCCCCCAGCTGATCCCTAAGCTCGGAGATCAACCGGTACAGCGTTGCCTGACTGCAACCGAGGGATTCCATCAGCTGCTGGCGGGTAATCGGAGTGCGCCGCTGACGCAGAATGTCGTGCAGATGATAAAGGCGCTCGCGGCGGGACATTGAATGACTCAGTCGTCTCTGCAGATCCCACACGTGCCATAAATCTCGAGCACCTGCCGACGCGGTTCGAACTGACGCGCACGGGCGGCATCGCGAAGGCGATCCTCGATATTGTGGTCGTGAACCTCGGTTACAGCTTCACAGCGCTCGCAGATCAAGAACTGGCCCTGGTGCTGATCCTCCGGGTGGAAACAGCTGACAAACGCGTTGAGGGTTTCCAGGCGATGGATGAAGTGATTTTCAAGCAGAAATTCCAGCGCGCGATAAACAGTCGGCGGCGCGGCCTTGGGCTGTTCTGATTTGAGCTTGTCGAGCAGATCATAGGCCTTGACCGGGCCATCGGCGGCTAGAACCATTTCTAGAATGCGCCTTCGCGTCGGCGTCAGGCGCAGCCCCTGCTTGAGACAATGCGCTTCGACCTCTCGAACGACACCAGAAGAATCCATGCCGTCAGTCTATCATTTAGGGAACCCCTCAAGAACGCTCTGCGGCGCGCTCAGCGATAAAATCCAGCGCGCGCTGGATGCGGTCTAGGGTCCGCTCGCGACCGACCAGCCAAAGGGTGTGGTTAATTCCCGGCGACTGGCCATGGCCCATCAGGGCAACGCGCAGCGGCATTCCGATCTTGCCGAAGCCAATTTCCAAGGCATCAGCGGTCGCCTGGACCGCGTCTTGCAGTGCATCCGGCACCCAGTCTTCCAGGGACTCCAGACGTGTCTTGAGCGCCGCTAGAGGCTCGGCGGCAACAGGCCGCAGGTGTTTCTTGGCAGCGCCAGGGTCGAAGCTTTCGAAATCACTGTAGAACGGCCTGGATTGCTCGACCAGCTCCACCAGCGTTTCGAAGCGCTCGGACTGCACCGAGACCAGATCGGCAAGCGGCGGGCCGGCGTCGGCCGACAAACCGGCCTTTTCAAAATGCCAGCCAAGCTCCGTATGCAACTGATCCTGAGCCCCCTCTCGAAGATAGTGCTGATTGAGCCAGTCGAGTTTTTCCGTATCAAAGCGTGAGGGCTTTCGATTGACATCTTCGATCCGAAAGCGCTCGATCAGCTGCGCTCGTGAGAAAACCTCCTGGTCGCCGTCTGACCAGCCGAGTCGAGCCAGGTAATTGATCAGGGCGTCGGGCAGATAGCCCGCCTCGCGCCAGGCCAGAACGCTGACCGCACCATGGCGCTTAGACAGGCGCGCACCGTCGCCACCCAGAATCATCGGAACATGTCCAAACTCGGGTGCCTCGGCGCCCAGCGCACGATAAATGTTGATCTGTCTTGGGGTGTTGTTGATGTGGTCGTCGCCCCGAATCACCAGATTGATATTCATATCCAGATCATCGATCACGACGGCGAAATTGTAGGTCGGCGATCCGTCTGCGCGCTGAATGACGAGATCGTCCAGTTCGGAATTATCGACCTCGATACGGCCCCGCACGCGATCATCGAACGCCACACTCCCCTCGTCGGGATTACGAAATCGGATCACCGGCTCGATGCCCTCGGGTGCGGACGCCAGATCACGGCAGCGCCCGTCATAACGTGGCTTCTCGCCTGCGGCTATGGCCTCTTCGCGTAGGCGGTCCAAGCGCTCCTTTGAGCAGTAGCAGCGGTATGCCTTTCCCTCGTCGAGCAATCGCTCCACCCGTTCCTGGTAGCGAGGAAAGCGCTCACTCTGGTAAAACGGGCCCTCGTCATAATCAAGGTTCAACCACGCCAAACCGTCAAGAATGGCTTGAGTAGATTGTTCCGTCGATCGTTCGCGATCGGTGTCTTCGATCCGCAGGATGAACTGCCCATTCGTAGCGCGCGCAGCCAGGTAGCAAAACAGGGCCGTCCGCGCTCCTCCGATGTGCAGAAACCCCGTCGGGGATGGGGCAAAACGAGTGCGAATCGGAGGCGTGGGTGATGTCATGGACGGGTTCTTCGGTGCCGAAAAAAGGTCCGTTAGCTTACCAGAGCCCGCGGCGTGAGAAACGAAACGAAATCCGCTATAAGAAAGCGTTGGATACGGTGAATCTAAAGGCGCAGACCGGCATGGACCGACACAGAGCACGGACCCAGTGAACTGGCCGCTTGACCGGCTCGACCCGGCAACTGCGGGCAAGCCTCGCCGACTGCGCCTGCCCGGATGGCGACTGCTGTCTATGCTGGCCCTGTCGATTCTGGTGGCTACCTCAGGCACCAGCGGCCTGACCCACATGGAACGCATCGAGGCCCGCGGCAGCCTAATTATGCTGACCGTCAACGGCGCCTCAACCTATTACCAGGGCGCGCAGGGCGAGACCGGCTTCGAGTTCGATCTGGCGACGCGCTTCGCCGACTACGTGGGCATTCCGCTGGAAGTCGTGACCCTGCCCGACCTGGCCGCCCTGATCGAGGCGCTCGAAGCCAGGCGAGGTGATTTCATCGCGGCGAACCTTTCGCGTGCGGTCGGTCGCCAGACCCGCCTTCGCTTCGGACCGAGCTACGACTCCGTCGCGCCCGTGGTGGTCTATCGTGGCGGCAGCGCCAGGCCCGCCAATTTTGATGACCTCAACGACGGGCGCCTGGCGATCCTTGGAGGCTCCAGTTACGAAGCCATCCTGCGTGCCAGAGCCGCCGATCTGAGCTGGGAGTCTCCCGAAGGCGTCAGCATCGAAGACTTGTTCGAGCAGATCAGCAATGAAGAGCTCGACTACACCATCGTTGACTCGAATATCCTCAAGCTCAACCGTCGATTCTTCCCTGAAATACGGCCAGGATTCGAGATCGACAGCCCGCAGGATCTCGCTTGGGCCAGCCTGCGAAGCAACGACGACACGCTCGTCCAGCGAATGCGCGAGTTTTTTGTCAGGTCGCAACAGCGAGGGACGCTGGCCGACCTCAAGGCCCGCCACTACGACCATATCGAAAACTATGAGCCGGTCGGAACGTTCAACTTTCAGCGCCAGCTGCGCGAGCGCCTCCCCCACCTACGCCCACATTTCGAGCAGGCCGCCGTCGAAACAGGCCTGGACTGGCGGCTGCTGGCGGCAGTCGGCTATCAGGAATCACACTGGGATCCGGACGCCGTGTCTCCGACTGGAGTCCGCGGCATCATGATGCTGACCCAGCGCACGGCGCGCTCGCTCGGCGTTGACGATCGAGAGGACCCACAGCAGAGCATCGACGGTGGCGCGCGCTACATCCTACGCATGCTGGACCGACTACCCGCCCGTATTCAGGAACCCGACCGCACCTGGCTTGCCCTGGCCGCCTACAACGTCGGCTACGGCCACTTGGAGGACGCGCGAGTGCTGACCGAGCGCCTCGGCGGCAACCCCGATCGCTGGCTGGATGTCCGAGACCACCTGCCGCTGCTGACCCAGGAGCGCTGGTACAGCCAGACGCGATTTGGCTACGCGCGTGGCTATGAGCCCGTCAACTACGTCGAAAACATCCGGACCTTCTACGACATTCTGCTTTGGATGGAGGGCCGGGAGCATCCGCTGTTGGCGCGGAATTAGGCGGAAGGGCGAAGGGCTGAAAGCTAGGGGTTCAGGGTTCTATTCTTCGGTTTCCGGTTTCCGGTTTCCGGTTTCCGGGTTACGGGTTACGGTTTCGGAGTTACGGTTTCGGAGTTACGGCGGAAGCGACGAGATTCGGGGCTGCGGGTGTATTTGGTTTTTAGGATTCTAAATGGCGCCAGAGGCAGGTGCCGGATTGGGATTGAATGGCGTCGAGTCGCTGTTCGTGGGCGGCCCGTTCTTCGGGGTTGGCTTTGACGGCGACCAGGCGATGGAGATCGAGATCGGTGACGACCTCCACGCCGCGTTCGCCGTTGCGGTCGCTGTCGAGGTCCAGTGCCAGATCGACCTGGCCACCGGTCATCGCGAGATAGACCTCGGCCAGCAGCTCGGCATCCAGCAAGGCCCCGTGCAGGTCGCGATTGGAATGATCGACGTCGTAGCGCTTGCACAGCGCGTCCAGGCTGATCCTCTGCCCTGGGTGCAGCTCTCTCGCCAGGATCAGCGTGTCCAGTACCCGAGCGATGGACTCAAGCTCCAGATTCAGGTCACCCTCCATCCGGACCAGTTCAGCGTTCAGAAACCCGACATCGAAGGGCGCGTTGTGGATGATGATTTCCGAATCACGCACGAAATCGACGAAATCGCGCGCAACGTCGGCGAATTTGGCCTTATCGGACAAGAATTCATCAGTGATGCCATGCACTTCAAGCGCGCCGGCATCGACCGCCCGCTCGGGGTTGATATAAACGTGGAAATTGCGGCCGGTCAATCGTCGCTCAATCATCTCGACACAGCCGATTTCAATGATCCGATGGCCTTCGCGATGGTCCATGCCGGTGGTTTCAGTATCTAGGATGATTTGTCTCATTGGCTGCGTGTGCTCACTATCTATGGATCGATTAGATCGTGTTGGGAAGGCTGGTTTCAGGTTTCCGGTTTCCACAGGATCATGTCGCTTTTCGCCTTTCGCCTTGAACCTTGAGCTCCGCGCTTTAGCGCGACGCCGCCGCTCCTGCGGCGCTGCTGGCCAGTTCGTCGGCGCGTTCGTTTTCGGGGTGGCCGCTGTGGCCTTTGACCCAGTGCCAGTGGACTTCGTGGCGGGCGACGGCGGCGTCCAGTCGTTTCCACAGGTCGTCGTTCTTGACCGGCTTTTTTGATGCCGTGCGCCAGCCGTTTCGCTTCCAGTTGGCCATCCATTCGAGCATGCCCTTGCGGACGTACTGGGAGTCGGTCGTCAGGTCGACAACGCTGGGCCGCTTAAGCGCCTCAAGGGCCTGAATTGCCGCCATCAGCTCCATTCGATTGTTGGTGGTGTTGGCCTCGCCGCCTGAAAGTTCTCTTTCGTGGCCGTTCCAGCGCATCAGCGCGCCCCAGCCGCCGGGGCCAGGATTGCCCAAGCAGGCACCATCGGTCCAGATTCTGATGGGCACGCCGTCACTCATGCCGCGCGACACTGGGAGACCGCAGCGCTGGCCCCGCTGAACACCGGCTGACCGAACTTGACGTGCTTGACCTGAGCCGGTCGACGCGGCTTCTGGGCGACCAAGATCAGAATGGGCGAGAGCCCTGGAACCATGGCTTTCCACTGGATCGAACGCTTGCCACAGATCTCGAGTGGGCCCTGGGCGTGCAGGATCTGCCAGCGCGGCCAGCTCGGAAGCCAGAGCGCCTGCCGACCCAGCACCTGCCAGGCCGTGCGGTGCCAGGGATTAGCCGTGACGGAAATCAGCGTACCGCCAGGTTTAAGCACCCGCGCGATATCGGTCAGAGGATTGGTCTCAACGCCCGGTTGCCACAGGTGTCGCAGCAAAACCAGCGGCACCGACTCAGAATCCAGCGGCAGTGAATCAATCTGCGAAGAAAACGGCCAGCTGATTCCAGAGCGGTCGACCAGCAACCGCTCGCGCTGCGTACTGAGAGCCGGCGAGGACGATGCCATCGGCGCCAATTCGAGCACCCAGGTCGGGTTGATCTCATCGACCATCGGCCCGACCAGGCGATTCTCGAAAGTCTGCAGTTGCGCAAATCCGGCAAGCGACATGGGTCTTGGATCGTCGTCCGTTAGAATCGGGGGTAGGTTCAACAGCAAAGAATACCAGAGACCATGCGCCACCCGTTATCCATCGAGGCAATTCCGATCCTGGAAACCAACTACGTCTGGGCCCTGCACGACGGCCAGAACGCGGTTCTGGTCGATCCTGGTCGCGCCAGCGCACCACTGCGGTGGCTGGACGACCAGGGCCTGAACCTGACCGGCCTGCTGATCACCCATCACCACTGGGACCATACGGACGGGATCGATGAGATTCTCAGTGCGCACCCGGTGCCGGTCTACGGGCCAAAGGACTCGCGGATCCCGCAGGTGGATCACCCCCTTGAGGAAGGCGACGGATTGCGCATCAACCATCCCGAGCTGGAGCTGGATATTCTGAGCGTGCCGGGCCACACCAGCATTCACCTGGCCTATGTCGGCCCGGACTTCGTGCTCTGCGGCGATACCCTGTTTTCTGCCGGCTGCGGTCGCCTGTTCGAAGGCACCACCGAGCAGATGCAGACCTCCCTCGACAAACTCGCCGCCCTGCCCGGCAAAACTCGCGTGTTCTGCGCCCATGAATACACCCTGGACAACTGCCGCTTCGCACTGCAGGTTGAACCGGACAATGCCGATCTGAAGAAGCGACTCGAGCAGGTTGTGAAATTGCGCCGGCAGAACCAGATCACCCTGCCCTCGACTATTTCCGATGAACTCGACTTCAACCCCTTCATGCGAATCCGCCAGCCCGAGGTCATCGCCGCGGCCCAGCGCAAAAAACCCGGCTGCGGCAGCAAGCCCCACGAAATATTTGGCGCAATCCGAAGCTGGAAAGACAAAACCTGACAGGCGGATTTAGGTTTCCGGGCTCGCCCTTCCACCACCGTCACCCCTGCCTTGAGCAGGGCCCCAGCGACTCAAGCGCCCGCTTCTCCGGAAACCGCAACCCGGAAACCGAGCCTTGCTCTTGCTCCTTCCCCCCATGCTAAAGTTTCAGAAGGTCATCTGAGACATCGCCGTGACTGGTCCAGCTACCGCTGACGCGACCTATGACGACATCCGGGCGCTGCCGGAGAATGTGGTCGGCGAAATCCTGGGGGGCGGCTTGTATACGCATCCGCGACCGGCACCGCGACATGCCAGAGCCTACTCGGCTTTGGGTTTTGTGGTCGGGGGCCCATTCGATGGCGGGGTCAACGGCCCGGGAGGCTGGTGGATCCTCGACGAGCCTGAACTGCATCCGGCCGCCGACGTCATCGTGCCTGATATCGCCGGCTGGCGCCGCGAGCGCATGCCGTCCCTGCCCAACACAGCCTGGTTTGCACAAGCCCCCGACTGGGTCTGCGAGATCCTTTCGCCGTCAACCGCCAACACCGACCGCGCAATTAAAATGCCGATCTATGCACGCGAGGGCGTCAAGCATCTCTGGCTCGTCGATCCCGACGCGCGCACCCACGAGAACTACCGCCTGCAGGACGGCGGCCGCTGGCTGCTGCTCGCCACCCTGAAAGACGACGACCCGGTCACCCAGCCCCCCTTTGATGCCATCACCTTCCCCCTCAACACCCTCTGGGCGGACTGAACGCCAGCCGATTTCCGAGCGGGAAAAAATCTCGCGTAGAGGCGCAGGGAAGGATCGGTGAAGGGGGATACGGTTTCCGGTTTCCGGTTTCCGATTTCCGAGTTTCGCCCTTCGCCCTGAGCCCGGTTTTCAATCCTCAAACCGATCTGCGAACAGGCCGACGTCCTCGGTGATGCAGCTGGGGAAATTGGCATCGATGCGGCCTGTGATCTGAGTCATGACCCGGGGGGCGAATTCGAGCGGGATTGACCCGCCGCAGGCGCTGCTGAAATGGCAGTAGCTCATCAGCGTTCCCTGGCCTGAATCCGGGCAGCTGACCGGACCGGAATAGCACCCTGACTGGGTGGCATAGCACTGGTCGATCGGCGGCTCGTAGCAGTGGGTGTGGCGGGATCCCAGATTATGGCCGAGCTCGTGGGCGAAAAGACCGGCGCTGCGGCTAGGGCCAAAGTTGGGATTACGGAAAAGCTGACTGTAGCTGTAACTGCCGCCACTGTTCTGATACTCGCAGTAGCTATTGACCCAGGCGATCCCGGAAGCGCTGTTCGGGCTCCCGCTGCGCCCGGAAATCATCGCCGCCTGGGTGCGCTGAATAGCCGAATAGTTATCCTCCCAGTAGGAACCGAACTCATTGAGTTCTGCGCCGCCAGCGCCTGAATCTGCATTCGGATACGGATCGCTGCCCACCCGCAAAAACACATCGCCGATCTGCAGACGCAGATTCAGCTCAGACTCGAAAAGCCCGTTAACGACGAGCATCAATTCTTCGTTGAAGTCGGCGGCCGCACCGGTATCGTCTTCGAATCGCCGCGACAACCACTCCTTGTCCGTGTCGATGGCAAGAACGCCCAGGCGCAGACTGGCGCCGCGGGCATTCAAGCTCAAGTCCGAATTCATTGGCAGCGCGCCCGCCCCAGCCAGGGCATCAAACTCATTGTTCATGCACGACGAATCCAGCACGACACCCTCAGGCAGCAGATCGCTGACCGAGTACGCGCGGGCAAAATAGCGCCCGTCCTCCTCGTAAAAACGCAGCTCCTCGAATCCCGCAGAACCGTAGAGACCGCCGCGCCAGGAGCTGGCTTGTCCACGCGTCCCGGCGAGCACAACCCGAGCCCGAGGGTCCGCAGGTGCCTGCCCCATCAGGAAAATCCGCCCTTCGCGAGATAATGACACCGGTCCGTCGCTACCAAGCACAGTCACGCCTGCGCCATCGGCGTAGAGTGCAATCCGGCGGAATTCAACGGTCGCAAAGCGTTCGTCTCCGATCGGCATGGCCTTGATTTCAAGCGCTTCGCCAATGGACAGAGACTCGATCCGCTCAATCGTGCCAGGCTCCAGGGCCAGAGCAGACGGCAGCAGGAAAAAACCGATCGCGAGAGTTAAAAACCTGAGCAAAGTGGACAATAACCGCTCCAAAACGAGTTCTAGCAAAGGAGTGTACCCGCGGCATTATGGGGCGGCAAGGCGATGCAAAGATTCGCGAAGCCCAGAACCATTCACTTTCGTGGAAAATCGGGTGCTAACCTCGCATCTCTACTTAGCTCAACCGAGCCATTGTGTTCAAAAACCTACGAATTCTGTTTCTGCTGCTGATCCTCGTCCCGCTCGTCTACGCGCTTCGCCTGCCCGCCGACCCTGCGCCGGACTGGGACCAACCTCAGCGGGTCACGATCTATCCAGTCAGCGCGGACGCAAGCCCGTCGGTCGAGCGCTTTATCGAGGGGCTCACCCGAACTGATTTCGACGCACTGGGCACCTATTTCCGCCGCCAAGCTCAGCGCCATGGTCTTTCGGCCAACCCACCCTTTCGGTTCTCATTGGGCGAAGAACTCGAGGCGGCGCCTCCGATCCCAGACGACAACTTGAGCGGCTTGGCCAGGCTCAGATGGGGAATCACCCTGCGCTGGTGGCACTGGCGACTCAGCCGCCGGTATGCGGGCACGGATATCGTCGTGGTGGCCCGCTTCCAGCAGCCGGTCGACGGCCCGATCGACCTACACTCAATCGGAATGGCCAGCCCCCGACTGGCGCTCGTCAGCCTCGTCGCAGACCCGTCCATGCAGGGACTCAACGAGGTCAAAATCGCCCACGAGCTTCTTCATACCGTTGGCGCCAGCGATTTCTACGATCGGTACACGCGCGAGCCCCTGTGGCCCGAAGGCTATGCCGACGCAGAGCGCAGACCACGCTTCCCCCAACCCGCCGCTGAGCTGATGGCCGGCCGAATTCCAGTGAGCGCCCGTCGATCCCGACAGCCAGGCGCGCTCGATGCCACCGTGATTGGCATTGGGACGGCACGGGAAATCGGCTGGATCGACAGACTTATCGCAGATTGAGGGAAATAGCTTGTCGCGCCCCTCACCGCCTGCAACAATAGGGGTCGATGCGAGAATGACCACAAAAACCATGGCAGAGAGCCCATCGTCAGAGAACCGAATCACATCAGACCAGGTCAGCGTCGTGATTCCCGCCAAGAATGAAATGGCCAGCATCGGTCGCGTGGTGGATTCGGTTCGAGCGCAGCTGCCGGAGGCAGAAATCATCGTGGTCGACGATGGTTCAGACGACGAAACGGCAGCCGTCGCAGGTCAACATGGCGCAAACGTCCATCACCATCCTGTCAGCCTGGGCAATGGGGCAGCCGTCAAGACCGGTGCCCGGCGGGCCGAGGGAGAAATCCTGGTGTTTCTCGACGCCGATGGTCAGCACAATCCTGAAGACATTCCGCGATTACTCGCACAGATTGAGTCCGGTTACGATATGGCCGTGGGGGCCAGGAACTCCGGGTCGCACGCCAATTTCGGTCGCCTGATGGCCAACGGTGCCTACAATGTGATTGCATCTGCGGTAACCGGCCGAACCATCCCCGATCTGACTTCTGGCTTTCGCGCAGTAAAAGCAACCCAATTTCGCCAGTTCCTATATCTTCTGCCCAACGGATTTTCCTATCCCACGACAATCACCATGGCCTTCATCCGCTCCGGCTACCCGGTGGATTTTATAGATATCCAGGCCGCCAAACGGAAAGGTAAAAGTCACATCAAACCACTGAAGGATGGCTTGAGATTTCTGTTGATCATCTTCAAGATCGCGACGCTGTATTCCCCCCTTAAGCTGTTTCTGCCAACTTCTGCACTCTTCCTCACGGTGGGCCTTGGTTACTACGGGTACACGCTCACGGCAATGGGGCGATTTACCAACATGAGCCTGCTGCTGCTCAGTGCCGCCGTGATCATATTTCTGATCGGCCTGGTCTCCGAGCAGATTACGACTCTGCTTTACAGCCGCTCAGCCGATTAGCCGCTAGGCAGTCAAAGAATGACGCAGAGCCGATTACGACAATGGGCCGATCGCTTGAAGCGCACTCCCTTACACCCACAATGGCTGTTGGGATCGTCAGAATCCACAGCCCGATG
>Ga0207419_1001070_pt1 | contig 21869 bp, 15 predicted proteins | sample ElkSloMetagenome_4_FD_184723 | JGI IMG/M metagenome (GOLD analysis project Ga0207419, IMG submission 184723) | Hot spring microbial communities from Elkhorn Slough, Monterey Bay, USA - MD2A (version 2) | ecosystem: Environmental > Aquatic > Marine > Intertidal zone > Estuary: Microbial mat ...
AGTGGGGAAGTGGGGAAGTGGGGAGGTGGGGAGGTGGGGTGCAGGGGGTGCAGGGGGAAGTGGGGAGGTGGGGAGGTGGGGAAGTGGGGAGAAAGAAGTCAGAAGTTAGAAGTCAGAAGTCAGAAGTTGAGAATTGCCTGTTGCAAGAGCGCCTGTTGCAAGAGCGCCTTTCCCCTATCCCCTATTCCCTATTCCCTATTCCCTGTTCCCTATTCACTGGTAACTGTTTAAACAACAGGTTCCCAAGCCCAGTCTGAACGAGTTAGGCGAATTTGTGCCAAAGTAAAAATTGTGGGAATAATGCGGGCGTAGTTGGTTGAGATGGTTTTCCAACCGACATCGGCAACAAACCAAGTCCATAACATTGGGCCAAGAAATGCAAATAAACTACGAGTTGTACCATAACGGGCGGCACTAACGGCCATTCCTCGTTTTGCCATCTGCACGGTAACATAACTTTGGAACTGAGTGGCGGCAGTCGTACCTCCTTGAACGATAGCTTGTTTTGCCATTTGGTATTTGGCAAAATGTAGGGCAAACTGACGGGCAAGTTGTTGTAACACCATAGGTTGTACAATCGTACTCACTGCAATTGCACTTCCCGCTTTTAATAGAAAACCTAACGGGTCTTTTTGAGCAGATAAAGGCAGGGGTTGAGCAGAGTTGGACTCAGCCAGAGCATGACTGATGCGTTGAGTTAAAGCTTGTTGTTCGGAAGCGGGTAAACGTTTCCAAGCCCGTCCTAATAAAAATAAAAAGATTTCGGCTTCTAAGTCTGTGGTGGAGAGATTTTTGGCATAAGATATTTTCAGATATCGACAGACTTGAACTAAAGCTTGACGATAAGTGATTTGGTGAGTTCGTCCTCTCAACACACTCAGTCCGTCTGCGGCTAAATAGCGAAATCGTTGTTCGAGTGCATCCAGCCAGGCTTCATGGTCACGACTCTCGATGTCAATTGGTTGAGGGGTGTTGAAATAGTCTAAGGGATTAAACCGACGGCTAAACAGCAGTTCGGTTAATTGTTGCAACTCCTCTTGGGTTGCGAGTTCCAATGCTCCTCTGAGTTCATCCAAAACTGATACCCTCCTAACCCGCAGATTATCTAATACTATAGTGTATTATTTTACTGGGATTTTGGGCAGAAGACGTCGGTGATTCTCTAATGAAACGCCTTCTTCGTCCCGAGGAAATTGCCAATTTAGTGACTTATCTCTGTTCAGAACAATCCTCTGGTACAACTGGTGCCGCCTTGCGAGTCGAGGGAGGAATAATTAACACGATAGCTTAAGTGAGCTAAAATCCCTTTTGTCTAGCCTCAACCATCATTCGGACAACATCGGGGAGTTTATATTGGGCTTGCCATCCTAATTTTTCTTGGGCTTTAGCAGGGTTGGCCCGACCGACTGCAATATCTGTGGGTCGATACAAAGTTTGGTCTGTTTCGACATAATCTTCCCAGTTCAGACCGACACAAGTAAAGGCTTCGGCAACAAAATCTTGTAATGCGGACGTTTTTCCGGTTGCAATCACATAATCATCCGGTTCGTCATGCTGTAACATTTTGTACATAGCTTCGACGTATTCCGGCGCCCAACCCCAATCTCGTCGGACGGAAATCTCGCCTAAATAGAGTTTTTCTGCACTTCCTTGGGCGATTCTACAGGCTGTTGTAATGATTTTTTGGGTCACAAATCGTTCGGGTCGCAGGGGAGATTCGTGGTTAAATAAGATACCTGAACAGGCAAATAAACCGTAGGCTTCTCGATAGTTGGCAACTTCCCAAAAAGCGGCGGACTTAGCAACAGCGTAGGGACTGCGAGGACGAAAGGGGGTATTTTCATCGGCGGCTAATTCGCCTGTATTTCCGAAACATTCACTTGAACCTGCGTTGTAAAGTTTGATGTCAGCCCCGGTAAACCGAATCGCTTCTAACAGGTTTAAAGTTCCAGTTGCAATGCTTTCAAGGGTTTCTACGGGTTGGTTGAAGGACAAACCCACTGAACTTTGGGCGGCTAGGTTGTAGATTTCGTCGGGTTTGACTTTCGTCAGGACTTGTAACACACTCCGAAAGTCGGTCAGAATCATTGATTCTAATTTAACTTGTTCTCGGATGCCTAAGCGAGATAAGTTTTGAAAAGATGACATTTGAGCATCTCGGGAGGTGCCACAAACCGAGTAGCCTTTTTTTAGCAATAATTCGGCGAGATAGGCGCCATCTTGTCCGGATATTCCACAAATTAAAGCGGTTTTCATTCCTTTTCCTCAACGTCTGCCTGCTCGGTCTTTTCTATTAATTATCTCTTGATTCTTGTTCCGATTGTGGCATATCAATTCCCCTTTCTTTCAAATATTGTCTCATTTCTTCAAGTTGTTGTTCAGCAAGTTCTGCCCGAAGGCGTTGTTGTTCGGCTCTTTCTTCCGGTGTTGGCAGGATTTCTCCTTCCAATGTTGCCCACCGCAACCAAATAGTATTAATCTCTCGATAACTGCCCGACCATTTGACTAATGCTAAGTTTAATTCTTGACTAATTAAACCGCCTTGTTCGTCGGGTTCTAGGGGTTGATAAACGCTTCCTTGTAAACGAAATCCTTGGAAATCTTCGGGGTTAAAGGGATCGTACCAAAAATATTCCGGGACTCGCATTCGAGATTGATAAATCTGTTTTTTCTCGGTTTTATCTCGGTTTAGGGTACTTTCCGATAACAATTCAATCACAATATCCGGCCCTTTTCCTTCTTCCCAAATTACCCAACTTTTGCGTTCAGTGCGGGGAACATCTAAAACAACAAATACATCCGGCCCCCGTTCGTCTTGGTTGCGAACTTGCTCCAGGCTAAAGTAAACAAACATATTACCCCCAACATAGGCATTTTGCTGTTTTAATCTTTCCCAAAGTGCATTAATCAATAAATCAGATTGATGTTTGTGACGTTCAGTTTCCATCGGTATCCCATCATCACAAGGGAGTTCGTCTTGAGTGGGAGGTAGAGAAATTGGGGGTTCTTTCTCTTCTGTAAGTTGAGGATTGGACATGATCACAACTCGCGTTTATATCCCTTTTTATTTTAACACTTTATCCCGGCATTCCCAAGTCATTTTTTAAAATAAATTTCCAAGCTGAACATTGACTCAATTCTTCGATATTTAAGGGTTTTCCTTTTTGTTGAGACAAGCGAGAAAAATCATCAATCCAATCTAATATAATTTCTGTTGTAAATAACTGAGGAGTAGTTTTTAAGGCTTGCTGAAGGTAGAACTTCATTTGTTCTTCGTGATTGTAATTATAGCAATCCCAAGCATTCCAAACCTGACAGGCGTAGTTAAGGCGTTGATTAATTTTTTGAATTCCTTTTTTGACATGAGGTAAATTAGCAAAATCATTTTTATTTTCGTCTAATAATACGTGATGAATCACTTCTAAGGTTTGTTTGAGCATTCGTTCTTCTTTAAAGAGTTGTTCGGCTCTTTGTTTGGCATATTGACCTTTTTGTTGTCTCAATTCAGGATTAATCGCCCAATCTTTTAAGGTTTGAACTAATACGGTTACTGTGTCTTCTGGATTAATATTTGGGTCAGGTAAAAGTTGACCTGTATCTCCTAAACCTTCAGGAATTCCCCCCGCAGCAGAAGCGATAATGGGTAAACCTTTAGCCATCGCTTCCATAATCGCAAAAGACGGTGCAGCTTCGGCTAAAGAGGTCAAAATAAAAATATCACAAGCGTCTAACCAGTCGGGAATATCCCAACGTTGTCCTAAGAATTTTACCTGATTACTTACTCCAAGTTGCTGTACTTTTTCTTTGAGTTCAGGTTCGAGATTATGATCGCTTCCTTGACCTGTTCCCGCCCAAACAAAGTATAATTTATCCCAGATAGAAGTATGCTTTAATTGTGCAATTGCTTCGAGTTGATAACAATGTCCTTTTATGGGAGCAAGTCTCGCTGATGTCAAGCACATTATCCCATCTTCGGGAATGCCAATTTCTTGACGCAAACGTTGGCGATTTGAGGGATTTAGCGGTGAAAAATATTTCTCTGAACGTCCGTAATAAATTACATTTCCTTTGTTTTTCGGGAGTTTAAACTGTTCATGGAGGATGTTTAAATGTTCTTTAGCGGCGACATTAACGGCTTTGGCTAAACCGTATTGATATAAGACACCTTCTGCGTAGGGAATATTATCGCCCATTGAAAAATCTTTGTGTTCGGGAGTGGCTAAACCCAAAGCAATCATGTAGGGAATATTCTGTTGAATGGCGACTTGTTTTGCAGCAAAATGGGAGAACGGCCAACCATCACTAAAAATAATTAAATCCGGGTTTAATTGAGCATAAATTTCGCTCGCATCTTTCGTATTTCTCAGAATTCTTGATAAGTCTTGACTGGTACTATAGTCTAGCCAATATTGTTGAATCCCTAAGTGTTTTTCTTGTTCAACTAACGGGCTGGAATGTTGAGGACGAATAGCTGTTACTTGATGTCCCATTTTCGCCAACTGACACATAATGAAATGATCATATTGAGCTAAACCCCCAATTCCTGGATCATCTGTATTCATTAAGATAATACGTTTTTTTGAAGATGATTTTTGATGGGTATAAAAAGAAGTTTTACTCATCAAGTGAGTGACAGCTTGTTGCCATTCTGGAGATTTCATAAATTTTTGATCATCAAAGAGTTCGCCATATTCAGCCGAAATGTTTCTAAAAGCATCTATCCAATGGGTGAGAATATTAGCTTTAAAATCAGAAGTATAGTTTAAGGATTTTTTAAAACAATAAGTCATTAATTGAGCATAGCCATCTCGATACATTCGCCAGGCTAACCACACCCAACGCTGATAATGTTCTTGCTGTTTTAACTTGAGAATATGATCGGGGATATCTTGTCTATTAAAAAACTCATTCATCAAAATTTCGGTATTTTTAATAACCCGTTCTCCCCCGGACATTAAATTACTATCGTGTTGACGATAACCCGCATGAATTTGTTTCAACCAAACCGCTTTACATCCCATTAAAGCCAAGCGAAGAACAAAATCTAAATCTTCTGTTGGCGGATAGCGATGATCGAATCCTCCGACTTTTTCCCACCAAATTTTTCTGATCATCAAAGCGCTTGGACGGACACATTTATGTAAAACCCAAGTTTCTAAGTTGAGTTCCGGTGCATCTTTCCAAGGCGTAATATCCGCAACATTTTCTCCTTTTTGGTTGACCATCATCCAACCGCTTTGAACTAAATCAATGGTTGTATCTTGCTCAAATATTTTAACTTGTTCAGCCAATTTATTCGGAGTGAAAAAATCATCCCCATCGAGAAAAGCTAACAATTCTCCTTTGGCAAGTTTACAGCCATGATTTCTCGCTTTTGCAGCACCTTGGTTGGATTGATAAACGTAGTTAATTACATCTAAATAAAGACTTAAAACCTGTTTTGTATTATCTGTAGAACCATCATCAATTACAATCACTTCATAATTGGTATAAGTTTGTTCTAATACACTTTTAACTGCTTGTTCAATATAGTTTTCACAGTTGTAAGCCGGAATTATTACACTAACTTTGGGAATGTTAGAAGGAAGAAGACTAGAAATTAATTTTTTCCATTGGGGTAATTTTCTAAAAGATTCTAGATTTAGTTGATAACCGTAGGCTTGACAATTTCCACTAAACCGTTTAATCCAATCGGAAATTGTGATCGGTATTGCGTCCGGGGTATAGGCTAAAGATTTACGAAGAAATTCAGCCATTGATTGATAATTCTGAGTATGATAAAGATGCCAAGCTAACCAAGTTAATTCTTCATAACGAGCAGGCTTTTCCAGTTGAATAACGGCATCCGATAGACCTTTTTGACTAAAAAAGTTATTTTTAGCGGCTATTAAAGTCTCTGCGCGTTCAACTGCTTTTTGATTAGAAACGGTTTGATGATGTTGTCGATAGCCAACGGTTACTTTTTGAAACCAAACAGCTTGACATCCCGCAGCCGCTAACCGCCAAACAAATTCAGCGTCATCAACTCCATTAAACCGAGAATCAAACCCGCCAACTTTCTCCCACCAACTTCGCCGAAACATAATTGCACTCGGTAAAATAGGAGAGTGTACAATTAAGGTTTGTAAGTCTAAATCAGGTAAATTATGCCAGGGTTCGAGATCAGAAATTTGCTTTCCTTCTCTATCTATTAAACGCCAACCACTGTTAACCAGTCCAACTTCTGAAAACTTCTCAAAACAAGCCATTTGTTCTACGAGTTTGTGGGGAAGAAAAATATCATCTTGATCAAGTAAAGCAATAAATTCAGCTTTTGCTTCCTGAATTCCCCGATTTCTCGCTGCTGCAACTCCTTGATTTTTTTGAGAAAAATAACGAATGCGATCGCTATAATGTTGTAAAATCGCATTCGTATTATCTGTGGAACCATCATCAATGACAATGATTTCAAAATGACAATCCGTTTGACTCAAAACACTCTCGACGGCTTGGCTAATGTAACGACTGCCGTTATAGATTGGAATAATTACGCTAACTTGAGGAGTTCCCATCACCGTTGACATCTATTCGCTTTTGCTCAACTTTTTGCTATCCTATATATCATGTACCACAAAGAGTTGGAAGTGTAAAACTTCTGATCTATTCTGGTAATTTTCCGGTATTTTTATTTTCAAGGAGTAGGCAATGTCTGGAAAACCTCCAATTCTCCGTAATCTAGAAGGTCAGTCCTATAAACACTTAAAGCGGGAAATTAAGTGGACTCCCCTGAAAATTGTGATTACTACTGTTTTGATTGGGGTTCCCTATGTTGTGTTTTTGATTTTTGTCAGTTCAATTTCAAAGGTTTTATTAGGACTCTTGATTGGTATCCCGCTCGTTGTTTTCTCTATTTTATACTTAATGCACATTCTCACAAAAGATTTGTAAAGCTGAATGTCTGAATCTATACCCTCTGAAGCATTTCAATTTTATCAACAAGCTGAACTGCTTTTTTCTCAAGGAAATATTGAAGCTGCAATTTCTCTTTATCAAAGTTCTATCGAACTGAATCCAAATTTTTCTTGGTCTTATCATCAGTTAGGTGAAGCTTTCTTTCGGTTAGAAAAATGGCAGGAAGCGACTTCTGCTTATCATCATGCAGTTCAACTGAATCCTGACTTTTCTTGGTCTTACTATAACTTGGGGAATGCTCTATCAGAACTTCAACAATTTTCCGCAGCAATATCTGCTTATTCTCAGGCTATTGGTCTTGATTCAAGTTTTGCCTGGTCTTATTATAAATTAGGAGTTGCACTCAGTCAAGAAAGTCGCTGGAGTGAGGCAATTACCGCTTATTTTCAAGCGATCAAAAACCAACTAAGTTCGCCTGAAGTTTATACAAAACTACAAGCAGCAATTCAATTTGAATCTAATCCTAAATCTTGGAATTTAAGTTTGATGTCTGACGAGGCTGAGGTTTGTTTAGATATTGCTCGTCACTTCGCTCAAATTAATGATTTAAAATTAGCTCTTGTCTTTTATGATATCGCTTTAGAAGTTCAACCTCAAAACATAGAAATAATCACCGAATCAAGACAGGTAAGGGAAATACAAACACAGTTAAAAGCAAGAATAAAATCCTGTTTTAATGACATTAAAATCAATCCCAACTCTTATGAAAGTTACTATAACTTGGGAGTTGTTTTATCTCAACAGCAACGATGGGATGAGGCAATTATAGCCTATCTCAAATCGATTGAACTCAAACCTGAAATGCCAACTTGGATGTATCAGGGATTATGGGAAATTCTCAATCAGCAGGGAAAATTAGAAGCGGCTGAAGATTTATATCGACAAGCGGTTAAACAGAATAAAAATACAATTTGGTGTTATGTTAACTTAGGAGAAATTCTAGCTCAAAAGGGAGAATTAGATGAAGCGTTATACTGTTATAAATTGGCTTGTTATCAGAAAATCAAACAATTTCACCCAGACTGGATACAAAATATTGAAAAATTAAAGCCAGTGAGTCAACCCAACTTTATCGTGATTGGAACTCAAAAAGGAGGAACCACGTCTTTATATTATTATCTGGCTAAACATCCTCAAATTATGCCTTCTTTAATTAAAGAAATTGATTTTTGGTCAACAAAATATAATCGAGGAATAGATTGGTATTTAGCACATTTTCCGCCGATATTAGCGGAACAAAAGATATTAACTGGAGAAGCAACACCCAGTTATCTCGATCATTGGGAAGCCCCAGAGCGTCTGTTTCAGACTTTTCCGAATACTAAACTGATTGTTGTCTTGAGAAATCCAATTGAGCGAGCAATTTCTCACTATTATCAGTGGGTAAATATGAATTGGGAATTTCGTTCATTAGAAGAAGCGATGATTTCTGAAATTGAACAACTTAGTGTTGCAAATGTTAGTTACTGGAATCAACCCAATAGTTATATTGCTAGAGGGGTTTATGTAGAATTTTTAAAAAAATGGTTAGAGATTTTTCCCCGAGAGCAAATTTTAATTATTTCTAGTGAAAAATTTTATTCCAATCCGGCGATAACTTTAAAGCATATTTTTAACTTTCTAGATTTACCTAATTATTCTCTATCTAACTATAAAAAATATAATGCTCGATCTTATCCGAGTTTAGATCAATCAATGCGAAATCTATTAGGAAGTTATTTTCAGGTTTATAATCAAGAGTTAGAAGATGTATTAGACATGAAATTCAACTGGAATCATTGATTGAAAACTGAAATAAAACTAACAACTAATTATAGAACCTATGTTAAGTTTAGAAAATTCTGTCAAAAAACTGCATAAACAAGCAGAATATTACATTAATCAGGAAAAATGGCAAGAAGCGATTACAATTTGTCAACACGCTTTAAAAATCAAGCCAAATCTTAAGAGTTATAAAACTTTAGGATTGGCTTTTCAGAGTCAAGGTCAACTAGAAACTAGCTTACAGTGTTATATAAAAGCGTTAGAAATTAAGCCAGATGATGCAGAAGTTTATCACAACATTGCTAGCATATACGCTCAAAAAAAACAGTGGCATGATGCAATGATTAGTTATCAAGTTGCGTTACGCCTCGATCACAAGCTGGAACAAACTTACTTAGATTTAGGAAATATATTAATAAAACTAAGTCGGTTAGATGAAGCAATAACTTGCTACCATCAAGTGATTAATCTCAATCCTAATTCGGGAATAGCTTATCAAAAATTAGGGGATGTTTACTTTAAACTTCAGCAATGGGATGATGCAATTTTTGCTTATCGTCGTGTTCTTGAACTGCACCCAAATGCTTTATGGTCTTGTCTGTACCTCGGAAAAAGTTACATCTATAAACAACAGTGGGATGATGCAATCAAAACGTGTTATCAGGCGATAAACATCAATCCTCAAGCTGCTTGGTCATACAAAAACTTAGCAGATTCTTTTTTTCAGAAGAATCAATGGAATGATGCAATTATTGCTTATATTTATGCCCTTAAAGTTCGAGAAAATCCGTTTAACCCCAGTTTTATAAAGACTATTTATCAACATTTAGGAGAGGCTATTCGTCAGCAAATTAAACAGTCAGATCTTGAAAGTGTTCTGAGTTGGTATTATCAGATTTTTCAACGGGATGCTGATCAACCTGTCATCAATTATCCTCTCAATATAACTGAACTTGGTTTTCTCCCTAATACTCCTGAACCTTACTTAAGGTTTGGGGACTCATTAGTTCAATGTCAACAGTTTGAAGCGGCAATTATTTTTTATCAACTTGCGGATAAAATTCAACCGAATACCCCAGAAATCATCATAAAAATTAAACAAGTTTTCAATCAGCAGCAAAACTTTCAGCAAGTTTTAACTGAATGCTATCAGAATATTGAGCAAAATCCTAATTCTCCTGATGCTTATACCAAACTGGGTAATTTTTTAACTCAACAAGGTCAAACAAAAGAAGCCGTTCACTATCATCAAAAAGCTCTTGTTTTAAAAGGATGGTCTCTCTGTCAACAGAGAAATTACCAATTCACTCAAGACTGGTTTAGCAACAATATTCGCATTTGGAAAAAACATCTAACACTTTTCCACAATACTCCTAAATTAAATATTTTAGAAATTGGTAGTTATCAAGGAATGTCTACTTGCTGGTTTATTGATCATCTTTTAACTCATCCTACCGCAAAAATTACCTGTATAGATCCGTATTTTAAGTCTGAGTTTGATCAAAATATTAATCAAACTGGTTTCTCGGATAAAGTGATTAAAATGATTGGTTATTCTCAAGATATTCTCAGTTCACTGCAACCTAATTTTTATGATATTGTTTACATTGATGGATGCCATCAAGCGGTGCCTGCATTGCAGGATACTTTACAATCCTGGCGTTTAACTAAAATCGGAGGAATTATTATTTTTGATGATTATGAAGTGAAAGAACAGGATAATCCCGAACAACAGGCAAAATTAGGTATTGATTATTTTTTGAATTGGGTATATGATTCGATTGAAATTATTGATCAAGGCTACCAACTGATGATTAGAAAAAAAGCACCTGGATTAAATGATGAAGAAATTGCTAACTATTTAAAAATGATTTCAATTTCTAAGTCTGTCTCAGAATAACCTCAATGAACTAAGATTCAAAAATCAAGTATAATTTAAAAATCGCCCAAGCTATTACAACAATATTCGTTATGAATGACTCTGAGCAATCTACTACTCCTGCCATGAACTTGTATCAACAGGCAATTGTTTATTTGCGTCAGCAGCAATTTCAGCAGGCGATTGTTTGTTGTCAGCAAGCTTTAGAACATCAACCTCAGTTTGCATTAGCTTATCAAACCTTAGGCATTGCTTTACAAGTTCAAGGTCAGGAAGAAGAAGCAAAACAATACTATCTAAAGGCTGTTGAAATTCAGCCCAATTTAGCTGAATCTTATGCAAATTTAGGAAGTATTTATATCAAGCAAAAAGACTGGAAAACAGCCCTAGAAACTTACAAAAAAGTTATTAAAATACAACCCAATACAGCTACCTATTATCGAAATATAGCTCAAATCTTGACTCAAATCAACCAACAAGAAGAAGCAACACAATATTGGTATCAAGCCTTACAATTAGAACCGGACTGGGCAACTCCAGAAGAACATTTAACATTAGGAAATATGCTTCTTAAGTTTGAAAAACCCTTACCCGCCATTTCCTGTTATCAAAAAACAATTCAACTCAAACCTGATTCTTTTGAAGGCGCTCATAATTTAGGGGAAGCATTCAGTCAATTAGAACGCTGGCAAGAAGCAATTGAGAGTTACAAGAAAGCATTAGAATTGAACCCGAATTCAGCAATTACTTATCAAAGGTTAGCAGATGCTTTTGTTAGAATTAAATCTTGGGATGTTGCTCTTGACAACTATAGGAAATCTTTGGAACTTGATCCCAACTCCTTTCAAGTTTATCAAAAAATCGCTCAACTTTTGTTGCAACAAGAACAATATGAACCCGCTATCCAAGCTTATCTGCGAGCAATAGAGCTTCAACCTTTTTATCAATGGTCGTACTGGAATCTCTGGAATATTTTAGCACAACACAATAAACTGAATGATGCCTTAACGCTTTATCAAGATGCAGTTGAACGTTATCCAAATGCTCCTTTAGTTGAACTCAATTTGGGTGAAGTGTTAACTCGTTTAGGTCGAATAAAACCTGCAATTTCAGCTTATCAACGAGCAATTTATAAAAAAATTCAACGTTCTCATCCTGAAGTTGCGGAAACCGACTGGGATAGTGAAACTCCGCTTAATCCAGGTTTTATCATTATCGGAATTCAGAAGGGTGGAACCACTTCTTTGTATCGTTATTTAGAAAAACATCCTCAAGTTTTACCTGCAATTAAGAAAGAAATTTATTTCTGGAATCATCACTATAAACGAGGATTAGATTGGTATTTATCTCATTTCCCGAGTTTAAAAGAATCAACTCAATTTTTGACAGGAGAAGCAACCCCTAGCTATATTGAAGATGAACAAGTCGCTAGCCGCATTGCGAAAACATTTCCCCAAATGAAATTTATTATTTTATTAAGAAACCCGATAGAAAGAACCATTTCTCAATACTATCACTGGATACGATTGGGATTAGAAGAAAACTCACTTTCTGAAGCAATTTCAGCAGAATTAGAACTTCTAGGAACGAATCCTGAAACCTCTATTGATTCTCGTTATTGGGAACAAACGCATAAATACATCTGGCGAGGAATTTATGTAGAGTTTATCCGCAAATGGATGATGTATTTTCCTCCTGAAAATTTCTTGATTTTAAAAAGTGAGGAATTTTATGAACAACCCGAAGTGATTCTAAAAAAGGTATTTAAGTTTTTGAATTTACCGGATTTTGTTTTAACTGAATTTAAAACGTATAACCAAGGTTTTTATCAGCCAATTCCCCAAGAAGTTCGCACCCAACTACATCACTTTTTTGACTCTCAAAACCAAAGACTAGAGGATTTTTTAGGAAGAAAATTTAACTGGAATTAAAAGGGGATTGACATCAAAGCTCATTTTTAGTAAAATCTAGTTAAGTTGATATTGTGGGTATTTTGTATCTACTTGACCTCTATAACTTCAGTTTAGTCAGAGAGGCCTGCGTCTCACGGTCAGCAATAAATACTCTCATCGGTCTAGCCAATCGTTTTTTTAAACCGCCTGACTCTTAAAAGCGATCCTTCCAAAGTGGAAAGACAATCAAGCGGAGATTGAACGTTAGCTGTGTTCTACAAATAAATTAGGCTCCAACTCCTGAACTTTTCTATCCTTTTTAATCCCGAATCCTGACCTGTGAGACTGTATTAATACTCAACTGTAGAATAATCCTGAACTTATCCCTATCGACAATCTTACTCATGATGACGATCCTATAGAAATAGGATCAAATTTAAGTTACTGTCCTCTAGAGTTCAAAAAAAGTTAGAATGCGAGTTTAGAATACCGATGAAAATTAGAAACATCAACCCTGAAAAGCCTGTCGTCAGCGATCAGAATCATCCCAATCTCACCGATCCACTTTTTCAAAGTCGTTTAAAAGCAGCTAGATTCTTTCATAACACTATCCTAACAAAAACAACTAATGAACGTCAACAGGGTTTAGAAGAATTATTTTTAGCCGATCTTTATCGACGGGCTGGAGATTTTATCAGCGCCGAAAAAGTCATTAAGAATGCTGAACATAAATCATTAGAACCTAGTATTTTACGCCTAATTGAGTACGAAAAACATTTAATTCAGGCCCAAGATACAACTTACTATCAAATCGATCAAGCATTAGTCGAACTTTAAAATTAAACTCCAGATCATTAAAGGTAACTTTTAATGATATAAATAAAGAAGTACCCTTTTGTAAAATTATTTGATATGAACCGGGCGGCTAACTCCAAAACATCAGCGAGTCAGCTTTGTCAACAAGCAAACTTGTCTGTCGCTGAACAAAAATTAGAACAGGCTGTTACCTTATGTCACCAGGCTTTACAACTTCAGCCGAACTTTGCGCCCGCTTATAAAATTATGGGCGTTATCATGCAAATGCAAGAGCAACTAGAAGAAGCAAAATATTGGTATAATCAAGCTTTAGAACATCAACCCAATTTTGCAGAAGTTCATGCAAACTTAGGGAGTTTATACGCCACTCACCAACAGTGGGAACAGGCAATAAAATCTTATGAAACCGCCCTCGAATTACAACCGGATTTAGCTGGAGTTTATCGAAATTTAGCTCGCATTTGGAAAAAGAATGATCAACAAGAAAAAGCAGCGCATTGTCAATATAAAGCCTTTCAGTTAGAACCCGATAAACTTCAACTCGAAGATTATTTTAGTTTGGGTGAAACCTTATTACAACAGAATCAAATCGAACAGGTTATTTCTCTATATTCTCAAGGGATCAAGCTTTATCCAAACACGGCTAAAATTTATTATCTCTTAGGTCAAGCTTTCAGTCAAAATGAACAATGGACTGCTGCTATTTTAAACTATAAACAAGCGATTAAAATCAATCCAACGGCTAACCATTATTATAACAGTTTAGGAGATGCGTTCACTCAATTACAACAGTGGGATAAAGCCATTGATTGTTATTTACACAGTATTCAAATTAACCCCGATGTTTGTTGGTCTTACTTGAAATTAGCAGATGCTTATCTAGAATGTCAACAATGGGAAAACGCTATCAAAACTTATCAGCGGGGACTTGAACTTAATCCCGATAACTATTGGCCTTATATTAAGATTGGAGATGCTTATATTGAACAAGGCCAGAGAAAAGAAGCGATTGCTATCTATCGTCAAGCTCAACAAATTAATCCCAATCTGTCAACCTCCTACTATAAATTAGCAGATGTGTTACAGGAATGTGGTCAAGAATACGAAGCAATTGATCTTTACAAAAAAGCTTTAGAAATTGATCCTAATCTACCTTTCCTTTATGAAAAATTAGGAGATTTACTCCAAACCAAACAGCGATGGGAAGAATCCATAACTCTATATAAAAAAGCCGTTCAAGTTAATCCAGATGTCTACGAACTTTATCTTAAACTGGGTTCTGCATTACAACATACAAAAAATTGGGATGATGCGATTGATGTTTTTATCAAAGCTATCGAAATAAAAACCCATTGCTTTGAAGCTTATGATGAACTTGCGAATATCTTTGAACAGCAAGGGTATCCAGAATCAGCTATTACCTGTCGCCACTATAAACTCTTACCTCCCATTATCATTGAAACCTTTTGTCAGTATTCAAAAGAGCAAGTCGTTAGCTTAGATTTTGCTTCCGATGTTCAGACCATTTATCTCTATCCTGAAAGTCAAACTCATTGCTTACCTCCCATTACATTAGATGACAATATAGATGAAGACTTTAAGCATGATTATTTTCGATCTTCAGCCGCTTTTGTGAGTGTTCTTCCCGACGGAAAAGCGTTAGCTGATCCCATTTTAACTAGCGCTGTTTTAAACTCAAAAAATCAGTTAATTCCTGAACTTTCGAGTGGACATCCTGAATTTCTCATTTCCCATAATCATCGTTATTCTACTTATGAACTCGATAAAACTATCGCTTTTTTATCAGTTCGTTGGGGAAATGGAGGATACTTTCATTGGATGTTTGATGTTCTTGCTCGTCTAGAGTTAGTCCAAAAAATATCTAAAATTAATAACTTAGAAATTGATAAATTTGTCTTTAGTCACTGTCCTCATCAATATCAGATAGATAGTTTAAATATTTTGGGAGTGAGTGAGAATAAAATCCTTGAAAGTTTTCATTATCCCTATCTTAAAGCTAAACAAGTGATTGTTCCTAATCTGACTCAAGAATTTGGAATTTCTGAATGGAAATGTCACTATCTTAAACAAGCTTTTCTCAATCCAAAAAATCGCCCAGATATTCCAGGTTACAAACGAATTTATATTGATAGAAATAAAGCAGGCTATCGAAAAACAATTAATAATCAAGCCGTAGTTCAGCTTTTAGAAAAATATGGCTTTCAACGAATTTACCTAGAAACCCTATCCATTGTCGAACAAGCCCATTATCTCAACGCGGCTGAAGTTGTCGTGGCGCCTCATGGTGCAGGATTAACAAACCTTACCTTTTGCAACCCTGGAACAAAAGTAATTGAGATTTTTTCACCAGGATATGTCACCCCACTCTATTGGTTTCTCAGCAATATTTGTCGCTTAGAACATTATTATATTTTTGGGGAAAGATTACCCGATGATGACAACCCCAAAATTAGCCCCGTTACTCGTAATATTTGCGTTAATATTCCTCAATTAGAGAAACTCCTCAAAAAAGCTCAACTCTAATTTCTCAATTTCCATAAATTTGAGATTATAACTGCTGTCGTTCAATTTGTTCAACAACCCACTGAAGCAACAATCGCCATTCAGGAAGCTTACCCAATTCATCTGCATAGAATTCATCCCCTAAATTCAGTGAATATTGAGTAAAACTTTCCATCCAATTAATCAAAGTTTCTATCCCGAAAAACGGAGTATAAGACCAAGATTTTTGTAAATACTGCACCATTTCTTGAGGAAAACCTGTATAATATAAATACCAAGAACTCCAAACTAACGTGCTGTAACGCACCCAATTTTCAATCAAGCGAATTTCAACCGGAATATCCGATTGGCTGAAAAATCGATCTAACACCCAATTAATCGATTTGGCTTGAGAAATTCCATCTCGCATTGTGTTGTAATCATGTTGTCGATAACAAACCGTAGATTGACGTAACCACTCCGCCTCACAGCCTTTTAATGCCAACCGTAAGATTAAATCAACATCCTCCGCGTGAGTCAACCCGGGTTCAAAGCCCCCAACTTCTTCTAACCAACGGCGACGAAACATCAAAGTTCCCATCGTTCCTAGAGGTTTCCAGCGTAACCAAGTCTCCAAATTCAACTCAGGAACCCTCTCCCACGGCTGAACATCCATCAACGTTTCGCCCGCTTGGTTGATGCGTCGCCAGCCACTATGAACAATTCCCAGGTTTGGGTTAGCTGCAAACACCGCCAACTGCGCCCTCAGTGTATCGGGGAGAAACAAATCATCCGCATCTAGAAACGCAATAAATTCCCCTTTTGCAAGCTGAATTCCATGATTTCGCGCCACAGAAACCCCTTGATTGTTTTGATAAATATAGCGAATTTGGGTTTCATAAGGCTCTAAGACTTGGCGAGTATTGTCTTGAGAACCATCATCTATCACAATAATTTCATAGTCAGAATAAGTTTGATGAAGAATACTCTCAATTGCTTGTCCAACATAGCGATCGCAGTTGTAAACTGGAATAATAACACTAATCCGAGATGATTTAGAAGGAATTGACATCGTTAAATTCTAGTGAGAATCTGTCAAAATGTTGATGGAAAGTTAGCCGAGTTCCGCTAAAGTAGTCTTAGAGATTTTAATTGTTCTCATTCTTACTGATTTATGCCAAGCTCAAAATCCATATTCCGCAAGAAAAAGAAAAAAGTCCCCTGGTTTGAACAATTGATGGCATTACTCGCCCTAATCAATTTTATTTTAGTCTTGTTTAATCTGACTTATATCCCTCTGCGTAATTTTTATTTTCGCTACACCCCTAAACTAACCCAATTGTATGATCCGATCAAAGGAATTGAACCCCAACGCCAAACCGAAGACTATATAAAAACCGTTGAACAGTTACAACAACAAGCCCTAGAATTTGGCTTGAATTCCTCTGAAGTCAATCAAACTCTCAACACCCTACAAACTCAAAGTATTAACCTGATTAACGAAGATCCCTTTGCAGTCGCCAATAAAAGCGGCACCTTAGAAAAAATCAAGAACGAAATCCGGGAAAAAGTTCCCAGTTCCCAAGACTCAGCCAAAGAAGCCTTTCAGATTTTTTGGAGTACAGCCTATTTAACTCAACAAGGTTTTCAAGAGGAATTAGAATGGTTTGATGAGGAAATTATTCCCCAGATGGAAGTCAATTACTATCGCCAGATTGACGAAAACGGACAATTTATTGATGAGTTTTGGAAAATAGATTTACCCTTTATCCTCATTTTTCTGGTTGAATTTTTACTGCGAACCTATCTGGTTGCGCGCCGTTTTGTCAGTTTTACTTGGTTCGATGCCATGCTGTGGCGTTGGTATGATATCCTTCTGTTTATTCCCTACTGGCGGTGGCTGAGAATTATTCCCGTCACCATTCGCTTAGAGCAAGTTGGATGGATTGATATTGAACGAGTTCGGATGCAAGCTATTCGCGGAGTTCTCACCAGCTTTGCTCATGAATTGACTGAAATCGTTGTGATTCAAGCAATCAACCAATTTCAAAACGATATTGAAAATGGAGACTTTTTAAAACAGTTTTTTGAATCTCAAAACCGTCGCTACATTGATCTCAATGACATTAATGAAATTGAAGTTTTAGCCACTCGCTTAGTTCAAATTACCGTTTATAAAGCCATTCCCAAAGTTCAACCCGAAATCGAAGCAATTCTCCGCTACAGTCTTCAAAGTGCAGTCCAACAGTCTCCCCTTTCAACCCAATTAAAACAAATTCCTGGCTTACAAGATCTCCCCACCCAAATCACAGAACGTCTAATTAATGAGTTATCAAAACTCGCCGTAGAAGGGCCACAAAGCACCTACGAAGCCGTTAAAACCGCAATGGAAGATCCCGTCGGAACTCGGTTATCAAATGAACTGGTGCGTCATTTTGGAGCAGCACTCGGTCAAGAGATTCAAAAAGAACAAAGTATCCATGAAATTGAAACCTTATTAGTTGCTTTCCTAGAAGAATTTAAAATAAACTATGTTCAACGAGTTGATGAAGAAAACTTTGAACAAGTGATTAGCGAAGCCCGACAACTCCGTCAACTCACGAAAGGAAAATAGTAATCAAGACTCCCACCTGACAAAAAGAACTGATTTAAGGTAAACTTGAGGTCAGAGATTAACCCCAAACGGGATTTGTCTGTCTGACTTCTTGTGGAAAACACGGTGAAGTGGGTGTCGCCCACTTTTTTTAGTGTCAGGGTTCAGTTCAACCTGTAAGCTTGTAGGAGGTGCGACAAGCCACAGTGTAGAAGCCTTCGGTATCGTGTTTTCATCCGTAGGAGTCACAGATGTCTGCCTGAGAAATGGCACAAACCGTTGGTCAGTTTAAAGTCTTAAGTCTAATTTTCTGCTATCGAAGTATGGCTCACCCCCTTGTCCCAAAAATCATCGATCTAGCCACCCCTGTTGCTGAAGCACTGGGATTAGAAGTGGTGGGAGCAGTATTTTATACCAACCACAGCCCCCCTGTTTTGCGCGTCGATATCCGCAACCCCAACCAAGATACGGGTTTAGATGATTGCGAACAAATGAGTCGAGCGTTGGAAGAACAATTAGATACCGTCGATTTTATTCCCGATGCTTACGTGTTAGAGATTTCTAGCCCCGGAATTTCTCAAATACTGACTAGCGATCGCGATTTTATCTCCTTTAAAGGATTTCCCATCCTGATCAGAACCTCAGAAGCCTATAAAGGGTATAAAGAGTGGAGCGGTAAGTTAATTCGTCGCGATGAAACCGCCGTTTATCTCAATCAAAAAGGACGACAAATGGCTATTCCTCGTCCAGTCATTGCAGAAGTTCTGCTGCAAGAAGGAGAGTAAAATCTGGAAATTTTCACATTGACGTCGGAGGAGTGGATCGGGGTTAGCATCTACATCAAAAAGACAAAAAACGCGATCGCCATTTGCGGGAAACTTGAGAATTGAGAATCTTTCAGTGGTGAATTCTTGACTTTTCAATCTTTTTTCCTGTCTTGATTTTGCATTAATTTTAGATTTTATTTACACAGGAGAAGCAGCCTATGTCAATGGTCAGTTTGCCTGGACTCAAAGACATGATCCAGAATATTTCTCAAGAACGGAACTTACCCAAACAAGCCGTTGAGGAAGCCTTGCGGGAAGCCTTGTTAAAAGGATACGAACGCTACCGTCGCACCGTTGAGATCAACACTCAATTTACCGAAGACTATTTCGACAATTTTGACGTCGAACTCGATGTCGAAGAAGAAGGATTTCGCGTTCTGGCTAAAAACTTAACAATTGTTGAAGAAGTTACCAACCAAGATCATCAAATTTCCTTGCAAGATGTCCGCGAAGTCGCACCCGAAGCTCAGTTAGGGGATACAGTCACTCTCGATGTTACCCCCGAACAAAGTGATTTTGGTCGAATGGCCGCCATCCAAACCAAACAAGTTCTAGCTCAAAAGCTGCGAGATCAGCAGCGGAAAATGATTCAAGATGAGTTCAAAGACTTAGAAAGCTCCGTATTGCAAGCGCGAGTGTTACGCTTTGAACGACAGTCAGTGATTATGTCCGTTAACAGTGGATTTGGTCATCAAGAAGTCGAGGCGGAATTACCCAAACGAGAACAACTTCCCAACGATAACTACAGAGCCAATGCCACCTTTAGAGTCTATCTCAAACGAGTCTCTCAGGGATCACAGCGTGGGCCACAACTGATCGTTTCCAGAGCCGATGCGGGTTTGGTGGTGTATCTGTTTGCCAACGAAGTCCCCGAAATCGAAGATGAAGTCGTTCGGATCGTCGCCGTTGCACGCGAAGCCAATCCCCCCTCGACTCATGTCGGCCCTCGAACCAAAATTGCTGTTGATACCCTCGATCGCGATGTTGATCCGGTTGGAGCTTGTATTGGTGCAAGGGGATCGCGTATTCAAGTCGTCGTCAACGAGTTGCGGGGTGAGAAAATCGACGTTATTCGTTGGTCTCCTGATCCGTCAACCTATATTGCCAATGCCTTGAGTCCGGCGCGAGTCGATGAAGTCCGTTTGGTCAATCCCGAAGAACGTCGCGCTCACATTTTAGTTCCCGAAGATCAACTCAGTTTAGCCATTGGTAAAGAGGGTCAAAACGTGCGTTTAGCTGCTCGTCTGACGGGATGGAAAATTGACATAAAAGATACGGCAAAATATGACGCAGTCGCAGAAGATCAAAAAATAGCCGAACAGTACAATTATCAGGAGGCATTTGAAGATGAAGCCGAAGAAGACTTAGAAGCCGAAGAATTGGCTTAAACCCCCGTTAGAGTCGGACACCAAGCTCTAGTTCATCTAGAATTTTGGAAATGAACGGTGTTCCGAACCTCAAAAGTCAGCTTTCCTCAATAGATAGATCACAAAACACTCTATACAATAGGAAAGGGTAGTGGTAGTCAAGTTTGAGTTAGACTCACACCCGAATACCCAAGCCAACAGACTCAGATCTCCTCAAAGATCTAGAGTTTCTCCAACTGAGATCGGTCAAATGCAGCCTAATTACCGTCGCTGTATCGCCTGTCGCCAAGTCGCTCGCAAAGAGACGTTTTGGCGAGTGGTTCGAGTCTACTCGTCTCATCAGGTACAATTAGATCGAGGCATGGGTCGTTCCGCCTATTTGTGTCGGAATGCTGAATGTCTCAAAATTGCTCAAAAGAAGAATCGTCTGGGGCGATCACTCAAAGCTGCTATCCCTGAAGAAATTTATCAAATTCTCAAGCAGCGTCTCCCCTCAGAATAGAAATATCCTTTGAGCAAAGTCATTCTTCACGAGTTTAGCTACTGTTGTCATCTCCGACAACAGAACACAATTGTTAATTTGGGAAGAAAAATGTCAATATAAACCAAGTAGATAACGGGTTGGTACGAAGAGGGCAAAGTGGATGAACAACAACGTCAAAGTCAGAATTTACGAGTTGTCAAAAGAATTGAATTTAGACAACAAAGATATACTAGCCGTATGCGAACGGCTCAACATTGCAGTCAAAAGCCATAGTAGTACAATTACTGAATCTGATGCTCAACGGATTGAGAAATATGTGGCAACTCACCCCGTCACGAATCATCATGATTCCCAGTCCGAGCGGGGAGGCCACCAATCGAAACTTTCCGATTCTCAAGCCGAACAAAAGAAAAGACAACAAATCCTAGAAGTTAGTAAACCCAAACTTCAAGTCAACTCAAACCAACAGCGATTTTCAACTCAAGAGAGAAATTCAGCATCCGTGTCAACAGCCACTCCATCCCAACCCTCGGTTCCATCCCTATCTTCTGAGAAACCAACACTACTAGAACGGCCTGTGCTATCGAAGCCCAATTCTGCCCCTCAATCTCCGTCAGAATCCGTCAGTCAATCGTCGGCTGAACTCTCCGAGGATAACAATAACAATCCTCCAGTCCAACCTCCTGAGATCTCAGCGAACGAACCGAATGAACCGGATTCTCCCCCACTATCCTCACAAGAGGAAGAAGAACTCCCTCCACTGGTGTCTCCCCCCGTGCGGCCGTCCGCACCGT
>Ga0207419_1001073_pt1 | contig 21846 bp, 18 predicted proteins | sample ElkSloMetagenome_4_FD_184723 | JGI IMG/M metagenome (GOLD analysis project Ga0207419, IMG submission 184723) | Hot spring microbial communities from Elkhorn Slough, Monterey Bay, USA - MD2A (version 2) | ecosystem: Environmental > Aquatic > Marine > Intertidal zone > Estuary: Microbial mat ...
CTCCCTAATGCATAGCCCACTTTATGATCAATAAACTGAAAGGATTGCACGCGGCCATTAAAATCGATTTCGCCTATGGTATCGACCTCAAAACCTGCCGGTGGTAAAATCTCATTGCTATACTCGCAAGCATCGCCTAATTCGGTGTTGCTCAATCCATCGTTTAAAAAATCATCGCTGCATGATATGAGCATCATCATGACGGCTTGAAGTAGGATTAGTTTTTTCATAGCGCTTCTATTAGGTTGATTTTAGGTCGGAGTAATCAAAAAAATTACCCGAGCACACCTTCACATAAATTTAACTTTGAAATCAGTACGTAACGGCTACCTAATTCGCTCACAAAAAATCCTGCTCATTTAAATCTGGCATTTAAGGTTAAGAAATAAAAACCAACACTATACCGCAAAGAGCAAAAAAAAGCCATCCCTTTTGGGATAGCTCATTTATGTATTAAAGTGCGTTCTTACAGCAAAATAATCAATAGTATGATGAGTATTACAGCACCTGTACTTAAGTAGACACCGCCACTGAGAGCTTTACTTTTTAATACCTTTGCTTCTTTCTTGACATCTCTAATTTTTGCACGCAATGCTTTCTTTTCTGCCGGAGTATCGGCGAGTTTTTTGGCCTCCTTCAGCGCGTGTACCTTAGCCTTTAGTTCACTAAGTGCCAGCTCGTACTCTTCACGTGTCATGGTTTCTTCTTCAGGAGTCGGTTCGGTGCTGTTGCCATCATTGGCCATAAGCGGTGTGTAGCTTACAAAAGCCATTAAAGAGGCAAAAAATAACAGTTTTAATTTCATGATAAGTGCAATCTTTAGTTGAAAAAATAAGTGCTAAGTTTAGCGGTATTGGATAGTAGTTTTAGAACTTGCTATAGTATGAATTGTTTAAATCCGCATAATAGGCGCTGTTACGACTACTTTTGATTGGGTGTAAGTAAAAAAATCACTTTTATTCTTATAAACAACTTTACAAAGTATTTAATTAGCCGTTCATATTTTGCAAACCTGAATAGAGTTCATAAAACCTCTTTTATCCATAATACCAGAATCACAGATTTTGAGACAAAAAATTAAGTAATGATAGTGTCATGCCAAATGCCTTACTTATGCATCCGAATTTTAAATTCGGACGATAACTTCGATTTATAGATTAAATTTGCGTTAGAAAAAAAAGCATCATTACCTCATTTCTAATGCAAAAATCCATCTCCATCAATTTTGATACGCATTACCACACCATAGGCCAGCCCAGCGAGCAGACCCAAGAAGTTTGGGTGGCCTGCCACGGTTATGGGCAATTGGCCAAGCATTTTATGCGCCGTTTTGATGTACTTGACCCAGATCATCATTACGTAATTATTCCTCAAGGGCTATCCCGCTTTTACCTCGCCGATGACTACAACCACGTAGGCGCTTCATGGATGACCAAGGAACACCGAGAAACCGATATTATAAACCAACAGCGCTATTTAGATGCAGTATTTGAGCAAGAAATGAAACAGTTTGGCCAAGAGGTAAAAATTAACCTATTTGGCTTTTCTCAGGGAGTTTCCACAGTATGGCGATGGGCTGCCAAACGAAAATTGGCCTTTCACAAATTAGTGATGTGGGCAGGAGAATTCCCAAGAGAATTTACCAAAGAGCAACTAGCCTTTGTGCCTGCATCAGCAAAAATTTACGCTGTGATCGGCACGCAAGACCAATACTATCAGCCAGAACGATTTGAGGCACTCGCCACCAAAATGGAAAAGCTTTGCAAGCGACCAGAAACCATTTTGTTTGAGGGAAAGCACGAGGTGAACCGAGTGGTGATCAAGGAGATAAGTGAAAGATAATATTCTCAACATCAAAATTATATTCCCCCTCATGAATTACATACATTTATAGAGAATACCATTCATGTAAAATCGTATTGACACTAAATTTAATCGGCATAACTTTACTAGTAATCAAATCATGTTATGCTATGAAAATAAAACTGTTTTTTTACCTAATCGCACTAAGTGCCTGCACTGCTTACCACCATGGAGGTATTTCAGGCGCGGGTGTTACTGATGCTTCTCATGCAGTAGTAGATTTTGCACACGGGTATGCCAAAGTAAATAGATTTCTTTTCTTGGGGGGCGCTAATAGGGATGTACTGATTGCCGATGCCAAAAGAAATATGCTGTTAAACCATCCATTAGAAGAAGGGCAATTCTTCACCAACTACATTGTCGATTTTAAGGAGACTTTTTATTTCTACGGCATACACTCGACCACGGTAACCATTACCGCAGAGGTAGTACAAGAAGGAGATGCTGATTTTTTGGATAAAATGCGAGAAGATGTATCAAAGACAGGCAATTACAAAATTGGACAAGAAGTATTTGTAAGAGACTCACCTGGTAAAAGCAAGATCAATAGTCAGTATAGACGTGTCAAAATACTATCATTTAAAAAAAATAGAGTGATTGTAGGATATATGGACAACAAAAACCGATATCGAGTTAAAAGCTTTCCAATCGATAAGATTGTGCCCGGCAATTTTACTGATATGTAGTAAGAAAAAGCCCACGGAGATTTTGCCGTGGGCTTCAACATTCTAGTCTAAAATATTACTAAATATACTGATTGATAATACTCTCGAACAACTCCTGCTTGCCACTAATTTGCTTAGGTTCACCTTTTTTGGCTGCCAAATCGCGTAGGGCAACCAAGTCCAATTCTCCTTTTTCAAAAGCAGCGCCATCGCCGCTATCGTAAGAAGCATAGCGGTCTTTGAGCATTTGCTTAAAGTTGGTCTTGGTCAAGATTTTATCAGCCGCCAGTAGACCACGGGCAAAAGTATCCATACCCATAATGTGCGCTATAAACAAATCATCTAAGTCAGTAGAGTTTCTCCTGATTTTGGCATCAAAGTTTAAACCGCCGGGTGCAAGGCCGCCTTGCTCTAACACAATCATCATAATTTTAGTGGTGTCGTACACATCATGAGGAAAGTAATCAGTATCCCAACCATTTTGGTAATCGCCTTGGTTGGCGTCTATGCTGCCCAACATGCCGGCATCTGCTGCCACTTGGGCATCGTGTTCAAAAGTGTGGCCTGCAAGCGTGGCATGGTTGGCTTCTAGGTTGATCTTAAAATCATCTGCCAAACCCTGTTCTCTCAAAAACCCGATCACCGTAGCAGCATCAAAATCGTATTGGTGTTTTGAGGGTTCTGCTGGCTTTGGTTCTATCAAATAAACACCTTTAAAGCCTGCTTTTCTGCCATAATCTCTGGCCAATCTTAAGAACTGACCCATGTGGTCAATTTCACGTTTCATGTTGGTATTGAGTAGAGACATGTAGCCTTCTCTTCCGCCCCAAAAAACATAATTTTCTCCACCTAGCTCAATGGTCGCGTCTATAGCCGCTTTTACCTGCGCTGCACCATGACAAAGCACCTCAAAATCTGGATTGGTAGAAGCTCCATTCATATATCTAGGATGCCCAAATAAGTTGGCTGTACCCCATAATAATTTTACACCTGTATCTTTTTGGTATTGCTTGGCCATGCCTACGATCTCCTGTAAGTTCTTTTCGCTTTCTGCTACTGTAGCACCTGCTGGCGCTATGTCTATATCATGGAAACAGTAATACTCTATGCCTATTTTAGTGAAAAATTCAAAAGCGGCATCCAACTTGTATTTGGCGGCATCCATTGGGCTGGCACCCTCAGGAGACCAAGGGAAAATACGCGTATCGCTACCAAAGGGATCCGAGTTGCCGTTACAGAAGGAATGCCAATAAGCTACAGCAAAACGTAAATGTTCTTTCATGGTTTTTCCTGCTACCACCTTATCCGCCTCATAAAATTTAAAAGCCAGTGGATTGTTCGACTCCGGCCCTTCATATTGAATCTTTTCTATTCCCGGGAAATAAACTTTACTCATGTCTTTAGTTTTAAGTTGGTTATGATTTTACAATTTAGGTTAGTTGTTAAGACGTTCAAGTTCGTATTTGATCTTTGCCTAATTTACTCGAAATAATTGATTTTAGAATAGCCGATATGCTCAGCTCTAAATACCTAAAAATTCACTTATACGTATTGATGAAGCACATTTAACCATTTGGTGTAAGCCGCTTGGTAAGCCTCTGATTTTTGCGCATTCGGCTCTATGGTCTGCACGGTTTTAAGCCCTCCAAAAGCATCTTGGGCAGTTTTGTAATAGCCTATACCCATGCCGGCACCTCTTGCCGCGCCTTGCGATCCATCGGTGTTGTACAGTTCTACAGTGGCTCCTGTGGTATTGGCAAAGGCTTCTCTAAAAATTGGAGATAAAAACATGTTAGCATGGCCAGCTTTTACCGTGGCCAATTCAAGCCCCATTTTTTTCATCACCTCAAAACCATAGTTAAGGGCAAATACAATCCCCTCTTGCAATGCCCTAAACATGTGACCTTGGCTGTGTAAATTAAAGTTCATTCCATGAATTTGCGCATTAATATCTTTATTCTCCAAAACCCTTTCAGCCCCATTGCCAAAAGGAAGCACTACTAAACCATCGGTTCCAACAGGTGCCTTGGCTGCTGCGGCGTTCATTTCAGGGTAATCAAACCCGCCCGTGCCGGTCATGTTATTTTTAAACCAGCTATTGAGAATGCCCGTGCCATTTACGCACAACAAAACCCCATATCGAGGCGTGTCGCTTTTGTGGTTAACATGCACAAAAGTGTTTACCCGCGATTTGGGATCAAAATCGGGGGAATCTGTAATGCCATACACCACACCTGAAGTACCTGCTGTTGCCGCTAGCTCACCAGGTTCAAGTACATTGAGTGAAAAAGCATTATTAGGTTGATCGCCTGCTCGGTAAGCAATTGGGATGCCCGCTTGCAAGCCAAGTTGAGTAGCTGCCGTTTCAGTTAATTTACCTTGTTCTGAAAAGGTATCGAACACCTCAGGAATCAGATCGCTATCAATTCCATAGTAGGCCAACAATTTATCGGCTAGATGCCCCTCTTTAAAATCCCACATGATCCCTTCTGATAGGCCAGAAACGGTAGTATTGATTTCGCCTGTCATCTTCATGGCGATGTAATCACCGGGGAGCATTACTTTGTGGATTTTGGCATAGATTTCAGGCTCATTTTCTTTGACCCATTTCAGTTTTGATGCAGTGAAATTACCGGGTGAATTAAGGTAATGCGCCAAACAGAAGTTTTCTCCTAAATCATTAAAAGCCTTTTCGCCAAAGCCTACTGCTCGACTATCGCACCAGATGATGGAGGGGCGCAAAGCCTCTTGGTTTTTATCAACTGCTACTAAGCCGTGCATTTGATAGGCAATGCCAATGGCTTGTACATGCTCTAAATTTACTTTGCTTGCCAGCTTTTTGGTCACTTGCTGTATGCACTCCCACCAATAGGCAGGCTCTTGCTCAGCCCAACCTGCTTGGGCCGCATATATTTTCATTTCCACTTCAGGGTAGGTAGCACTGGCCAAAAGTGCTCCTGAATCGGCAGCCATTGCGCTTAATTTTACAGAAGAACTGCCTAAATCATAGCCTAATAATATAGTTTTTTGTGCCATATCTGTTCATTTCATTTCCATTAAATTTAAGCATGCTAATAAAGGTGGGCAAGAGTTTTTATCCTCGCTGCTTATAATGTGTGGTTGAAAGTGCCCTTAATCTAGCCGCACTGGTTTCAGGCGTAATATCGCGTTGTGGTTCGCCCATCATTTCATAACCGACCATAAATTTTTTTACCGTGGCCGAACGCAATAAAGGCGGATAAAAATGCATGTGCATATGCCAGCCGGGGTATTGCTTGCCATCAGTAGGGAGTTGGTGAATACCCGCTGAATAAGGGAAAGAGGTCTCGAAAAGGTTGTCGTAACAGACCGTCAATTTTTTAATGATATCAGCATACGCGCTTATTTCTTTACCTTCTAGCTCTCCTAAGTGCTGCTTATGCGCTTTGGGCAAAATCATAGTTTCAAAAGGCCAAGTGGCCCAAAACGGAACGAGGGCTACAAAATGCGCATTTTCAAACAATATGCGTTCTTGCTGCTCTAACTCAGTATCTAGGTAATCCTTAAGCAAACTTTTCCCATATTTTTGAAAATAGGCTTCTTGGTTTTCGCTTTCTTTTTTAACCTCAACAGGAATAGATTGCTGCGCCCAGATCTGCCCATGTGGATGTGGATTGCTACAGCCCATCACCGCTCCTTTATTCTCAAAAATCTGTACATGATTGATGAAATCTACTTGGCCGAGTTCTAGGTATTGGGCTTGCCAAAGTTTTACCACTTTCTCAATGGCAGTAATTTCCATTTCGGGCAAGGTAAGATCATGCCTTGGCGAAAAACAGATGACCCTACAAATACCTGCTTCGCTTTCTGCTTTAAATAAATCAGGTTTGTTTGTATTTACTGATCCTTGTGGCACATCTGCCAAGATAGCCCCAAAGTCATTCTGAAAAACAAAGGTATTTTCGTAGTTAGGGTTTTGGGAGCCATTGGCCCTTTCGTTGCCAGGGCATAAATAACATTTGGGATCGTATTTTGGTCTTGTATCGGCGGCGCCTTTTTCTACTTGCCCTTGCCAAGGTCTTTTTGCTCTATGGGGAGATACCAAAACCCAATCGCCACTTAAAGGATTGTATCTGCGATGGGGATGGTCTTCAAAATTGAAAGATGACATTTTTATGGTTTTTCAATTTACATGATAAAAACAGCAATTGGTATTACGCTACTAGTTTCACGCTAAATAACTTGTTTTTTTGGAGCATTAAAAAATGAAGTGCGTATCTAAAAAATCAAAAGAACACTTTACCTGCACCATCTTTAATTTCAGTTACAAAGGTTTTTAGACTGATGCCCGTTTCTTTAAGGTAAGCCGCCTCGGTACTTTTTATAAAATCCTCTATACCTTCTTCTTCCACTAAATTGATGGTACAGCCGCCAAAGCCACCGCCCATCATTCTAGCACCTAAAACGTTGTCTTTATCTTTTGTATAGTCTACTAAAAAATCTAGCTCGGCACAACTTACTTCATACTCTTGGCTCAAACCCTGATGCGAGGCATACATTAAACTACCAAATCCCTCAAAATCTTTCTGTTCTAGCTTTTGGCATGCTGTAATAACACGGGCATTTTCTTCTACCACGTACAAACATCTTTTTAGCACTGTAGCGTCCATATCTTCTTTACAGCTGAGAAGCATTTCTTTGCTCGCGTCTCTTAGAGAGGTAATCTCATCATGCCCTTTTTTTTGCAGAAATGAAACGCCTTGCTCGCACTCTGCCCTACGCTTATTGTACTCGCTACTGGCCAATTGGTGTGACACCCCCGTGTCGAACAAGATGATTTTTAAATCGTCCATCTTTAAGGGGAAATAATCTATTTCCAAAGAGCGGCAATCTAAACGGAAAACACGATCTTCTTTGCCAAACATACTGGCAAATTGATCCATAATTCCACAGAGTACGCCGGCGTATTCATGCTCGGCCTGTTGTGCCACAAAGGCGATTTCTCTCTGATTTAGATTGAGCTTAAAAAGTTCATTAAGCCCCACTCCTAAACCACACTCCAAAGCTGCCGAAGAAGACAAGCCGCCACCTATCGGAATATTGCCAGAAAACACACAATCAAAGCCCCCTATTTTTATACCTTTTTTTTCGAGCACGGCCACAACACCAATTAAATAATTGTTCCATCGCTTTTCAGAAACTTTAATCTGATTTAGGTTGATTTCATCCTCCTCGCCCAAATCCATGGCATAAACCCGACAAGTATCGGTACCGTTTGGTGCTAGGGCATATACGATTTCTCGGTCTATGGCAGCAGGCAGCACCAAGCCATCATTATAATCGGTGTGCTCACCTATTAAATTAATACGGCCGGGAGCCCTAAAAACCATGGGTTCTTTAAGGTAGAGCTTTTCGAATTTTTTTATGATTGAAGTATAATTCATTTAAGCATTGAATCATTACCAAAAAATAGTATAGAGTGCAGCCAAAATTCCACAGATCAAAAGAGCACCAATATTGAATTTTGTACTTGTTTTAAACATACCGGGCTCTAATTCTACTGCATTAGGATGCTTCTCTTCCTTGCCCAATAAACTGATCACGACAATTACCACAGCAATGATCAAGAAAACCACACCCATTCTATCTATAAATGGTAATTCGGGCGCACCAAATTTTAAAGCTGTAGAAAGCGGAATGGTCAAAATAGCTGCCCACATAGCAGCCGCAGAAGAGGTTCTTTTCCAGAAAAATCCAAAGAAGAAAATGGCAAAAACACCCGGCGAAACAAAGCCTGTATATTCTTGAATGTACTGGAAAGCTTGATCGAGAACACCCAATTGCGGAGCAACAAAAGCTGCAATAGCAAAAGCAATAAGTGAAACAATACGACCTGTTTTTACCAAGTTATCTTCACTTGCTGTTTTATTAAAGTAATTTCTATAAATATCCATGGTAAAAATGGTAGAAGTACTATTTGCCATAGATGCCAATGAGGAAACGATGGCTGCAGCCAAAGCAGCAAAGGCTACTCCTTTAAGTCCCACAGGCAATAGGTTAAGCAAAGCAGGATATGCTTTATCAGATTTTACGTAGCCAGTAACCTCATCGGTCAAGGCCATTTCAAAATCTACTCCCATTCTTTCGCTCATGGTCTGCAACATATCTGGATTCTGTATGATTACATAAGCCGCAATACCCGGTATTACTACGATCAGTGGCATTACCAACTTGAGGAAACCAGCAAAAATAACCCCGCGTTGTGCTTGATCTAAACTCTTTGCAGCCAAAGCCCGCTGGGTAATGTACTGATTAAAGCCCCAATAATTTAAGTTAATGATCCACATACCTCCAATAAGTACACTAAGGCCGGGCAGGTCCATGTAGGCATCTCGAGTGCCCCCTTGCCCATCGGGTATCATCATTTCTCCTTCGCTCAATATCATGCTAAAGTGATCGGCTGCTTCTCTTCTCAACAATCCGAAGCCTTCCCAAGCACTGCCATCTCCTACGATATCTAATGCCAAGTAGGTAGTTGCCAAACCTCCGGCAATCAAAAACACCACTTGTACCACGTCTGTCCATGCAACGGCGGTAAGCCCTCCATAAATTGAATAGATAATGGCAAAAGCCGCAAGGCCCGCAATGGCATAACCAAGCGGAATGCCCATTACAGTTTGTAAGCTTAAAGCGCCTAGATACAATACTGAAGTGAGGTTTACGAAAACATACACCAAGAGCCAGAAAATAGCCATCATGGTACGCACCGTTTCATTATACCGTTGCTCCAAAAATTGGGGCATGGTGTAAATTTCTTTCTTTAGGAATATGGGGAGGAAGAATTTCCCTACTATAATAAGTGTGGCCGCGGCCATCCACTCATATGTTGAGATTGCCAAGCCAATGGCAAAACCCGAGCCCGACATGCCAATAAACTGCTCAGCCGAAATATTAGAAGCAATGAGTGAAGCTCCGATTGCCCACCAAGGCAAAGACTTACTCGCCAAAAAATAGTCTTTAGAGTCTTTTTTATGGCCTTTCTTATCTTTGGATACCCACAGGCCCAAAGCAACTATTATAAGACAGTAACCAATAAACACGATTACATCGATAGTAGAAAAATTCATATTTAGCTTATTAATAGATGGTTATCTGTAATTTTATAAAATTTTAAGAAAAAATTGCAATTTTAAAAGTAAACCAATCTATAGTAATCTCAAAATATTTTCTATTGTAATCGATTTAAATGCTCTATAAACGGCTTTTTACCTAAAAAATCAAGATTAAAGTTTTTTTTCTTTTTTGAAGAAAAATTCAAAAATATGGTCAAAGGCTTTGGGCCTTCTGAACATTAAATTGCTAGGTAAAGGTTAATTTTAATCATCTGTTTGATTTTACTCTAAATGAGGTTTTTTGCATTACGTTATTTTGGATGATATCCTACAAGCAAAGACGGATCAAAGGAATATTATTTTAAATTTTACTGCCAGCACATTTTTTTGATGGGCGGATCATGAGAAGAGCATTTATGATGCTTGCTTGCCACCCCTGTTACTGTTCTTTTGCTAGTCAACCGACTGGCAATTTCGGCAAGGCCACTAACTGCGAGCCATAACGCATTTAACCAAGCACTAAATCTCAATAGCCATGAGGGAACCAATACAAAATTCAGTTCCAAAAACCTTTTAAAAAAAGCATAAGTACAAACTTTCCCTTGAAATAAGCTCTATTGTAGGCCGTTACCAATACAAGGTTTAAGAAATACCGCCAGTACCGGATTTTTTCTTTTATGGATTTTTTAAAGCTAAGGCACCGGACAGAAACCAATGACATTAGAAGAATTTGTTCCATCTAGAGAGAAAGTAGAGATTTTTACCAACTCCTACTTTAAGAGAATCAATAGTATTTTTTACTATGGGTTGTTGGTATTTTATTTTCTGGGAATTGCCATCGCTTTTTACTATGAGAATCTATTGCTCGCCGTGGTAATGGGCGCTATCAACTTAGCTATTTTTTACATCTCAAAAGCGGTTTTTCCTCCATCTAGTCCGATCAATAAACATATGGCCAGTATATCTATGGCCATGTTTTACTTGCAATACACCATACAGTCTTACGGAGATTTTTATATCCGTTTTGTGTTCTTCCTCTCCATGACAGCTCTTATCCTCTTTCAGGATTGGAAGGTGCTCTTTAGCTTTTATATCACGGGCATGCTGATCAATTTAGGCAAAATCCTCTTCGATTTTACCGGGCTGCTCGATAAAGACACCGTTTTCTATACACAGGCCGTTTACAGTGAGATCACTACAGGAGAGTGGCTCATTGCTTTCTCCTTTGCCTTTATACAGTTTTTAATATGTGTGCTCTCTGCTTCTTATTTGAGGAAACAAACCTTAAAAGACGCCAAAAACGCCATTTTTCTGCAAGAACAACTCAATATAGAGGCCAATACCCAACTGGCCCATGACATTACCCACGAGCAACTAGATACCCCCTATGAGCTCAACGAAAACGACGCCATGGGCAAAGCTTTGGTGGAGATGCGCGATAACCTCAAAAACATAAGAGAACAGAACAGAATTAGCCAATGGCTTAATGCCGGTTCTGCAGAAATTTCTGAAATTTTGATCAAGAGTAACAGCATAGAAGAATTGGCCAAAAATGTACTGCAAAAAATAGTAAAGTACATGGATGCCCAACAAGCTGCCTTTTATGTACTTAACGATGACCAATTAGAAATGAGTGGCAATTACGGTTGCTCAGCAGAGCTTAAAGAGCATAACCATATTTTCCAGATAGGAGAAGGCATCGTAGGGGAAGTTGCCCAACAAAAAGAAACTGTTTTAATCGATAACCCTCCAGAAGATTTTGTGAGCATAAATTCTGGTTTAGGCGAATCTAAACCCGTAAGCATCATGGTAGTGCCACTAAAATTTCAGGAAAATATACAAGGTGTATTGGAAGTGGCCTCTTTCAAAAAATTTGAAAGATATGAAAAAGAGTTTTTAGAGTCTGTATCTGAAAAAATCGCAACCTCGCTCAACTCAGTAAAATCTAAATTCAGGACTAACCAATTACTTAAAGATGCCCAAGTGCTGAACGAGCAACTGAAATCTCAAGAAGAAGAGATGAAAGTAAATATGGAGATGATGGCGCAAACACAAAGCGAAATTGCTCGAATCAATGCAGAAATGGAAGGTACCTTGGCCGCCATTAACCTCAGTTTTATCTCGGTTGAACTCGACCAAAAAGGCCTTGTTAAAAACCTAAACAAGAACTTTCAAGAAAAAACGGGATATTCATTAGAACATTTAAAATGCAGCAACTTCGATAAGTTATTCTCATCTGACCAAGAAACCACCTTTTGGCAAGATGCATTGAAGTTTAAAAACTGCAATGAAGAATTTGCGCTCAAAAGCAACGAAGGAAAAGATGTGTGGATACGCGGTATCTTTACTACGATAAAAGACAGGAAAAACAATCCTGACAAGATACTCTTGCTCGGCTACGATGTAACCGATGAAAAACTATCTAGCATGAAGCTAGAAGAAAGCTTTGAAAGGAGTCGTCAACAAACCAAGCAACTCAAAGACCAAGAAGAGGAAATGCAGGCCAACATGGAAGTACTGCAAATGGCCGTAAAACAATCTGAGGAAAAGGCCAATTCCTTACAGCAGTTGCTACAGCAAAAAGAAGAAGAAATCAAGGCACTGCAAGCTAGTCAACAAAACGAAACAAATAAAAAACAGGGCACTGCCACAAAAAAAGGCAAAAGCAAAACCTAATTCCTAAAGAGCAAAGAACCATCCCCATAACTCAAAAAGCGATAGTTTTCTGTAAGAGCCGTTTCGTATATCTTCCGCCAATCTTCTCCTACAAAAGCAGCAATCAGTAAAATAAGAGTACTAGAAGGCATGTGGAAATTAGTTATGAGTGCATCGCAGACCTTAAAATCATAGCCCGGCATCAAAAGTATTTCTGTTTCTCCCGTTAGCTCTTTGATATTATTGGCCTCCATATGCTCTAATACCGCTTCAAAAGCAGCTTTTCTGTCAGGCAATGCAGTGGCTTCATACTCGTAAGGGAAGAGTTTTTCTATAAAAAGTGGTATGTTCCCTGCTGTTTTTATCAATTTAACACCATACCAATAAATGCTCTCCAAAGTACGCATAGAAGTGGTGCCTACAGAGAGTATTTTCTCTGATCGTATAATGTTTTCGATGTTGTGTTTATACACCACAATTTGCTCGCAATGCATGTCGTGTTCTCTCACATCTTTTACCTTTACCGGCTGAAAGGTGCCCGCTCCTACATGCAGGGTAAGCTCATCTAACAAGCGGCCTTCTTTTTGAAATAGCGCCAATTGATTTTCTGTAAAATGCAGCCCTGCTGTAGGTGCCGCCACTGCCCCTTCTTTCTTGCTATAAACGGTTTGGTATTCTTCCTTGTCCTGGGCCTCCGCTTCTCTGTTGAGATAAGGTGGCAAAGGCGTACTACCGGCAGCTTCTACCACATCTACAAAATGAATGGCATTACCCTCCATCTCATTGGAAACCTGCCAGCTAAATTTTACCCATTTTTTTTCTCGATCTACCAAAGCTACTTTTAATAGCACCTCTTTGCCATCTACTTGTAGTTCCCTTGAAAGCACCTGTCCTTCTTTCCATCTTTTAAGATTGCCTATGGTACAAGCCCAAACGGCCTCCTCTTTTACCAACATGGCTTCTTGCACAATGCGCGTGGGTTGTTCAGGATGCAACAAGAAAACCTCGATCACTGCGCCTGTGTCTTTCCTAAAAAATATACGTGCAGGAAGTACTTTGGTATTGTTAAAGAAAAGGCTATAATGCTTGGGTAAGTATTCGCCTAAGTTCCTAAATACATCATGATTGATCTGCCCTGCCCGGTAAACCAGTAATTTGGCCAAATCGCGCTCTTTTAAAGGATAAGCCGCAATACGGCCTTGAGGCAATTCATAGTGATAGTCTTCTAAATTAATGGCTTGGTCTTTCATAGCTGCTTTAAATAATGATGAATTATTAATTGTCCTTCGATTTACAGAACCATATAATCTGCAATAGGACAGGTTATTTTTTTCACTACTTGGTCATTCCTTAGGGTTTCAAAAAATTAGTAGTGAAATTTGTTTTTTTAATTGAACACCACTTAAAAAGTTTTTACAAACAAATTTTTGCAACCTTTCGCATATAATCTTAAATCATGTACAAATTTATCCGATTCTTTTTATTCTTCTTCCCTCCAGAGTTTATCCATCATTTTTCATTTAAAAGTATACGCTTATTCTTTAAACTACCTTTCGTTTACTCTGTATTTAAGAACAAAAATAACGACCCTGAACTTGAAGTAAACATTGCAGGGCTTAAATTTCCCAATCCTGTGGGTTTGGCCGCCGGCTTTGATAAAGACGCCAAACTGATAGAGGAACTCTCTGCCCTGGGTTTTGGATCTATAGAAATTGGTACAGTCACCCCAAAAGGACAGCCCGGCAATCCTCAACCTAGGCTTTTTAGATTAAAGCCTGATAATGGCTTAATTAACCGTATGGGCTTTAACAACCAAGGGGTGGATGCCGCAGTTGAAAGGCTAAAAAAAGTAAAAGACAAAAGCATTGTGATCGGTGGTAATATTGGTAAAAATAAGGTTACTCCCAATGAGCAAGCCGAAGAAGATTACCTCATCTGCTTCGAAAAGCTGTACGATCATGTGGATTATTTTACGGTAAACGTAAGCTCGCCAAATACGCCTAACTTACGTGCTTTACAAGACAAAGCACCTCTTACCCGTTTGTTGCAACTGCTGCAAGATAAAAACCGACAAAAAGTGCAGCCCAAACCTATATTTTTAAAAATTGCCCCCGATTTAACCAATGAGCAATTGGATGATATTATTGAAATAGTGCAAACCACAAAAATTGATGGTGTGATCGCCACCAATACCACCATAAGCAGAGAGGGCCTAAAAACCTCCAACGAAAAAATAAAAAGCATTGGCAATGGAGGACTAAGCGGGCGACCTCTAACCAACAGGGCCACCCAAGTGATAAGTTATTTGTATGAAAAATCTGGCAAGCAATTAAAAATAATTGGAGTGGGCGGCATACACAGTGCCCAAGATGCCATTGAAAAGTTAGAGGCAGGTGCCTGCATGGTACAACTTTACACTGGCTTTGTATATGAAGGCCCCGGATTGATTGCTAAAATCAATAAGGCAGTAAAAAATTATAAGAAAAATCTAAAAACGCTTGCATAGAAAAAGTAGCAAAATCAAAATATGTACGATTGTGAACAGGGGTATTGCATAAGCGGACAGGTACAGATTGTCAAAAAAAGGTAAGTATGCACTTAAGTTATTGACTTTCAGCTAATTAAACCTAATGGCACAGGCCTTGTAAAATCTTTAGCGTGTCAGATTAATTTTTATTTTCATTAAAGAATCATTTTAGTTTAAAATATTTGATTGTTGTAGTTTTAATAATTGTGGTTGTTAAAAGCCGTTTCTTTGAAGCGGCTTTTTCCATTTTTATACTTTACTTATTGTACTTATTTTCCATGTATTGGTAAGATTCCCGAATCAACTTTCCTAAAACTTGCTCGTCTACATCTTCTAACTTTTTAATATTTAAACAGGCCTTACCTGTTTTATACTTCCCTAAATTTTCCATGAGGTCTTTGTACTTATCAAAGCCCGGCATAATGTAAACAGACAAAAAGGTTTTTCTAGGAGAAAAGCCAACGATTAAAAAATCGCCTTCTCTCCCACTATCGTATTTATAGTGGTATTGCCCAAAGCCAACGATGCTGTCGCCCCACATTTTTGGTTCTTGCCCAGTTTCAGCTTGCATAAGTTCTAGCACTTTAAAGGCGTCTTTTTTTCGAGTTTCGTTTTCAACAGCATTTAAAAAATCATGTACGTTACCGTCGTTTAGTGTTGTTTTCATAAATTTTTTTTTAAGTTGAATTCTCATCGAACCTACAACTTAAGAACGTAAGGGAGTTGAGAAGTGAAATTATTTTGCCCAATTGGGATAGTAGTTGTTATAGCCCAGAAATAGTTCATCTATGTAGTATTCTCTTTTAAAGACATCTTCTGTAGAAGAATAGATATCAAACTGATTGCAATCGCCACACATGAGGCTTTGCTTATCGCCATTGAAAAAGACCTCTTCTCTGTGGGAACGGTACAAAATACTGTGCCCTAACTCATGAAAGAAAAAACTTTCTCTTGCCAAATCATTGGTTTCGGCTTGCCAGCAAACTTGGTCGATCAGGATAACGGGCTTGTTAAATTTCCCATTTCTATTATAGCCAAAGCCACAGTATATTTTTTCATCAATTATAATTGGTGTCTCGTAGCGTGCGGTAAGTCCGCTATAATCTAACTCATATCCACGTTTTTCGGCTTCTGCAATAAAACGGTCTACATAAATTCTAAAATCAGGATGTACTTCTGGATAAGGATAATCGTCTAGCGAATCATCTTCTGTACAAGACAGCAGTAAGAGCAGAAATGGTAAAACTAGTTTTGATATTAATTTGCGGATAGGAAGCATGCCAAAAAAGTTGAATGATTTGTTTTTTGTGGATTTGTTTATTCGCAAAAGCTAAGCAAATACACATAGAAACCGTGAAGTTCAAAAAATATACACTTCCTAAAATAAAAAATTTCAATGAGTTTCGTAAACGGGTTCTACTTCTGCCACTTCCATGTAACCTTCGGCGTTAAGTCCGGTCAGTTCTACGGTTTTTAACTCATTGATCATAATTGGGTCGTACTTGGCAGTTACCCGAATGTAATTCTCAGTAAAACCGTGCATCATACCCTTTTCTACATCATTCTCGAAAAGTACAGTACCTTGTGTGCCTACGTGTTGCTCATAAAAAGCCCGCTTTTTTTTGTGCGATAAAGAGCGCAGCATTTTAGAGCGTTTCTGTCTTGTTTTTTGTGGCACAACTTGATCTAATTCTGCCGCAGGCGTATTTGCTCTTTCAGAATAGGTAAAAACATGTAGGTAGGACACATCCAATTCATTAAGAAATTGGTAGGTCTCCATAAACAACTCCTCAGTCTCTCCGGGGAAACCCACGATCACATCTACCCCAATGCAGCAATGCGGCATTAAAGCCTTTATTTTCGCTACTTTGTCTGCATAAAGTTGTCGCCTATAGCGGCGGAACATTTTCTTGAGCAGGGTATCGCTGCCCGACTGCAAAGGAATGTGAAAGTGCGGCACAAATCGCTTAGACTGTGCTACAAATTCTATGATTTCATTGCTTAGTAAATTAGGTTCTATAGATGAAATTCTCAATCTGTCGATGCCTTCCACCTCATCTAAGGCTTTTACCAAATCTACAAACCTATATTGGCGTTTGCCGTCTACGATGCCAAAATCCCCTAAATTAACCCCTGTGAGTACAACTTCTTTTACGTCGGTAGCGGCTATTTCTCGGGCATTCTCCAATACGCTTTCAATGGTGTTGCTGCGGCTTTTTCCTCTGGCCAAGGGAATGGTGCAAAAAGAACAATTATAGTTGCAGCCGTCTTGTACTTTTAAGAAGGTACGGGTGCGGTCGTTCATAGAGTAACCACTGATGAAAGAATTGGCTTCGGTAACCTCAGAGGCCAATACTTTGGTTTGTTCGGGCTTTACAAAATCGTCTAAAAGCTCTATCAATCTAAATTTTTCTGCTGCGCCCAACACGGCATCTACTCCAGGGATTTCAGAAATCTCTTTCGGCTTTAATTGGGCATAACAGCCAATAATGGCAATGTAGGCATTGGGAGAAATGCTTTGGGCTTCTCTAACTACCTTGCGGCATTTCTTATCGGCATTGTCTGTAACCGAACAGGTATTGATAATGAAAATATCAGGCGTATTTGTAAAAGGGACTTTCTTGTACCCTTTCTGCTCAAACATGCGCGAAATGGTAGAAGTCTCCGAAAAATTTAATTTACAGCCTAAGGTATAGAATGCTACTTTTCTCATTTTGTTCAGCTTTTCGATATTGCTTAAGTGTTTTTATGCCAAAATTGTTCTATTACAGAAAACGTTTAAGAGATGGGTAAAACAAAAACACCTCTTTAAAGCCTAAATCTTTAAAGAGGTGCAAAGTTACACAAATTGTAATAGTAGCTAAAATTTTAAGCTATTCTTGTTGAGGTAGCAATTGTTGCTTTTCTTCGTCTGTTAAAACTCGGTACTGCAATTCATACATGCTTCTCTCAAACATAAAGTTGGTATAACTTTGGTCGGTAACGGCATTTCTTTTAAGCTGAAGTCGGTAGCCGTCCCAAGCAGTCTTGTCGTTTTTTCTATAGTATCTAATAAATTCTCCTTGCTCAAAAACCAGTTTTAATTGGCCTTTACCATAATGTATATGCAATGCATTATTGTCAAGGTAGATTTTATCGCAATTTTCTACCACAGTTCTATAAGCAAATGTATTGTCTGTATTGTAAAGCACAACATCGTTTTTCTTTCTTAAAAATGTAATGTTGTGTTCTTCCATAAAGGCTCGAGCTTCCTCAGTAATATGAAAGGCATCTGACACAGGTTCGTAAAAAAATGCAAAGAGAGACAATAGTAAAAGCGTTTTCATTATGTAGTGTATTTTGTACGGTAAATCGATTATATATCAAAATACAAAATATTCTATTTTCTTGAAAACAGACTTTTAAGAATTTCTGTCAAGAATCGACAAATGCCTTTTTAACATCTATTAACCGATGGGTTTCAATGGCAGATTGTAACACTGTGAGCATTATTTACTTTTGGGCTGATGTAGGGAATCCCTAAGTTTAAGCCTCGCATAATAAACATGACGCCTAAAAATAATACAATTACGGGTATTGCTTTACGCACGTATATCCGCAGATTTGGCCCAAACCATTTTGCGAGGTAAGAAACGGCCAACATCATTGGCAAAGTACCCAAACCAAAAGCGGCCATGTACAAAGAACCACCCAAAATACTACCCGAAGCTACAGAACCGGCAATGCCTATGTAAACCAATCCGCAGGGTAAAAAACCATTTAAGAAGCCGATCAAAAACAGGGTATGCCATTTCTTTTGTCCGAAAAGCAAGCCCATGCGTTTTTTTATCTTTGCGACAAAACCATTCATTAACTGGCCAAAGTTAAAAAAGCGTTTTAAGCTAAAGGGAATCAGTACAGATAGCACAATGATGCTGCCTATTGCCACAGATAAACCTTGTTGTGTACTCCAAATAGCAAAACCATAACCCAAAGAGCCAAAAAATGCGCCCATTAAGGCATAAGAAAAAACGCGGCCGCCATTATATACAAGTCTTGAGAAAAATTTTGACAGCGTCCCTTTTCCTACAATTGGCACAGCAAGGGCAATGGGCCCGCACATGCCTGCGCAGTGCAAACTACCTAGAGCCCCAATCGTTAAAGCTGTCCATAATTCCATAAGTACAATATTTTTATTCTTTGGTTGAAATTTGCAACCCTCCCTAGGGTTCATTACAAAATTCTATTTTGAGTTAATTAAGAAAAACCTAGAGAGGATTCTATGAATTACGGCAAATAAACAGGTTCTTCTTTGTAAAAGCTTTTGCCCTGCATGTTCCAAGTTACTTTTACTCTGTAGTAACCTTTAATTAAACCTACTGTATTGATTTCCTGCTTACCTTGCTCGTTAAGATCAATAGCAAAGGCCTTGTCAAAAGCAGAGTCAGAGGGTCTGAAAAACTGTATCTCTCCAGATATCTCTCTTGCGCTCTCTGGAAAAGCAATCTCAAAGTGCTTGTCCATCACCCTCATGTCTACTCTACCATTTAATGAGTTGGTATTAGAGATTTCGTCAATTCTTTTTTGATAGGCCAACTCTTCGGCATAATAGTTTTCGGTTACCAAATGGATATTTTCTTTGGTGCTTGTAAATACCGCTGTTAAAATGAACACTACAAAAGCAGTAAAAAACAAGGCTATACCGTATCCCCAATGAAATTTAAATGTGCTCATGATTTAATAAGTTGTTATGTTAGAAATTAAATTGATAGCGAGCAAACGCGAAGCTATCTTTTGTCTAATAGTCCACAGATGGCTTCGCTTGGGCTCGTCATGACATTATTTAGCAGGCCCCATAAAGTTGGTAGAAACCTGTTCTATTAGTCTATCATCAGAATAAATTCCAATATCGATACTGGTCTTAAGCTGTTCTAGTTTGTTTTTATCAATCACAACAAACAATGCTTGCTCTACCGAACCTTGTCTTTCTAGTAAAAGCTCACTACCTACAAGTTTGATCTCGCCCTCTAAAGATTGGTCCATCAGTTTTAGCTCAATGGGCATAGCATCATTAGATTTATTGATCAATTTTAAGCTATAAAGATTGCTTATCTTGCCCTCACCCTGATCTTGATACATCATACCCGGTGTTCTCAAAATGGTGGTTTCAACTTCTGTACGGGTAATTAAAAGGGTAGAGACAAACAATACCAATAGCGTTAGAACAGCCGTATAGCCATAAGAGCGGGCGGTCATTTTAAATGGTTTTTTCTCGGCAACATTCTCTTCAGAAGCATACCTGATGAGTCCTTTAGGCTTGCTCAGTTTATCCATTACAGAGTCGCAGGCATCCATACAAGCCGTACAATTGATGCACTCTAGCTGTGTACCGTTCCTGATATCTATGCCTGTAGGACAAACATTGACACATTGGTGGCAGTCTACGCAATCGCCTTTGCCCAATGCTTCTCGGTCTTCTTTTTTGCGATAACGCCCACGCTTTTCGCCTCTCACATAATCGTATGCTACTACTACAGAGCTTTTGTCTAGCAATACACCTTGTAGCCTGCCGTACGGACAAATGGTGGTACACACTTGCTCTCTTAGCTTGGCGAACACCAGATAAAACAAGGCACTAAAAACTATTATTGCGGTAAAGGTACCTAGGTTTGCAGTAGGCGGTTGGGTAACGGTCTCTTTCAATGCCTCTATGCCTATTATGTAGGCCAAAAATGTATTGGCAATCAAAAAGGCGATGCCGAAAAAGATGGCATGCTTTAAACCTTTCTTTCTTATCTTTTCGCTGTTCCAAGGCATCTTGTCCAGTTTCTGCTGCTTTTTCCAATCGCCTTCTATCGCATATTCTATTTTCCTAAAAACCATTTCCATAAAAATGGTCTGTGGGCAGACCCAACCACAAAAAATTCTTCCGAAAACCACTGTAAATAGGATTACGAACAAAATAATGGATATAAGTCCAAGAGCAAAAAGGTGGGAATCTTGCGGCCAGAAAATTTGACCGAAAATCACAAACTTACGCTCCAGTATGTTAAGCATAAGCAAGGGTTCTCCCCCAATTTTTATAAATGGCCCAGCAAACAAAAAGGCCAATAACAAATAACTTACTAGGGTTCTTCGGTTGTAGAAGCGTCCCTTGGGTTTCTTTGGGTACACCCATACCCGTTTTCCATCTTGCCCGATTGTTGAAAGGGAATCCCTGAAACTTTCTGTCGGGGTATCTTCATAAATCCCTTGCATAATATTAAATATTTATGTGAATATTGTCAGTAATTTTATATGAACAAATGCTCATGTATTAAATTGAAAAGGTACCGCACCCATAAAGATGCGGTACCTTATGATTATTGTCGTAAAGACAAGTTTTGCTTGTTAGCTTCGCTTTCGTTATCGCTAATGTTTGTAGGTTCTTCTTTTCCTGCAGGTGCATAATATTCTCCCTGTGGTTCTTTAGGATTGGCAGGATCTGTACCTACCAAGGTTAAAATATAACTGGCTACTTTTTGCATTTGCGAGGGTGATAGTTGAGATTTCCAAGGAATCATACCTTTTGCAGGCACTCCATATTTTATAGTCTTGAAAACGTCTTTGATATCACCACCGTGGATCCAGTAATTATCTGTCACATTAGGGCCAACACCACCTTGTCCTTCTCTGCCGTGACATGCAGCGCAGTTGGCATCAAAAATTTTCTTACCTTCTGCCAAGGCCGCTTCTTCTTCTACAGTAACTACATTGAGCTCGTCTACGGCATTGGCCCTTTGAGCCATATAAGCAGAAACTTCTGCTTCGGCCTGTCTCATTTCGGCAATGTACTCTTCTTGAGAAGATGGGCCTGCATCAGAAAAATGATAATAACCTATGTAAACCGCAGCAAATACAATAGAAGCATTAAAAAGCATTTTCCACCAAGGGGGTAAATTGTTATCAAGTTCTATAATGCCGTCGTATTCGTGATCGGTCATCACTTCTTCTTCTTTATCTACCGGTACAATGTCGGTAAGTTTTTGCCACCATTCCGCAAAGATGCCTGGAGCAGCAACCGCTT
>Ga0207419_1001074_pt1 | contig 21827 bp, 20 predicted proteins | sample ElkSloMetagenome_4_FD_184723 | JGI IMG/M metagenome (GOLD analysis project Ga0207419, IMG submission 184723) | Hot spring microbial communities from Elkhorn Slough, Monterey Bay, USA - MD2A (version 2) | ecosystem: Environmental > Aquatic > Marine > Intertidal zone > Estuary: Microbial mat ...
ATAAAGAAGCATAAAATTTGTTATAATAAATGTCTTTGTGAACTTGAAGATTCTTGGGAGACTCAATGACACCGAAGCGAATTATTTTAGGGATTCTGACATTACTGACGATTATACTGGTGGGGAGTTCATTAATTGATAGTATTACTCAACCGCAAATTCAAAGCCGTCTAGAACTCTATCAAACCAATCTTATTCTTCATGCTACAGAATGGCAATCTGATCCAGAGTTTAAACAAGATTTTAACACGCTGAAAACTAATTTAATTGGTGAAAATGCTCCCAAATCTGCCTTAAAACAATATGAAAATTTACAAGAAGCGGCGCAAGATAATCTCGAACGAATTCAAGCTTTAGAACCTGATTCTACATCCATTAATCAGTTAGAAAAATTACAGGATGAGTTAGAAATACGCATTGGAATTTTACAAGTTGAACAAGGAAAAACAGAAAAAGCATTAAACACTTGGCAGACTTTTATTGAATCGAATCAATCTTCTAAGACTCAACAACAGATTAAAATTGCTCAAGTTTTACGGGGAATTTGGAGCGATCCAGCGAAGATTTTACCGGAGGCTGAATCCACTCTAGAAAACAACTTAGAAGGCTGGTTTAGTTATCAAGCGTTGTCTCGGCTTTATGAACTTCAAGAACGGCAAGAAGATTTACAAGCACTGCAAGCAAAAGAACAACAAATTGCTGAACAAGCATTAATTAAACTTATAATTATCAGTGCAATTCCAGGAATTGGATTGCTTACGGGTGTGATTTTGTTGGTGGTTTTAGGGATTCAATTGCTATTGAAGGGAAAAGAATCTATTCTGGCTAAAAATACTGATGTCACTTGGTTAACGCCTTGGGATGCAGAAACAATGATTCAGGTATTTGTTGTGGGATTTTTCTTAGTTGGACAATTAGTTGTCCCCCTAACATTAGGTTTAATCTTTAACTTCTTAAATCTCAGTCCGGCGAGTTTTGATGTTCGCAGCAAAGCCTTTTATGTCTGGGCAAATTATGGGTTTTTGATGGCGGGTGGATTCTCGGTTTTATTTTTCTCTTTGAAACCTTTTTTCCCATTACCTGAAGGATGGTTTAATATTGATTGGAAGAAAAACTGGTTTTTTTGGGGGTTAGGCGGTTATGTTTCTGCACTTCCTTTGGTGATTTTAGTCTCTTTAATTAACCAACAATTATGGAATGGACAGGGGGGAAGTAATCCGCTTTTACCGATTGCTTTGGAAAATCGAGATCCGGTTGCTTTGATCATCTTTTTTGTAACGGCTTCTATTGCGGCACCTGTGTTTGAGGAGATTATGTTTCGCGGGTTTTTACTCCCGTCTCTGACTCGATATATGTCGATGGGGAGTGCAATTTTACTGAGTAGTTTATTTTTTGCTGTCGCCCACATGAATATTTCTGAAATCATTCCGTTAATGACTTTAGGAATTGTTTTGGGGTTTGTCTATACGCGATCGCGAAATTTGTTATCATCTATGTTGTTGCATTGTTTGTGGAATAGCGGCACATTATTGAGTTTATATATTCTCGGAAGTGGTTCTGCTTAATAGAAACCTTAAATAAAGGAGAACAGGCATTTCTCCTAAATCTCCGGTTATTCGATAGACAAAGGTGTGATACAAACTTTTGTAAAAAAATTATAATAGTTTAATATTATTCACCTTTTGTAGCATCATTTTTTTTGAAATTTCGTTACAATAGAAAATGAAACGTCTCAAGTCAGTGGGAAAAATTAAAGCTGAATTGAAAACGTTTTCAGACAAGTTTGTGGTGATCTAACTTATGGCATATTACTTCACAGCTTTCACGGTTATTTTCTTTCTCGTCTGCTATGGTTATAGCTATCTGATCGTTAAATTGGCAAAAGAACGAGGCGAAGAATTTTTCTTATTTGGGATGTTAGGAGGTTTATTTGTTTTTATGGCATTTTGTGCGGCGGCTGTTCCTTTTTTGCACTGGATTTATGATTGATTTCTGTGGAGTTTCAGCTTCATAAATACTCGGTGTAGATGATACAAACTTATAACTTTCACTATTTTCGCACGGAAAACACCAGCTTACCAATTCTCTTGTTTTTACATGGATTTATGGGAAATGGCAAGGATTTTAACGCGGTCATTTCCCTTTTATCAGAAAAATTTAATTGTTTGGCGGTTGATTTACCGGGACACGGAAACACCCAAGTTAACGGAACTGATGAATTTTACAGCCTAGAAAATACGGCTAACGGTTTAATTTGCTGGCTGGAAGAATTGAACATTAAACGGTGTTTTCTCGTTGGTTATTCGATGGGGGGACGGTTGGCGCTTTATTTGGCTTTAAATTATTCCCAATATTTTCAAAAAGTTATTTTAGAATCTGCTTCTCCGGGATTAAAAACCGAGAAAGAACGAACTGAACGTTATCTATCCGATCTTCAACTCGCTGAAGAACTGGAAGAATTAAACTTAGAAGAATTTTTAACCTGTTGGTACGACAAGCCGTTATTTAAAACGTTTAAAACTCATCCCAACTTTAATACTATTTTAGCACGACGCCTGCAAAATAATTCAACCGAATTAGCGAAATCTTTGCGATGGATGGGAACGGGAAATCAGCCCCCGCTTTGGGATAAACTATCAACGTCGGAAATACCGCTTTTATTGTTGGCGGGGGAGTTGGACGAAAAGTTTATCAAAATTAATCGCGAAATGGCTAATATTTGTTCGACTGCAACGCTTGAAATTGTTCCCGGTTGCGGTCATAATATTCATGTAGAAAATCCCCAACGGTGGGTGGAAGTTGTGCAAGGGTTTTTGTTAAGTTAAATGGTTTATCGGTTTCAATTTTCTCCCTATTCTCGTCCGTTCAAACAACCGTTGAAAACCCATCACGGAATTTGGGAGAAACGGGAGGGAATTATTCTTCAGCTTACCGACAAACAAGGAAAAAAAGGTGATGGTGAAATTGCACCGTTGAGTTGGTTTGGTTCGGAAACGTTGGGACAGGCGTTGGAGTTTTGTCAGCAACTTCCCCAAACGTTAACGTTAGAAGATATTATCGAAATTCCTGATAACTTTCCGGCTTGTCAGTTTGGGTTTGAGTCGGCTTTGGAAGAAAACAGCGAGTTTTTAAGCAAACTTAAATTTAGCGGACTTTTACCGTCTGGAAACGCGGCGTTACCAGTTTTTCCAACGCTATTTCAGCAAGGGTTTAGAACGTTTAAATGGAAAATCGCGGTTCATCCAATTTCTGAAGAACTACAACTTTTTCAACAGTTAACCGAACTGATATTAACCACAATTAACTCGGAAACGGATAAGACAGAATGGGTTAATTTGCGGTTGGATGCGAACGGGGGACTCAGTTGGGAGGAGGCGAACAAATGGTTATCGGTTTGCGATGAAATAAAATCTGATATTCTCAAAATTGAATATCTAGAACAACCTTTATCCATCGAACAGTTTGATGAAATGTTGGCGTTGAGTCGGCAGTATTTGACTTCTATCGCGTTGGATGAATCTGTTGCAACTTTATCCCAAATTCGAGACTGTTATCAACGGGGTTGGCGGGGTATTTTTGTGATAAAACCCGCTATTGTGGGTTCTCCGCGAAAACTGCGAAAGTTGTGCCGTGAAAATCAAATTGATGCGGTATTTTCATCGGTGTTTGAAACGGCGGTGGGTAGACGTGCGGCTTTGAATTTGGCTGCTGAACTTTCTCATCCCAAACGTGCGGTTGGTTTTGGCGTCGAACATTGGTAATTTTACCCCCACCAACCTCCCCCTAAAAGGAGGAGGCGACTTTTGAACTCCCCTCGCCTTCTACTCCCCTCGCCTCGTAGGAGAGGGGTTGGGGGAGAGGTCAACGCAACCCTTCCAATATCTCATCGGTAAACGGATTTTCATTCTTTTTCAGAGACTCTATCCAACCGTTTCGCAGTGCTTTTTCCTCCTCATTTCCCCCCAACTGAACGAACATTTCAAAGTCCTCAACAGCGCCATTAAAATCACCCGTTAACGCCCTAGCTAAACCCCGACTACTATAAATCCATCCATTCTCAGGGGCGAGTTCAACGGCTTTATTACAAGCAAACATCACCTTCTCAGCTTGTTTATTAACGCTTCCTTGCCAACACAGTTTATTCCAATCTGAAGCTGTAATTTCAATATTAGAATCAAATTCTTGAGCTTGATTAAAAGCTGCAATTGCTTCATCAAATTTATAAACTCTTACTAACAAATTTCCACTTCTAACAAAACTCGCTGCTGCCCAATCTAAACTATACTTGGGGTCAAGTTTAACCGCTTCTTTAAACTGAGAAACCGCTTCATCAATTTTACCCTGTGCGGCTTGATGTTCACCCTGCAAAAACAAAGCGGTTGCCGAAGCTTCCACTTCACAAAAGCGACGTTCATCTTCGGTGACATTCGGGTTATTTTTCAGGTAGTCACTCATCCAACTGCAAGCGTGTTTGAGGAGTTCATCTCGGTTAAAGTTCCACAGTTTCACCGTCTTGTCATCACTCCCAGAGGCGATCATATCCCCGTCTCTGCTGAATGCCACACTGTTGACAGGACTCTCATGCCCTTTGAGGCTGTTGATTTCTTTATGTCCCGACCAGTCAACGATTTGTCGCAGCAAGTCTGCACCTTGTATCTCGATATCTGATGTTGTTGCTATTGCCCGTTGCTGCAATTTTTGATTGAGTTTGATAACATCCATCTGCACAGCCAAGCTAGAATTTAAGCGAGGTTCTAAGGTTGCTATTTCGGCTCTGAAATTAGCATTGTTTTCCCCAATAAGTGCGTTTTCCTTGCTGATATTTGCTTCTCGCCACTGCCATACTGCTACTGCTGCTACTCCAGAAATGGTTACAAAACTTGCGGTCAAAAAGCCGATAGTGCGTTGATGTTGACGTTGTTTATATTTCTGACTTTTTTGAATAAATTTTCGTTCGTTTTGAGACAGTTCATCACCCCGTTTTTTGAGTTGTTCGGAAGCCAGAAGCAGCGCCGCCCCCCGCAACAATAACCCATTATCTCGGTTCATTTCTTCCCACTGACGTTCGGACTCCCGCAGTCGTTCTTGCCAGGTTCTAAATTCTCGGTCGGTTTCCATCCATTGTCTGAGTTGACCCCAGTTTTTTATTAACGCTTCGTGGACGACTTCGACGGTTTCCTGTTCTTTGATATTGTCCGGTTGGGGTTGGGAATTTTCTGTTGTTTCACGGGCGATAACCGTGCGACTGGTAACAACTAACCGCTCATCTGCTAATTTTTTTACCAAATTCCAATTTGGCTCGTTTACATCTGCTTTTGTTGCCACTCGTCGGGTGTCTTCGGTTCCCGCACCGGGTTGTACTAACTGCACAAAGATTCGCCGAACTTGTTCTTTTTCTTCTACTTTTAGTTTACTAAATTTATCGTCAGCGTAGCGAGTTAATGCGCCGTCAACTTCCCCAATTTCTTCATAAGCTTTATGAGTTAATTGTTTGCCGTTTCGTTTTTTCCAAAGTTCGGTTAGGGCAAATTCTAATAGGGGTAAATTTCCTGGATTTTTATCCACATCTTTGAGAATGCGTTCAACCAGTCCGCCTTCAAAACTCACCCCCAATTTTTGCGCGGGTTTTTCAACAATATCTCGCAGTTCATTTTCATTCATCGGCCCTAACATAATATTACCTTGTTGCAATACATCAGCTAAAGGTCGATAAGACAGCGCATTTCCAAGAAAATCCGCCCGCATCGTGGCAACTAAGACAGTAGATAAAGAAGATTGTTCGGCAAGAGTTTTAAAAGTATTTAAGAGTAAATCTAGAAAATTTCGTCGGATTTTTTCGTCGTTACAAAGGGTGTAAACTTCCTCAAATTGGTCGGCAATTAATAAAGTACGATTTTGATGATTATTCTGTTGAATAGTTGAAAAAACATCCGATCAAGGAACTGTATTATCTTGAAAATATCCTGATAATTTACGAGCTTGTGCAATGAGTTCTGTTTTCTCAAGGTTGGGTTCATAGAGCGGAACTAATGCTTGTGCGAGGGCAAGAAATGGCTCGTTTCCCGGTCGAAAATGGGTAAATTGCCAGCGTCCGGCTTCGACTAATTTCGGCACCAATCCCGCTAAAATGACCGAAGATTTACCGCTCCCAGACGCACCCAACACCGGAATAAAATTGCGGGTTTCGGTATATTGATAGAGTTCTTCAACAAAGACCTCTCGCCCAAAGAAATATTCAGAATTTTCTGGATTAAAATGATACAAGCCTTGATAGGGACAGATTAAGTTATCATCGAGATCATCTTCGGTGGATGTGGTAACGGTGCGTTTTTCATAAAAATAGTTGTAGATAATAGTCCGAGATTGATTAATACTTGTGGTTCCCTCCGTTGTATTCACGAAGTTCACAAGCGGATCTTCATTGCCTGAAATTGTTACATCTCCTGCACTCTGACTTTTATTTAAGAGCGGTTTATCGTTTGTTTCTTCACTCATCATTTACTCCAGATATACAGTTTATTGTTAAACCTAAATCCTCGCCCCCTAAATCCCCCAATAATGGGGGACTTTGAGTTAATACTCCCAATTCTGATACTATTTGCGAATTCGTAAAACTTTTATAGTGCTGTATTTTACTCCCCCAGAATTGGGGGCTGGGGGGCGTTAAATCCAAACCCCTGCTAAAATTGCCGCCACTTTCATCACAGGTTCAGCCAGGGTTTCAACACCTTCTAATCCTTTTTTAAGTGCCTCAACTGCTTCATCTATTAAACCTTTGTCGGGTTGCGGTTTCTTGAGTTCTGTTTCTATCATTTCAACAGGTAACTCTGCTTGTTTTTTCTGAATAGAGTTGAGTGCATTTGTTGCAGAAATTTCCTGTTTCAGCTTTTGCAGTTCATTTAATGCTGTTTATAACTTAGAACTTTCTCCGACGGTTTGGGTATAGCTTTGATCAAGATTAACCTCAGAATCTACCGTATTGATTGCTTGAAAACCTTGATTATGGGTTCCACTATTTCCACTAATGGTTATGTTACCAAAAGATTGAGATTTGTTCATAGTAGCAGGATTTTATTGAGGAGATGGTATCGCTTTGTTAGATTCCTGATTAGAACTCATGGCTAAATTTTGCGTTCTGTCTCGATATTTAATTTGAGGTTTATCAACTTCAGAAATAGCGTTTAAATCAATTAAAGTTTGACCCGATTCAAAACAATTATCATAGGGTTCTCCCGCCCCCAACGCCCGATAAAAACCGACTGCAAATTTAATCGCGGCTTCGTCTCCTATCGCTTGATTCATCCCGATAACACAATCAATATGTTGATGAATGGCTTTGGCTTGAATTTCACTATAACAAGCGTTTAACAAAACACATTCAACTTTTGTTTGAAACCCTTTAAATAATCGGGCTAGTGCTTTCTCACTCACCAATACGCTTCGACCCGAATTGTCTTCTAAAATTAACCCATTATTTCCCGAACCATGACCCGAAAAGTGTACAATGGTGGGATGATGATCATAGAGTGTTTGTTGTAAATCATCAATCCGAACCGCTCCCATTGGAATCACAGTAAATTCGTCTCTGTGATGTGATTGTCTGAGAGTTTGTTGAATTTCCCTGACTTCTGTATCCAAACGTAAACGGCTTGTATCTGCGGGATTAGCCGAGAGAATTAAGATAGTTTTCATAGGTTAGATGCACAGAGTTAAATAGAGGGCTTGGGATAGACGTTGCTGAGTATTGGTAATCTAACTCGATTTTTCCTCCAATATTAAGGGATGTCTAATGAGTTCAAGACGAATCTCATTAACTCTTTATGTTTAGATGTCTGCCCATCTCCAAAATAGATGCAATAACAGCCCCGAAGCAAGCGACTGTGTTCAACTGCTGAAAATACCTTTTTATCTTGATTTGGCGATTTTATAGGGTCGTTCAACTTGGGGGAATTCCCCGAACTTTTTTATCGTTTTTCTGATAAAGTTATCTGATAAAGTTACAGACAGGAAGATTAGAGTTAAAAATTAGCGTGGTATCTTTTCAAGTGAAAATCAGTTGCCCATCTACTGATGTTAAAAATTATATCAATTTGAGAACCGATGATTGGTTGATCGGATATAATAGCTTTGAGTTTAATAAAATCTATCAACAGCGTCTTCAAGACCTGACCGAATTTATTAACGCTCAGGGAGTTCGTCCGAAAATTATCCTCGCCGAACCCGAACCCATTGCTTTTTTAGCGACGTTTCTAGCCGCAGTTGTCGCCAAATGTCCGGTTTTTTTGTGTAACCCCAACTGGGTGAAAGCGGAATGGAAACAGGTTTTTAAAATCGTTCATCCCGATGTTATTTTCGGCAATTTAGAGGAATTTAACCCGTCCTACATTCAGACTAATTCTGTTATTCCGACGCCTGCCAACTCAATTATGATTCCCACTGGCGGTTCGTCAGGAAATCTCCGGTTTGTGATTCATACTTGGGAAACATTAACGGCTTCGGTGCAAGGATTTCAACAGTATTTTAACTTAAAAAAAGTCAATTCTTTTTGTACATTACCATTATATCATGTCAGTGGATTAATGCAATTTATGCGTTCTTTTACGACGGGAGGACGGTTAGCAATTTTTCCGTTTAAAGCGGTAGAAACCGGAGAATTGATTGAGTTTAATCCTTCAGAATTTTTCATTTCTCTTGTTCCAACTCAACTCCAACGTCTTCTCAATCGCTCTCAAACTCCTGGTTGGCTGTCGCAGTTTAAAACCGTTTTGTTAGGGGGAGCGCCTGCTTGGTTAGAATTATTACAACAGGCTAGATTGCATCAAATTCGACTGGCTCCTACCTATGGAATGACAGAAACAGCCGCTCAAATTGCCACTTTAAAACCTGATGAGTTTTTAGCAGGAAATAACAGTTATGGTCAAGTTTTACCCCATGCTAAAATCAAAATCTACACTGAAAATAATCAAGAATTGGGTATCAATCAACTGGGAATTATCTCGATAGAAGCAGACTCTCTAACGTTAGGATATTATGGTCAAACATACAATCCCAAATGTAGAATGCAAACGCTCAAATCTGATGATTTGGGTTATCTCGATGAACAGGGATATTTAACAATTGTAGGGCGAAATAGCTATAAAATTCTAACTGGGGGTGAAAATGTGTATCCGGTGGAAGTAGAAGGGGCGATTCGTTCAACGGGTTTGGTGGCGGATGTAGGAGTAATTGGTTTATGTGATTCTCATTGGGGACAGGTGATTACTGCGGTTTATGTTCCTACTTTTCCCGATGTTTCTATCTCCAGTTTGCAAACCGCGTTGCAAGACAAACTCAGTAAGTTTAAACAGCCTAAATATTGGGTAGCTGTAGAGTCTTTACCTCGGAATGTTCAAGGAAAACTCAACTTGAAACAGTTAGAAGAACTGGCTGAAAAGTTTCTCAATCGTGCGACTGATTCTCGCTAATTTCATCAATTTAGGAGTCAGGTGATCGATTTTTAAAATCAAGAAACTTGAGTTGTCGGTATAGCATAGCAATATGAGGCAAATCAACACCTTTTTCTGTCGCCATTCGCAAAGGATTTCCGATAATTGCTTCAATTTCTAAAGGGCGTTTTCTATCATAATCAAGTTTCATACTGGTAAGATAAGGTGTCATTTTCTCCGTATGATTCAGCATTTTTTGGATAAATTGTTCGGGAATGATGCAATCACATCCTTTGGCTGCGTTGACCACTTCTCGCATAATTTCTTCAACTAAAATTCGACTATCTGGAGAGTTCATCAATTCATCTGTTTTTGCATTGAGAACTACAGACAGTCCATTATAGGGAATATTCCAAACCAACTTTTTCCAACGAGCAAGAAGTAAATTTTCACTTAATTCTGTAGGGATTCCGGCATGATTAAAGTCTTCTGCAATTTTTTGAATTCGGGGCGTAATTTTTATCGGTTGATAATTTTCCTGATATTCTCCTATGGTAATCATCCCATAATCTAAGTGACGAATATGACCTTTTCCGACTTTATTAGAACAGATAAAACACATTCCCCCAATGATTCGTTTAGAGTTCACAATTTCAGCAACTTGGGGTTCTATTCCTAATCCATTTTGTAAGACGATCACGACACCATCTTCTTTGAGAACGGGCGGTAAAAGTTGGGGTAAAAGATGATTTTGGGTTGTTTTTAACGCGATGATCACAACATCACAAGCAGGCATTTTTTGAGGATCATGATAAGCTTGAACGGGAAAGAGAGTAAAACTTCCCGTCGGAGATTCTATCAATAAACCCTGACGACAAACCTGTTCATAGTCACTATTTAAGAGGAAATGTACATCGAGTCCAAGCTGTTGTAGTTTTGCACCGTAAAATCCTCCAATTGCTCCTGTTCCTAAAATAGCATAGCTGCGAGTTGACATGGATCTAGATTAATCTAAACTTAGACGTTCAATTTTTCTATAAGAGTTGACACCAAAAACTTAACCAGTTGTCCTTGATTTTTTTAGGATAACCTGGATCGGTGCAATTTCGATTAACATCATAACAAATATATTCATCATCTCGAAAGAAATAAGCTTTACCATTTTTCCAGACGGCTGCGGCATCAATACGACGAGTAAATTGTTTTGGCCATCCCTGCCAATGAGTATCTGCTATTTTTTTAGGATAGCCTAATTCAGTGACTTCTCGATACAAATCATAGCAAATATATTCATCTCCTTTGAAAAAATAAGCTTTGCCATTTTTCCACAATGCGGCTGTATCAATACCACTATAAAAATGTTTTGGCCATCCCACCCAAAGTCCACTATTAAGTTTTTGAGGATAACCTGCTTCTACCTGATCTTTATACAAATCATAGCAAACATATTCATCTCCTTTAAAAAAGTAAGCTTTGCCATTATTCCACACTAATCCGGCATCAATTCCTTGAGTAAAACGGGCGGGAAAACTTGCCCATCTTCCCTGACTAATTTTCTGAGGATAACCGTAATCAATACAGTTCCAATTTAGATCATAACTGAGATATTCATCGTCTTTAAAAAAGTAGGCTTTGCCATTATTCCAAACAACAACTGCATCAACACTATTCAAGATGCGTTCAATTGTTTCTACATTTAACCAATGCAAAATTTCATCGGGAAGTTGCTGTCTGATCCGGCTATTTGGATGAATACAAACGTGCTTGGTAATGGCTTTAGCAACCCATTTTTCGGAATCATGTAGAAGTATATTGTAGTTAATTTCAAATGTGTTTTCTGTAATCTGTTGAGGCATTAAGTGAATCAGGAGGCGATCGCCACAAAAAAGCGGTTGAAAGAAATCAACACTTGTATGAACAATGGGAATCGCAAAGTCGGGGTTACAAAAAAATGTTTTGAGATTAATTTTAGCTGCTGCTAAGGAAGCTTCATAAGCTTCGTGACAAATCGTTAAAATATTGGCAAAGTACACCACTCCAGCAGCATCCGTATCTTGAAAGCGAACTGTTCGGATGTAAGCCATAACCTTTTAAAATTACACATTAGAGAAGGCAGAATTTTAGATAAAAATCTAATTATAGATTAATTAAACTCAGAAAACCAGGAGAATATTACCCTAATTTCAGAAATTAAGAAAGTTAAAACGGTCAATAATGCTTTTGGCTAAAGTATTTGAATAAAGCCCTGGATCAACCAGGGACAAACAAGTTAATTTTTGACACCAAAATTGGGTGAAATTACCCCTTGTTTTTGATCAACATGACATCTATGATCTTTGTTGCTATGTCTTCTGATATCCCTAAAGCATTATAAAGAGCATTTAACAACTCCTCTTCTTCATCGGCAAGATCTCCATCTGAGAGAATAATATCAGTCGCCACAGCAAACGCTGTATCTTTGAGATTTGCAGGTAATTTGGTGATCGCAGACTGCATCAGAGACTCATAGCCGTGGTTTTCAATCTGTTCCAACAATCGCTGGATCATTTGAGTTTTATTTTCTGCGGTGTACTCACCAAATAAATCCATCCGGGCTAAGGTACTTTTGATAATTTGCGATTCACTATCGGTAATAATACCATCAGCAGCAACGGCGGTTAATGCGATCGCAGCAAAAGCTTCAGCAGGAGTGAGTTCGATAGTATTGGTCATGCTAGAAGACATAAATTTATCCCTACTTGCTACTATTTTTTAGCTTAGAGTATTTCCTCACGATAATAGATGTTGAGCAAGGATGGCGATTTTTTCCAATAGAGTTAAGAAACGCGCATCGGGGAAGCCAGAGGAAGCAGTGTAGGGATAATTCTATTCATGATCTCTACGATTCATGATCTCTACGATGACTGGTGACTGAAAATAGGGCGAGTTCAGCCGTGAGGAAGTCTACAAACTGACGGGCGCTGCGTCCAGAACGGCCATTGTGACGAGTGGCCCATTGGAGGGCGCGAAATTCTAATTCTTGAGTTTCCAGACGAATACCCGCTAAAGCCGCTAGATGATCAACCATTTTCAGGTATGTTTGTTGATCGGGCGGTTCAAAGGTTAAGGTCAAACCAAAGCGATCGCTAAAAGACAGCTTTTCTTGGACGGTATCCCAAGCTTGAACTTCATCTACCTCTCGGGGTTGGGGGCGGTCTGCAAAATATTCTCGCACTAAATGACGACGATTGGAGGTGGCATAAACCACCACATTTTGAGGACGAGCGGTAATATTACCTTCGAGTACGACTTTCAAGGCTTTAAATGTATCATCATCTTCCTCAAAGGAGAGGTCATCGACAAAAATAATAAATTTGTGAGGACTTCCCCGCAACTGTTCGATCACGATCGGTAAATCTTGAAGATCGGACTTCGCGACTTCAATTAAACGTAAACCGCGATCGCCATATTGATGTAATAATGCCTTAATTAAAGACGACTTTCCTGAACCCCGACTCCCATATAATAACACATTTTGCGCGGCATATCCCGCTAACAAAAACTCAGTATTTTGTAATAAAATTTGCCGTTGAGACTCATAACCTATTAATTGACTGAAATGAACCGGATCAGGATGAAAAATACCGAGCAATTCTCTATTCTGCCAACGAAATGCTTGAGACTTTGCAAATAAACCGATGCCAAACTGTCGATAGTGAGCCGCTAATTCTTCTATTATATCCCCCCAATTTTCCAACTTAGCGAATTGAGATTTTAGGGGCAATTCTTCTATTTTTTCAACGCGATCCGGTTCTGGTTGCCAAACCACCGGGGCAACAGATAACGGAATCAACTGTTGTATCCATTGACTCAGTTGTTCACCACTACATTGATAGAGACTTTGTAAACAGTGTAAATCTGACTTTGCGGCTGCCACTAAAGACGAAGGCAAATTCTTTAAATCTGTTTGTTGAGCTTGTTGGGTAAAAGGGTTATCCGCCCGGAGAATTTGAGCAATTAAATAGTCTTGCCAACATTGTTGATTAGCCGCTTGTTCTTGGAAGAAAATTCCATAAGCTTGTAGACAATCTAAAGCATTACTTTCCTGTTCTAAAGCAACAAGTAAGTTAATAAATGCTTGTCCTATTGCATCAGTTAGCAGCGATTGATAGAGAAGTAAAGAGGCAGCCTGACGTTGTAGAAAACGCACCTGAGCAATGAGTTGAGGATTAAGAGAAGACATTCGATTAATTTTAAATTTAATTGAAAGTTAAAAAGAAAAAAGCTGTTTAAGTGATTGAAAAGTTGATGCTACTGTATTGTATCGGATCGTGGATCGGATAACGGAGCTTCTCAACTGAATTTACAATTTTGATAAGTTTTGTGTCAGTTTGGTGTCAAGATTTGATAAATTCTGGAAAAATACAGAGTGTTTGACAACATCGGTTGTATAACTGAAGTTCGAGATGACCAGTCAGAGACAGTAGCAGATGAATATTGGCATTGTAGCAGCGATCGCCTATGGGTTATTAGCTCTAGTCGGCGGGGTTTTGGGATATACCAAAGGAAACAGTAAAATTTCCTTGATTTCTGGCGGAATTTGTGGGTTTTTGCTGATCGCAGGCGGAGTCTTGCAGTGGCAGGGTATCCCTTGGGGATTAATTTTAGCAACGGCCATTTCTATTTTATTAGTCGTTGTGTTTATTGTTCGTCTGATTAAAACTCGTAAGTTAATGCCAGCTTTATTAATGATTATTGGAGGTTTAGCCGCAGCAGTTGCGATGATTTATCAACTGCAATTATCGATCCCGGCTTAACTTTATTCTGGTAATTTTAACCTGACTTTTGTTGACCAAAGGTTTTCTTAGGTCAGCTTAACTGTGGTCGATGAAAAGAATAAAAGTATCGGATAAAAAAACCGGAGAAGTAAGCATGACGGAGTTAGTTAAAGCGGTAAAAACAGGTAATTTGGCTGAAGTTCAAGCCCAATTAAAAGCTAATCCAGAAGTTAACGCCCCGGATGAGGAAGGGACAACCCCGCTGATTGCCGCCGCTGGAACTGGAAAAACGGATCTGGTGGCTGCATTGCTTGATTCAGGTGCCGAGGTCAATGGTTGTGATCCCGATGGTTGGACAGCTTTGATGGAAGCGACCGCCGCCGGACGAAGAAAAGTGACTCAACAGTTACTCAATGCGGGGGCTAATGTTAACGCTACCAGTCAGTTTGGAATAACGGCTTTAATGACGGCGGCGGCGAAAGGTTATCGAGAGATTGTACAGATTTTACTGGATCATAATGCGGACTTAACGTTGAAAGATAATAATACTTGGACTGCTTTAATTTGGGCTTCCTCAGAGGGACATTCAGAAGTTGTAGAATTGCTCAAACAAGCGCGCGATCGCACTAAAAAATAAAAATTGATTTTCAAGTATTCAGGCTGAACGCATAAAGTGATGGAATCAAACCATCTTCGCTGCTCAGTCCTCTCTCTAAAGACATAAATTTGAAGAAGTAAGCGGTTATTCTATCTTTAGGATGACCGAGTTGAACTTAGATTTTGTCAAAATAGGAATAGACCTTGGATTGAGTTTGATTTGGGGAATCATTAACTATGTCGGAATCTGAAAACGTTAAACAGAAAATTACAACCAATTTACAGAAAGCGAAAACAGAAGGCCAAGTTCGCTCAGAAAAAATTAGAGAAATTGTCCAAGACGCCATTTTTCAAAGTATATCAGAAGTCAAAGCAGGTTCGAGTGAAATTCGTTCTGTTGTTAAAGATGCTATTTCTGCGGTGGTTGAAAGTTTAGGTGATAAAGGCGGAGAACTCAAGGAAGAAGTTACCGCTTCGATTGAGGGGGCGATTGAAGCGATTAGTCGTACCCGACGCCAAGCTATTTCTAAAACACAAGTTGAAGTTAAACAGCTTCAACAAAAGATTGACAGCGAAGAAGATAAATTACAAGCAGAAATTGACAGCACCTTAAGCGATCTTGCCGAGTCTAGTCAAGATAAATCTGAGCAAGTTAAAACCTCTATTAATTCGGCTGTTGAAACCGTTCAAAATAGTGAAGAAGTGGCTTTGATGAAAAAGCGATATGCTCAACTTCAAGCTCAACTCGCGATTGTTCAAGCCAATTTATCAGCTCGTTATGGAGAACAATACGAGCAAGTTAAGGATTATCTAGACGACGCTAAAACTTGGTATGAAAAAGCCCAAGAAGATCCAGATATTGTTAATGATAAAGTCGCCGCAACTCGCACAAACTTTGAACAAAAACTGGGTGAAACCGGAAGTGCGATCGCCAAAAAAGAACGGCAAGTTAAACTCCGTCTTCAAGAGTTATGGGACTCTCTATCTGAGTCCTTTAACCGTAAGTCTGACGGGAGTTCCAAATCTTTAGAAGGAGAAAATCCTAAAGTTTTAGAGGGAAAAAATAAATCCGTCTAACTGATAAAAATAACAACCCGGTTTTTCTCAAAGAACCGGGCTTTAAAAACTTTATTAAACTCACTCTAATCTAAGATTAGTATGCTCTTTCATCTGCTCTTTCGGCGTGTTTTGTGATCACCCAAACTGCATGGATCGAACCCGGAAGCCAACCCAGAAGGGTGAGTAAAATATTAATGATTAGAGCCGAACTCGCTCCAACGGTGAGGAAAACGCCCAAGGGAGGAACTAAAATACCCAAAAGAATTCTTAAAAGTCTCATTTTTTCTTAAATCCTATACTTTAATGTTTTCACTAATTTATATTATCTCTAATTAAACGGATTTCTACCTCTATCTTTAGCTATATTGTTTGAGATAATCTTTTCTTTCTGTTAAAAAAGATTAAGTATAAAAATCTATCGAAGTGAGGAAGTCATTTGGAACGAGTTTAACTTATTATAAGTAAGAGTCATAAAGATTGAAGTTTTTTGAAAAATTTAACAGGGAGATCAAAATAATTATGATGATTTTGAAGACACTTTTGCCCCTACTAGCAACAGCTTTAAGTTTGCTGGTTGTTGATATTATCTTTCCGGGTGTAAATTTAGCAACTTTTCCGGCTGCGTTAATCGCTGCGGCTTCTATCGGAATTGTTAACGGGGCTGTTAAACCCGTTGTGCAAGTTCTATCCCTACCTGTCAATATTGTCACCTTGGGAGGCTTTTCATTGATTGTAAACGGACTGTGCTTTTGGTTGTCTTCCATTGCGGTTCCTGGGTTTCAAGTAACTGGTATTCTGTCTTTTCTTTTAGGGCCAGTAATTTTGTCTTTCGTTAATACTCTGTTAACGAACTACTTTGTAGAAAGATATCCAGAAGCTAACCTGGAATAATATTCTAATTTAATTCAAGTCTGATTTGAATTAGATTTCCGACGGTATTAACTCGTTTTCTGTGGACGGTTAAGTTGCAGAATAAAGTTTAAGATAGATAGATAAATGTTGTGCATTTTTTGTCTCACCGTCGGATTCATCTATTTAATCACTAAATTTTATTATTGAGAATTTATAGTCGATCAAAAATTTGAGACAAAGAAGTTAGTTAAGTATTCAAAAGGAATGATCAAAGCTGAAACGCAAACTGTTATTCGTAATACGGGTTTATTGGTTCATATTCCTGGAGGAATGGCACTTTTATCTTTACCCATCTGTCTAATCTTTCAAGAGTTCTATTGTATTTTACCTTTTATTGTAACCGCTATTATTTCAGTGGGTTTGGGTCAACTATTCTATCGTTTGTTTCGGAAAAAAGCAGAAACTCATCTGCGAGAAGCGATGCTGACAGTAGCGTTAAGTTGGGGATTAATTCCCTTGATAGGAGCTACTCCTTTTTTATTAACTGTCTCTCAATCTTCTCCTGATATTTCATTAACAGTCTTAGGATTTAATAATCCTTGGAATGCTTTTTTTGAAGCATTTTCAGGCTTTACCAGTACAGGCTTATCGATGGCTGTTTCCCCCAGTAAACTTCCTCATAGTTTGCAATGGTGGCGTTCTTTTATGGAGTGGATTGGGGGTGTAGGAGTAATTGTATTAATTCTCTCGATACTCGAACCTAGTCTAAGTAATTATAAACTTTATTCCGCCGAAGGACGCAACACAAATCTGGCTGACTCAGTAACGGATACCGTACGATGGATTTGGAAAATCTATTTACTTTATACGATTATTAGCATTATCTTATTGCGAGTTGCTGGAATGCCTTGGTGGGATGCGATTAATCATGGGATGACAGGCATTTCTACAGGGGGTTTTTCGATAAAAGATAACAGTATTGGGAGTTATGATCCAATTATTCAAATTGCCACGATTATGATTATGACGGCGGGAGCTATTAGTTTTTATATTCATTCAAAGCTGATCAAAGAACGGCGGATTTCAGTGCTTTGGAGTGACTCCCAACATCGCTTATTCTGGTTAATCTTGTTTTTTGGAATACTCGTTTTAGCTTGGGAAAATAGACAATTTGAAGGAAGAATTTTAATATTAGATACAATATTTCAATGGGTTTCTGCTTTGGGAACTTGTGGCTTTAATACCGTAAAGATTCAAGACTGGAGTGCTGCCGCAAAATTAATCCTGAGTATAGGATTATTTACAGGTGCCGCCGCAGGTTCTACCGCAGGAGGACTAAAACTCAGCCGGGTTGTTTCCCTCGGAAAAGGAATTCTTTGGCGAGTTCAACACATTCTCAAGCAACCTGATGGTATACCTCACTATGAAATTGATGGTCAAAAATTAACAGAAGAAGAAGCTAATAATCGTGTTCAAGGGGCTGCCGTTTTAGCTGTATTTTGGATTAGTTTAATTGTTGTAGGAACCATTATTTTAGTTCATTTTGCTAAACCTATTTACAGTCTCAGTGATGTCATTTTTGAAGTCACTTCTGCGTTAGGTGGAGTGGGTTTGTCAACAGGAATTACTGACCCCTTGCTTCATTGGGCCGGAAAATTGGTTTTAATGATGTTCATGTGGATGGGCCGACTAGAGGTCATTCCTGTGGTTATCTTACTCACTTCTCTATTCGCTTGGGTGAGAGTGCGATTTGAGAAAATCTTTTAGTTTGATCTCTATCTGTGGATAGATGAAGTTTTCACAGAGAAGCAGTATATTAGAGAAAAACATATACTCAGCTTCCAAACAAAAAGTTGTAGTTTTAAGTTTAGGGGGCTATTATATAGATGCCCATGTATTTTAGCTCAAGTTCAGACCTAAAAGCCGTGGCTAGATAAGGGAAAAAATAGTAGCAATTGGTTGAGAAAACAAGCCACTTTTTAGTTTCTCTCCAATTCCTATTATAGCACCCTTATATGAATAATGTATAGAAAGAAAATAAAAGCTGTTATAAAAAGTAAATAAAGCATTCGTTCTAGAACCACTAAGCGTCTAGATACTGAGTCTTTCTTCTACTCCCGAAGATAGAGAGATAAAAGCAGACAAACCCGCAAAGTTCCCACTCCAGACAGACGATCTTTGGCTGGTAATCCGAGATAATACTTTCATCTTGATAAGATTTGCTAGATATATTCACAGCAGCAATCTTGTACTCATTACTTTTACACCTACTCATTCACTTAGAAAAACAAAATGAATCTAGGAGAACTTACTACACTCAAGCTAATGTCTCATCTGAGTTGGCTAGCTCAAGTTATCGTCGAACCTCAACCTGAAGCTGTAGAAGATGCAGCAGCGGTCTTTAGTGGACCCCAATTTTTCACCGCTCTGATCGCGGGGATTGTCTTAGCGTTTGCCTTCCAGATGTTACTGACTAATTTGGGAGTTGCAACAGGTATTTCGGTACTGGCTAGCTCATCATCCTCAAATCACCATCATGATCACGATCATTCTAATTCCCATTCTAAATCACCGGGAAAAACAATTAAAAAAATCGGTTTAGCATTAGGTTTGGGTACCCTTATTAGCGTCACAATCTCCCTATTTTTTGCCTGTTTATTTGCCGTAAAACTGAGTCTAATTATCTCTGCTGCTTCTGGAGCGATAGTCGGATTAGTCATCTGGGGAGCCTATTTTTCGCTCTTAGTTTGGGTGAGTTCAACCACCGCAGGAACCTTAATTGGATCAGTTGTTAATAGTGCAACTTCTGGATTTCAAGCGTTATTTGGAACAGCCGTTGCCGCGTTTGGATCTAAAGCGGCATCTCAACAAGTTGTCGCTACCGCTGAAGCCACTGCTGCTGCTGTTCGTCGAGAATTAACAGATGGACTTGATCCGGTTTACTTACGAGAAAAAGTAGAAGACTATTTCGATGCGTTACGTCCTCCCCAACTTGACCTAAAAAATATTCGTTCTGACTTTGAAGATCTTCTGCGTGATCCGCAACTCCAAGAAGCTTTAGCAAGCGGCGACTTACCGAATGTAAACCGTCAAACATTTGTTGATCTCGTTAGTAGTCGTACCGATTTATCCGAACAAGAAGTTGATCGTATTGCTCGACAATTAGAAACAGCTTGGCATAAAACATCTTCTCAGTTACCCAGTCAAAATAACTTTTCTAAATTTGTTGATTATCTCAAATCTGCGCCTCGAAAATCATTACTAGGCGAAGATTTTTCGGATAAGTTAGATTCCGTCATTGAAGAAATGCGGAAACGCCGCCGCGCTCAAAGCACAAATCCTTTAACTCATGGGTTAACAATGGGATTTCATAGTCTGACGGGTATGGTAATGGGACGGACAGATTTATCCGATATCGATGCCGAAAAAATAATCGGACAACTGCAACAACTCAAAGAATATGTGAGCGATCAACCGGGGAAAGTTAAGGCTCAATTGGTTGGAAGTCGCCCAACTTACAACCCCTTACGAGCAGATATTGAAAATTATCTCTCTAACGCTCATGTGTGGCAACTCAAATCCACCAATTTACATCGAGAGTTTCGCGACTTGCTTTATGATACGGAAGCCGATCCGGGTCAAGTCGCTGAACAATTAGAACAAATTAATCGCACCGACTTTGTAGACTATCTTGAAGAGAAAGGACTGCTCACTCAGGATGAAATTGAGCATATTTCTCATACCTTAAATGGAATTCGTTTAGAGGTGTTAAATACTGCTGTAGCTGCCAAAGAACGGGAAGAAGCGATTGCTTTATTAGCAGAAGTTGAACGATACTTACTCTCAACACCCAAAGAAGAATTAACTCCGGAGAAAATTAATCTCAATTTCCGACCTATTCTCAAAGATCCGGATACCGATTATGAGCATCTTAATAACCGTTTAGCTCAATTAGACCGCTTAACTTTTGAACGAATTCTATTACATCGCCCCGAGTTAACCCCTGTAGAAGTTGCGGCGATTGCAAACGAGTTAGAAATTGCTCGTGATCAGGTTCTTAAAGAAGCTCATGAAGTCGATGCAGCCGCTCAAGCTAAAGCCGAAAAACAATGGCTCAAATTTCAGTCTCATCTGCGAGATACAGGTCGATCTGAACTCAATCCTCAAGCGATTGAACGAGAACTAAAGCTATTACTTGATGATCCCCAGGCAGGAATGTCGGCTTTAAGAGCGCGAGCTTCTCGATTTGATCGGGATACTCTAGTACAATTACTGGGTCAACGTAATGATTTAAGTCAAGAACAAGTTGATAAAATTTTAGATCGAGTTGAACGAAATTGGACTCGCATACGCTATAAGCCGCAGCAACTTAGCGCTCAAGCTCAACAACAGTACGAACAAGCAAAATCTGCGATCGCAGACTATTTGTACAGTACAGGTAAACCTGAATTAAATCCCGATGGAATTCAACGAGATTTGACTCAATTACTTGAAGATCCAGCCGTCGGAAGTCGATCTATTAAGAGACGTTTAGCGGAGATGGATCGGGATACTTTAGTGCAGTTATTAGCGCAACGAGATGACTTGAGTGAACAACAAGTTAATCAAGTTATTGACGAAGTACAAAACACGCTGAAAACAATTGCTAAATCACCCCGTCGTCTGGCTCGTCGTACCCAGCAAAAAGTGCAAGATTTTCAAGGTGCGATGGCCGATTATTTACGATCTACTGAAAAATCAGAGCTGAATCCTGATGGTATTCAACGGGATCTGAAATTATTACTTGATGATCCGCGTCTAGGAATGGAAAGCTTGCAGGATCGCTTATCCCAATTTGACCGTTCAACGTTGGTTTCACTATTATCTCAGCGAGATGATATTTCCGAACACGAGGCTAATCAGATTGTTGATAATATTTTAAGCGTGCGTGATCGCTTCTTTGAGCAGTTACACACGATTAATACTCAAGTTCAATTAGTGCTTGATCGCATCTTTGCCAAAATTCGAGCTTATCTTAATAGCTTAGAACGACCCGAACTAAACTATGAAGGAGTGCGTGATGATTTCCGCACATTGTTTGATGATCCCCAAGCCGGTTTTGATGCTTTACGAGAGCGTTTGTCTCAGTTTGACCGGA
>Ga0207419_1001075_pt1 | contig 21819 bp, 23 predicted proteins | sample ElkSloMetagenome_4_FD_184723 | JGI IMG/M metagenome (GOLD analysis project Ga0207419, IMG submission 184723) | Hot spring microbial communities from Elkhorn Slough, Monterey Bay, USA - MD2A (version 2) | ecosystem: Environmental > Aquatic > Marine > Intertidal zone > Estuary: Microbial mat ...
CGGGGAGCAATATGTCGTGGTGCGCAACGTCTATGTGCCGATCAAGGTCGCAGGGCGGCAATGGGGGCACCTGGAACTCGCCTACACCTCCCGGTGACGGCGGGGCGGCGCAGGTCCCTATGACGGATTGCGCCGCGCCATGAAGGCGAGCCGTTCGAACATCATCACGTCCTGTTCGTTCTTAAGCAGCGCGCCGTGCAATGGGGGAATCGCGTTGTTCGGGTTCGAATCCTGCAGCGTTTCGAGCGGCATGTCCTCGTTCATCAGCAGCTTGAGCCAATCGAGCAGTTCGCTCGTCGAGGGCTTCTTCTTCAGGCCGGGCACCTCGCGCAGTTCGTAGAACACGTCCATCGCCTTCTTCACCAGGGTCTTCTGGATGCCGGGATAGTGGACGTCGATGATTTCCTGCATCGTCTCGCGGTCGGGGAACTTGATGTAGTGGAAGAAGCACCGCCGAAGGAATGCGTCGGGCAGCTCCTTTTCATTGTTCGAAGTGATGACGACGATCGGGCGTTCCTTCGCCTCGATCCGCTCCTGCGTCTCGTAGACGTCGAAGCTCATCCGGTCGAGTTCCTGCAGCAGGTCGTTCGGGAATTCGATGTCGGCCTTGTCGATCTCGTCGATCAGAAGGACGGGAAGCTGCGGCGAGGTGAAGGCCTCCCACAGCTTGCCCTTCTTGATATAGTTGCGGATGTCGTGGACGCGTTCATCGCCCAGCTGGCCGTCGCGCAGACGGGCGACCGCGTCGTATTCGTAGAGGCCCTGATGCGCCTTGGTGGTGGATTTGACGTTCCATTCGATCAGCGGCGCGTCGATGGCCTTGGCGATTTCATGCGCCAGCACGGTCTTGCCCGTGCCCGGCTCGCCTTTCACCAGCAGCGGGCGGCGCAGCAGCACCGCGGCGTTGACGGCGACCTTGAGATCCTCGGTCGCGATGTAGTTCTTGGTGCCTTCGAAGCGCTGCTGCTGCTGATCGGTCATGGGTATCCTTCGTGAAACTGAATTCCGTCGCGCCAGCGATAAGGCGCTCCCCGATGGGGCGCAAGAGGGCGGCGCTGCGCGGGGCTGCTCCTCTAGCGTGACAGGGAGAGGATGCGCTGGGCGATCGTCTCCAGCGCGGCATTTTCCAACCCCGCATCGGGATTGTTCCAGCCCGCCGTCAGGATCCAGTATTGGCCCTGTTCGTCGCGCAGCAGCCAGGTGAGATTGAGAACGCCCGGCTCCGATCCGCCCTTGAAGCCGGTATAGGCCCAATCGGCCGCCCGCTCCGCGGAAAGGCGGGGCTGCACCGCCATCACGCCGAGCGCCGTGTCGTCTTCGCGCCCGGCAATGCGCGCAAGCAGCCCTGCAAGGTCGCGCGGCGAGGCGAACCATTCGATATCGATCGCACCGGGCGTTTCGGTCGCGAAGGTCGCCTGGACCTGCTCCATCGAAACATCGGCCTCGGTCATCGCGGCCAGCATCGCGCGCTGTTCGTCGTCATCGGCGGCGCGATAGGCGGCGAGGAATTCCTCGCTCACCCCGCGCATCGCGAACAGCTCGCGCGTGGTCAGCAGCGGCACGCTGCGCGAGAGATCGGCATTGCCCGAGGCGGCGATTTCGGCCTCGACACGGTCCTTGCCCAGCACGCTGATAAGCTGGTCGGTCGCAGTGTTGTCGCTGATCGAGATCATCATCGTCGCAAGCGTGTGAAGCGTGACCGGCGCGCCCTGCGGCCAATCCTGCATCTGCCCGCTGGGAAAGGATTTCTCGGTCAGGTCGACCACGTCGTCCCATGCCAGATCGCCCGCTTCCACCGCCTCGGCAAGCGCCGAGAGCACGTAGAGCTTGAATGCAGAGCCTAGCGCGAGCTGCGTATCGGCATTGACCGCGAACACGGGCTGGTCGAGCCGGTCGAGCCGCGCGAACAGGGCGTTGGTCGTGCCCGGCAGCGCGGCGAGGTCGGCGCGGATCTTGGCGGCGCTGTCATCGATTGGATCGAAGGTCCGGAACAGCAATTCGCTCACCCGATTTTCCGCCGCCGGGTCGATCGCGATACCGCCCTTGGCGATGGCCTTTTCCATGCGGATTTCGATCCGCGCGCGGGTCCCGTCCGCCGGATCGAGCGTCTCGACCGCTATCGCCGCACCGAACTGGCCGGTGAGCTGCTGCGAGATCGCGCGGAACCGTTCAGGCGAGACATCGGCGAAGAAGCTGTCGGAAAACACCTCTTGGGGTGCGATGTCGCCGTTGATGACGGCCACGACCTCGTCCGCTCGCGCTTCGAGCGCACTCCTTGCGGCCTGTGCGACAGGTTCGCTGGCAACGGGGGCGGTATCCTGCGCCGCAAGCGGAAAGGGCGCTGCCAATGCGGCGGCGACGGCGACAAGGAAGGCGGTACGGTTCATCGACGTATCTCCCTGGATCAGGCGGCAGTCTATCGGGCGAGGGGGCGTCATTCCAGTTGGTCGAGTGCATCGAGCCTTGCCCGGATGCGGCGGGCGGCCCAGCGATTGAGCGCGACGACGGCGATGACTGCGCCGATCGTTGCGAAGACAGGCACTGCCATACCCTCGATTGCGGCGCGCCAGCCCAACGCCTCGGCGCTCTTCCACGTCACCGTGCCGTAAAGCAGAACCAAACCGGGTACGAAGGGGCCGATATACCACGCGGGCACACTGCGAAGCGCCTCGTACTGGCGGCGATACTGGCGTCGCAGATGTTCGATGCAGGGCTCTTCCGGCCGGCGTTCGAGATTGCCCGCGCGGGTTTCGAGATTACGCAGCACGATCACGATACCCGCCGCGAGCAGTCCCAGCGCCAGCGCAAAGGCGTATTCACCGATCCATGCGGCGGCGAGCGCGGCGAGCGCTGCGGGAACGAGCACGATCCCTCCGGCGGCGTATTCGATCAGGTTGCGGCGTCGGATCGTGCGTTCGAAACGGCCTGCGCGCGCCGCGATCCTGGCCGGGTCGGTGAAGGCCGCGTCCCCGGCGGCAGCGGTCCATTGGGGGAAGGGAGGACGGGTCATGAAAGGACTCCCTCGGTGGGGGATTCATCGGATTTCGGTTCGTCGAAATGGCTGGAGAGAAGCGTTTTCACCCGGTACACCCGGACATTGACCGCGCCTTCGGAAAGGCCGGTGATCTCCGCGATGTCGCGGGCGCGCTCGCCCTCCAGCCACAGCACGATCACCTGCGCATCGAGCCGCGGCAGGCGGCGGACGAGTTCGGCTAGACGATCGAGAACGAGCCGCTCGGCCGCCTCGGTTTCGGGATTGGCAGCGCCCGGCAATTCCCCGATCTCCTCGAGCGGGACGCGCGCCGGGCCGCGGACAGCCCTCGCCACGTGGTCCGCAGCGACGTTGTGGGCGACCCGGTAGACCCAGGTCTTGAGCGCGCAGTCGCCGCGAAACCGCGCAAGGCTGGTCCACAAGGCGCAATGGATCTCCTGTTCGAGATCGCGCGCCCGGTCGGCGTCGCGCTCGACCGTACGGGCAAGGCGCGCAATCGCCGGGGCGAATTGCCGTCCCGCCTCGCGGTAGAGCTGTTCGATTGCGTCTTCCATGCCCCCCTAGTCCACCGGCCCGCCGATTTCTTACGCGAACGGGCACAAAAAGTCCGCGCGCGCGTGCCGGATATGCAATGGGAAAGCGCAAACGAAAGGACATGCCATGCCGAGTGAACCATTCGCCATCACGAGCGCCGAGGGGCACGAGCTGTCCGGCGCGCTCGAATTGCCTACCGGCCTCGTGCGGGGCGGGGCGGTGTTCGCGCATTGCTTCACCTGCACCAAGCAGGCGCGTGCTGCGGTCAGCGTCGCACGGGCCCTCGCGGCGCGCGGCATCGCCTGCCTGCGGTTCGATTTCACCGGGCTGGGCGCAAGCGAGGGCGAATTCGGGCGGGCGGGTTTCGCCACCGACGTCGCCGATCTCGTCGCAGCGGCACGGGCAGTGAGGGAGCGGGTGGGCGGACCGGTCCTGCTGGTCGGGCACAGCCTTGGCGGGGCCGCGGTGCTCGCGGCAGGTGCGGAACTGGGCAGGGAGACGGTTGCCGCGATCGCCACCATCGCCGCGCCGTCCGATGTCGGGCACGTTCTCGGCGTGATGAAGGGCGATCACGAAGCGATCCTTCGCGACGGGGAAGGCGAGGTGAGCATTGGCGGGCGCAGCTTCACGATCTCGCGCGCGTTTCTCGAAAGGATGGAGGCGGCTAGCCTGCTCGATGTCGTGAACGAGATGCGCGTGCCCTATCTCGCCCTTCATTCGCCAAGCGACCCGGTGGTCGGGATCGACCATGCGAGCGCTTTGTTCGGCGCCGCGTATCACCCCAAGAGTTTCGTCAGCCTCGATGGTGCGGACCACCTGCTGACTAGCAGCGAGGACGCCGAATTCGCCGCAGACATGATCGCGGGCTGGGCGGGGCGATACCTGCCGCTGCGCGATGACTGGCCGATGCCCGAGGATGGCGTCGTTGTGCAGACCGGCCATGGCCGGTTCGGAACGGAGGTCCATACGAAGACCCATCGCTTCGTAGCCGACGAGCCGCGTTCGTACGGGGGCGACGATACCGGCCCCACCCCCTACGACCTGCTGCTCGCCGCGCTCGGCACCTGCACCGCGATGACGATGACAATGTATGCGAGACGCAAGAAATGGCCCTTCGAGGGCGCCCGGATCCACATGACGCATGAACGCGACCACAGTGCGGATTGCGAGCGGGCGCTAGACGAGCACGTCCGGGTCGAAGCGCTCAATCGTGACATCGAGGTGCTGGGCGATGCGCTTACGGACGATCAGCGCAGGCGGATCGTGGAAATCGCGGACAAGTGCCCCGTCCACCGCACGCTGGAGGGGCAACTTCATATCCACACGCGAAGCGCGGGGTAATCAGAGCCGCGGGCTGGTCCCCATGGCGACCAGCACGAATTGCACCGCCAGCACGATCGCAAGCGCGATCCGCCAGCCCGACCCCGCCGACGCAAGGCCGCGCTCCAGCGACCAGAGATAGATGCCGGCGGATATGAGCCCGGTAAGGCCGACCGTTATCCAGCCATTAACGTCAATCAGCACGAAGAACACCGCATAGACCGCGACGGCCTGGATCAGCACGGCGGCGGCGAACCAAGCGATCGGGATCGGGCGATAGGATGCGTCCGATATATACCAGTCGGGCAGCGAGGAATCGGGGCGCGAGAGCCGCCGGTCCCCTGCCATGATGTCCTCTTCCTTGGGGTCCGGGTAACGCGGTTCGCCCTCGTCACGCATCGATCAGGTCGCGGTCGATGTCGCCCGCGTGGCTCTGGATGAAATTGAACCGGTGTTCGGGGTTGCGGCCCATCAGCTGGTCGACCAGTTCCTTCACCGCCGCACGCTGTTCGAATTCGGGCGGCAAGGTGATCCTGATGAGGCTGCGCGTATCAGGGTTCATGGTCGTCTCGCGCAGCTGCTGCGGGTTCATCTCGCCCAGACCCTTGAAACGGCCGACCTCGACCTTCTTGCCCTTGAACACAGTCTCTTCCAGTTCCTTGCGATGCGCGTCGTCGCGGGCATAGCGGCTCTCCTTGCCCGCGGTCAGGCGGTAGAGCGGGGGCTGGGCGAGATAGAGGTGACCCTGCCGCACGACTTCGGACATTTCCTGAAAGAAGAAGGTCATCAGCAGCGTTGCGATATGCGCGCCGTCGACATCGGCATCGGTCATGATGATGATGCGGTCATAACGCAGCGTTTCGGGGTCGCAGTCCTTGCGCGTCCCGCAGCCCAGTGCGAGCGCGAGATCGGCGATTTCGCTGTTCGCCCGGATCTTGTCGGCGGTGGCGCTGGCGACGTTGAGTATCTTGCCCCGGATCGGCAGGATCGCCTGGCTCTTGCGGTCGCGCGCCTGTTTCGCGCTGCCGCCGGCGCTGTCGCCCTCGACGATGAACAGCTCGGTCTCGCGGTCGCCTTCGCCCGAACAATCGGTGAGCTTGCCCGGCAGGCGCAGTTTCTTCGCATTGGTCGCGGTCTTGCGCTTGATCTCGCGCTCTGCCTTGCGCCTGAGGCGTTCGTCCATGCGCTCCATAACCTCGCCCAGCAGCGCCTTTCCGCGCTCCATGTTGTCGGCGAGGAAGTGGTCGAAATGGTCGCGCACCGCGTTCTCGACCAGGCGGGCGGCCTCGGGCGAGGTGAGGCGGTCCTTGGTCTGCGACTGGAACTGGGGATCGCGGATGAAGACCGACAGCATGACTTCGGCACCCGTCATCACGTCGTCGGCGGAAATGTCCTTCGCCTTTTTCGCGCCGACGAGATCGCCGAAGGCGCGCAGGCCCTTCGTCAGCGCGGCGCGCACGCCCTGCTCGTGCGTGCCGCCATCGGGGGTGGGCACGGTGTTGCAGTACCAGCTGGTCGACCCGTCGGAATAAAGCGGCCAGGCGATCGCCCATTCGACGCGGCCCTGCGACGTGCCGTCCACCTCCGGGAAGTCCTGCCGCCCGGTGAAGGGCTGGCTGGTGACGCATTCGCGCGCGCCGACCTGTTCGGCGAGATGGTCGGCAAGCCCGCCGGGAAACCTGAACGTGGCTTCCTCGGGAACGTCCTCGCTCGCCAGGCTGGCCGCGCAGCGCCAGCGGATCTCGACACCTGCGAAGAGATAGGCCTTGGACCGGGCGAGCTTGAACAGGCGCGCGGGCTTGAAGGCGCGGTCGCCGAAGATTTCCTCGTCGGGGGTGAAGCTGACCGTGGTTCCGCGCCGGTTCGGCGCCGCACCGACGGTTTCGATCGGGCCAAGCGTCTGACCCTTCGAGAATTCCTGCGCGTAAAGCTGCTTGTCTCGCGCGACCTCGACCCGGGTGTGGCTCGAAAGGGCGTTGACCACGCTCACGCCGACACCGTGGAGGCCGCCGCTCGTCGCATAGGCCTTGCCCGAAAACTTGCCGCCCGAATGGAGCGTCGAAAGGATCACCTCGAGCGTCGACTTCCCCGGAAACTTGGGATGCTCGTCGACCGGGATGCCACGGCCATTGTCCGAGATGCTGAGGCGGTTGCCTTCCTCAAGACGGACCTCGATCCGGTTCGCATGACCGGCCACCGCCTCGTCCATCGAATTGTCGAGCACCTCGGCAGCGAGGTGGTGGAGCGCGCGGTCGTCGGTCCCGCCGATATACATGCCGGGGCGGCGACGCACGGGCTCGAGCCCCTCGAGCACCTCGATCGAGGACGAATCGTAATCGCCGCTTGAGGCGGGGGCGTTTTCGAACAGGTCGTCGGACATGGGCTATGCTATAGGGCCGCATCCGGGCAGCCCACAAGCGGGAGCGCCTTCCTTATGCGCAGTTCCTAGAACGAGTTGGGCGCGGCCTCGACCTCGACGACCGCGCCGCCCGTAACCTTGCGCACTTCGAGCGCGCGTTCGGCCACGCCCGAGCGCTGGAAACGGAATGCACCGTCGACGCCGATGAAAGTGCGCCCGTAAAGGTCCGCGCGCGGGAAGCGATCGCCGACCTGCCATTCCTGCGCCATGCGCAAGGTCAGCAGGACCGCATCATAGCCGAGGGTCGAGATGCGATAGGGCTTGCCGCCGAAACGCGCCTCGTAGCTTTCGGCGAACCGCCCGAAGCGGTTGTCCGACACGGCGGAAAAGATCGCGCCTTCGACCGCCGGAGCACGAACGAGGCTCGATTCGCCGCTCCACAATTCGGTCCCGAGCAGGCGCGTGCCTTCGGCCCCGTCGCGCTTGATCTCGGGTGCGGACTGGACCGCAGCGCGCGCACCGTCGGCGATCAGCACGGTGTCGTAGCCGCCGCCCGCGCGCAGACGCTGCGCGGCGCTCAGGATCGAGGTGTTGCCGCGCGAATAGCGCTCGGTCGCGACGAGATTCCCGCCAAAGGCGTTCAGCGCGCGGCGCATCGCGTCATAGGAACGCTGGCCGTAATCGCCTTCGGGCACGAGCGCGGCGAAGGCGGTGGAACCGTTCTCGCGCGCATAGCGTACGGTCCGCTCGATCGATTGTTCGGGGATATGGCCCATCAGCAGCACATCCGCGCTGGCGGCCGAGACATCGTTGGAAAACGATATCGCGGTTACTCCTGCTGGCCGGGCCGCGGCCTGCACGGCGGGGATATTGGCGGCCAGCAGCGGTCCGAGGATCAGCCGGTTGCCATCCGCGATCGCCTTGCGCGCGGCTTCGCCCGCCCCACCGGTCGTGTCGTAGGTGGTGATCCGCAGGCTGTTTGCATTGGTGTCGATCAGCGCCATCGTGGTCGCGTTGGCGAGGCTTTGGCCGACCTCGCCCGTGGTTCCGCCAAGCGGCACGAGCAGCGCGACACGGTGGCGCTGCGCATCGCTGGGCAGCGCGGTCTCGCTCGGCTGCGGAGTGGGCGTGGCGGGATCGGGGCCGGTCGATACGGTCTCTGTCTTGGGAATCACCTGGCACGCGCCGAGCAGCGCAGCCGAAGCGGCAAGGACGAGATTGCGGCGGCTCAGATGCGAAACCGCGGCGCGGATGCCTGAAAAGAGGCCGCCTTTCGCCTCGCCGTGCCGCTGCAGCGACATACTCATGACCTTCATTCTTGCCGACCCCCGATCGCTGCTTCAAAGACAGTCCCGTGATGACGATTGCCAGTCCCGCTTCGGCCAATCCCGCCTCGATGGAACGTGAACACGGCGAACCGCTCGGCGCAGGCCTCTACATCGTCGCGACGCCGATTGGCAATCTCGGCGACATAACGCTCCGTGCTGTCGACGTGTTGAAGCGGGCTGCCCTGATCGCATGCGAGGATACGCGCGTGACGGGCAAGCTGTTGAAGCGGGTCGGAGCCGATGCGCGCATGCAGCGCTATGACGATCATGCGAGCGAGGATACGCGTCGCCGCATCCTCGATCGTGCCCGCGCCGAGCCAGTGGCGCTGGTGAGCGATGCGGGAACGCCGCTCGTCTCCGATCCGGGCTACCGGCTCGTGCGCGAGGCGCGGGAGGAGGGGATCGCGGTGACGACCATCCCCGGTCCCTGTGCCGCAATTGCGGGCCTGACGCTGGCGGGGCTGCCGAACGACCGGTTCCTGTTCGCGGGATTTCTGCCGGTAAAGGAAAAGGCGCGCGGAGAAATACTGGAGGAGCTGGGCGAAGTGGATGCGACGCTCGTCTTCTACGAGACCGGCCCGCGTCTGGTGCGCAGTCTCGAGGCGATGGCCGGGGTTTGGCCAAGGCGCGAGGTCGCGGTCGCGCGGGAACTGACCAAGCTGCACGAGGAATGCCGCACCGGCATCGCCGCCGATCTCGCCGCGCATTATGCCGCGCATCCCCCCAAGGGCGAGATCGTGCTGCTGGTCGGCCCGCCGGTCGCCGCGCCCAGCACCGCCGACCCGGACGCGCTGCTCGCCCAGGCGATCGAGGAAATGAGCCCGAGCAAGGCGGCCGCCGCCGTGGCCAAGGCGACCGGGCTTGACCGCAAGGCGCTCTATGCCCGCGCGGTGGAGCTGAAGGGCCGATGACCGGCAAGCGCGAGCGGGCCGAGCGCAAGGGGCGCGAGGGCGAGGCGCAGGCGGCGCAATGGCTGATGCAGCAGGGCTGGCGGGTGCTCGCCGAAAGGGTGAAAACCCCGCGCGGCGAGATCGACCTGATCGCGCGCAAGGGGGGGCTGGTCGGCTTCTTCGAGGTCAAATGGCGCGCGCAACGCGCCGACCTCGCCGATGCGATCGACGAACGCCGCCTTCAGCGCGTTGCCGCTGCGGCAGAGATCGTCGCGGCGGACTATGCCGAGGCCGGCGACGATCTCACCATCGACGTGCTCCTCCTTGCGCCCGGCAGCCGCCCGCGCCACATCGCCAACGCCTACCAACCCTGAAGGATCTGCCATGAGCCTGCGCGTCGCCGTCCAGATGGACCCGATCGAGACCATCAACATCAAAGGCGACAGCTCCTTCGCGCTGATGCTCGCCGCGCAGGAGCGCGGGCACGAGGTGTTCGAGTATCACGTGGGCAGCCTCACGCTCGATGCGCACGACCGGCTTTGGGCGCAGGCCGCGCCGGTCACTGTGCGCCGGATCGAGGGCGATCATTTCGAGAAGGACGAGAGCCGGCGGCTCGATCTGGGGCGGGACGTGGACGTCGTCCTGATGCGGCAGGATCCGCCGTTCCACATGGGCTACATCACCGCGACCCACATGCTCGAGCGCATCCGGCACGAGACGCTGGTGGTCAACGATCCCGCCAATGTCCGCAACGCGCCCGAAAAGGTGATGGTGCTGAACTATCGCCGCTTCATGCCGCCGACGCTGGTGACGCGCAGCGTGGACGAGGTGCGCCGCTTCATGGCCGAACACGGGGCGGTGGTGGTGAAACCGATCCACGGCAATGGCGGCAAGGCGATCTTCCGCGTGCCCGAAAGCGGCGACAACCTCACCGCCCTGTTCGAGGTGTTCAACCAGACCTGGCCCGAACCGCACATGGTCCAGCCCTTCCTTCCCGAAGTGGCGACAGGCGACAAGCGCATCGTGCTGGTCGACGGCGAGATCGCGGGCGCGATCAACCGTATCCCGGGCAAAGGCGAATTCCGCTCCAACCTCGCCATGGGCGGCAGCGCCGAGGCGACGCAGCTGACGACACGCGAACGCGAGATCTGCGAGGCGATGGGCCCGGACTTGAAACGGCTCGGCCTCACCTTTGTCGGCATCGACGTGATTGGCGGCAAGTGGCTGACCGAGATCAACGTGACTTCGCCCACCGGGATCGTCGCGATCAGCAATTTCGACGGCACGGACGTCGCCGGCATGATCTGGGACGCGATCGAGGCGCGGGTCGCTGCCCTGAAACGGGAGGCTTGAACGAATGAGCCGCGCGCGCGTTCGATACGCATGACCGATCTCATTCTCGAGGTGATCCGCGAGGGCGGCTATATCGGCATCTTCCTGCTGATGGCGATCGAGAACATCTTTCCGCCCGTGCCCTCCGAAGTCATCATGGGCTTTGGCGGCGTGCTGGTGGCGCGCGGGGAGATGGCCTTCGCGCCGCTGCTCATCATCGGGACCACCGGGACCGTCGCGGGAAACCTGTTCTGGTACTGGCTCGGGCGGCGCTGGAGCGAGGCGCAATTGCGCGCCTTCATAGACCGGTTCGGGCGCTGGCTCACTTTCGAATGGGACGAATTCACCCGCGCGCGCGATTTCTTCCGGCGGCACGGCGACTGGATCGTCTTTGTCCTGCGCTTCTCGCCGGTCCTGCGCACCATCGTCTCGCTTCCCGCGGGGCTGGCTGGCATGGGCTTCTGGCGCTTCTGCCTTTTCACGTTCCTCGGCTCGCTCATCTGGAATGCGCTTCTGATCCTCGGCGGGGCGGCGCTTTCGGGCCTGCTCGAAACCTATGAGGACATCGCCAGCATCGCGATCATCGCCGGCCTTGCGCTGGGCGTGGTGTGGTATGTCTGGCGGGTCGTGACGTGGGAACCGGCGGAGCGGGCGGAGAACGAGGACTAGCTCTTTTTCGCCCGGGGATGGGCGAAGCGATAGTTCTCCAGCAGGCTCGCCGCATCGACCTTCGTATAAATCTGTGTCGAACCCAACGAGGCATGGCCAAGAAGTTCCTGCAGGCTGCGCAGGTCCGCGCCCGCGCCGAGCAGGTGGGTGGCGAAGCTGTGCCTGAGCGCGTGCGGCGTGGCGCTGTCGGGCAGGCCAAGCGCGCGGCGGGCCCCGGCCATCGCCTTCTGCACCATTCCGGGCGAGAGGGGCCCGCCTTTTGCTCCCCGGAAAAGCGGCTCCTTTGCCGATAGCGGCCACGGGCAGGCGGCGACATACCCGGCCACCGCCTCGCGGGTGACAGGGAGAACCGGCACGAGGCGCTGCTTGCCACCCTTGCCGGTCACCTGCAGCGTATCGCCCAGAGGCACGTCGCGCCCCTGAAGCGATAGCGCCTCGGCGATGCGCAGGCCCGATCCGTACATCAGCAGCAGCACCGCCCGGTCGCGCGCACCGATCCAGTCCTCGCGCGCGTTTTCGCCGGCGAGATCGGCGAGATTGACCGCGTCGTCCGGGGTAACGGGGCGGGGGAGGCCTTTCTTGAGACGCGGACCGCGCAGGCGCGGGGCGGCGGGGTCGGGGTCACCGCTTTCGGCGCGGGCGAAGGCGATGAAGGCCTTGAGCGCGGACAGTTCGCGCGCCGCGCTCGCATTGCCGAGCCCGGCCGCGCGTCGTTCCGCGATATGGCGGCGCAGGTCATGCGCCTCCAGCCCCGCGACATCTTCGAAACTTTTCGCCCCGCGTGCGTGGACGATACGGCTCGCCGCCGCGACATAGGCGCGCACTGTATGGGGCGAGCGGCGGCGGCTTTCGGCAAGGTGGCGCTGCCATGCCCCGAGAAGCTCAGCCGCGCTCACGCCGTCACCAATGCGTCCGCGACAATTTCGCTGAGCAGCGCATCGAGCAATCCGCGTCCCGGAGGAGCGACCCCGATACGACTGCCGCGCTCCCACACCAGACCGAGATCGCGCAAGCGGGCGAGGGCGCTCTCGTCCACCAAATCGCCGCGCGTCATGGCGAACCGCCCGGATAGCACGGCAAGGTCCACACCTTCGACAAGGCGCAGCCCCATCAGCAATGCCTCTGCCGCCTGTTCGGGTGGGGGCAGGTGGCGCTGCTCGGCGATGCCGTGCCCTCGATCGGCCACAGCGGTGAGATAGTTCTCGGGCTTTCTGTGACGCTCCGTCGCGAACCCGCCCCGCCGGCCATGCGCGCCGGGGCCGATTCCGGCATAATCCTGATAGCGCCAATAGGTGAGATTGTGATGGCTTTCCTCGCCAGGCCGCGCATGATTGCTCGTCTCATAGGCAGGAAGGCCGGCGGCCGCAGTCATGTCCTGGGTGCAATCGAAGAGTTCGGCCGCTTGATCGTCGTCGAGCGGTGTGAACACGCCGCGCCGGACATCGGTGGCGAAACGCGTGCCCGGCTCGATCGTCAATTGGTAGAGCGAGAGATGCGACGTCCCCAGTGCCAGCGCCCGGGCAAGCTGTCTCTCCCAATCGCGCCGGCTCTGGCCGGGCAGGGCATAGATGAGATCGAAGCTGACACGCGCGAAATTCGCCTGCGCCACCTCCAGCGCCGCCAGCGCCTCGCACGCACCGTGGAGCCGCCCGAGCCAGTGCAGCGTCGCATCATCGAGCGATTGCACGCCGAGCGACACGCGATTGATGCCGGCGCCCGCCAGCGCGGCGAAATTCGCCGCCTCGACCGATGAAGGATTGGCCTCGAGCGTGATCTCGATCGCGTCGTCGAAGCCCCAGAGCCGCTCGGCTTCGGCCAGCAGCGCTTCGACCATGGCGGGCGGCATCAATGATGGGGTGCCGCCGCCGAAAAAGATCGAGGTGAGCGTATCGTCACCCGCGACCTGCGCTTCGGCGCGCATGTCGGCGATCAGGTCTTGCTGCCACCGGGAATGATCAACAGCTTGGCGAACATGCGAATTGAAATCGCAGTAAGGGCACTTCTTCGCGCAGAAAGGCCAGTGGATGTAGAGGGCTCGGGCCAAGGGGCGTTGCGCTTTCAGGCTTTGGTAAGACGGTCGGCGCCATCATGTAGGCGATGAAACCCCTTGCGACAATTCTTGCCGGTTGCGCTGTGCTCGCCGCGCTGGTGGGCGCTGGTGATGCAGGCGCGGGCGACCGGTCGGCGTCGGAGTCGGCGAGCGCATCGACGGGGGCCGAGGGAATCTGGCTAGCCGCCCACAACCGTGAACGGGCCGCCTTCGGCACTGCGCCTCTGCGCTGGAACCCGGAACTTGCCGCCGAGGCGCGCGGCTGGGCGGAGCGGCTAGCGCGGGCGAACGTGCTGCGCCATTCATCGAGCGCTCTGCGAAACGGGACGGGCGAGAACCTTTGGATGGGAAGCGCCGGATATTACTCGCCCGCCGACATGATCGCCGCCTTCGCCGGGGAAAAGAGATATTTCCGTGCAGGCACGTTCCCCGATGTCTCGCGCACCGGCAATTGGGGCGATGTGGGGCATTACACCCAGATCGTCTGGGCCGATACGCGCGAAGTCGGCTGCGCGACGGCGCGGGGGCGGCACTTGGAGGTTCTGGTTTGCCGTTACTGGCCCGCGGGCAATGTCATTGGCGAACGCATCGCACCGGGGCGGATGGCCGCGCGCGATTAGACCCCGAACTGGTCTGCGACGAGCTTTGCGAAGGCATCGGCGCGGTGGCTGATGGCGTGCTTTTCGGACGGGTCGATCTCTGCGAATGTGTGCTCGCGCCCTTCCGGCACGAAGACCGGATCATAGCCGAAACCCATGTCTCCGCGCGGCGGCCAAGTGAGCGAGCCTGTGCAGCGCCCTTCGTAGACCACCTGTTCGCCATCGGGCCACGCGATCGCCAGCACGCAGTGGAACGCCGCCGAGCGGTCGGCATCGGGGCCGAGCTGCTGGAGCATCCCCTCGACCTTGCCCATCGCCATGTACCAGTCGCGCCCCGGATCGCCCTCGAACCATTGCCGCTCTGCCCAATCGGCGGTGTAGACGCCGGGCCGCCCGCCCAACGTTCCGACCGAAAGCCCGCTGTCATCGGCGAGTGCGGCCAGTCCGGAAGCCTGCGCGGCAGCGCGCGCCTTGATGAGCGCGTTCTCGACGAAGGTGGTGCCGGTTTCTGCCGGTTCGGGCAGCCCTAGCGAACCCGCCGAGAGGCATTTCATCCCGTAAGGTTCGAGCAGCGCGGCGATTTCCTTGAGCTTGCCCGCATTGTGAGTCGCGATGACGAGCGATCCGCCGCCGAGCTTTCTCGTCACTTCACTGCATCCCTTTGCGCTGCGAAGATGTCGTTGCAGCCCATCCGAGCAAGGCGAAGCAGGCGCAGCAGGCCTTCCTCGTCATAGGTCGCGCCTTCCGCGGTGGCCTGGACTTCCGCGATCTGGCCGCCGTCGATCAGGACGAAATTGGCATCGGCATCCGCGCTTGAATCCTCGTCGTAGTCAAGATCGAGCACCGGCGTGCCCTTGTAGATCCCGCAGGAGATCGCCGCGACCTGCGCGGTGATCGGGTCATCCTTGATCTCGCCCGCCCTGATGAGGCGGTCGACTGCGATCCGCAGCGCGACCCATGCGCCCGAAATCGCCGCAGTGCGCGTGCCGCCATCGGCCTGGATCACGTCGCAATCGAGCGTGATCTGCCGTTCTCCAAGCTTCCTCAGGTCGACCACGGCACGCAGGCTGCGCCCGATCAGCCGCTGGATTTCCTGCGTGCGCCCGCTCTGCTTTCCGCGCGCCGCCTCGCGTGAGCCGCGGGTGTGCGTGGCGCGCGGGAGCATCGAATATTCGCCCGTGACCCAGCCTTCGCCCTTGCCGCGCATCCATGGCGGCACGTTGCGTTCGACGCTGGCCGTGCACAGCACCTTGGTGTCGCCAAAGCCGATGAGGCACGATCCCTCGGCATGCTTGGTGAAGCCGGTCTCGATCGCGATGGCGCGCATTTCGTCGGGGGCGCGGGAAGAGGGGCGCATGAAAGCTCCTGTCGTTTCGTTGTCTGCGGGCCGCTTGGCGCAATCCCGCCTTTCCGGCAACCCGGTGGTCCAAGACAAATTGAGTTTCCGCTCGCTTTTTCCTAGCTAGGCGCAATGGCATCGCCCCCGATCACCGAATTGAGCACCCGCGCGCGCGAGATCTTCCGTCTCGTGGTGGAGGGCTATCTCGACAGCGGGCAGCCGGTCGGATCGAAAACGCTGGCCGGCGACGGGACGCTGAACCTCTCGCCCGCCTCGATCCGTTCGGTGCTGGCCGATCTCGAAACGCTCGGCCTGCTTGCCGCACCCCATACAAGTGCCGGCCGCATGCCGACCGAGGCGGGGCTGCGCATCTTCGTCGATGGAATGATGCGCATTTCGGAACCGACCGAAGAGGAGCGCGCCCAGATCGAGGCGCGGCTCGCCGGCGGGGGGCCGGTCGAGCAGGCATTGCAGCAGGCAAGCGCTCTGCTCTCCGACCTGTCCGGCGCGGCGGGCATGGTGCTTGTCCCTGCGCGTGAGCAGCGGCTCGCCCAGTTCAATCTCGTCGATCTGGGGCAGGGCAGGGCCCTTGCCGTGCTGGTGGGCGAGGACGGGGGCGTCGAAAACCGGGTGATCGAGCTTTCGGGCACGCTCGATCCGGCCAGCCTCGACAGGGCGAGCAATTACGTGACCGCACGGCTGTCGGGGCGCACGCTGGTGGAGGCGGTTCTGGCGATGCGGGCAGAGATCGAGGCGGGCGAAAGCCAGCTCGACAATGCCAGCCGCGATCTCGTCGAACGCGGGCTTGCCGTGTGGAGCGAGGACAGCCAGCAGCGCCCGGTGCTGATCGTGAGGGGCGCAGCCAACCTGCTCGACGATGCGGCGCTGGAGGACCTTGAACGGGTGCGCTCGCTGCTCGAGGATCTCGAGGACAAGCAATCGGTCGCCCGCCTGCTCGAAAGCGCGCGCGAGGCGGAGGCGACGCGGATCTTCATCGGCTCGGAAAACCGCCTTTTCGGTCTTTCCGGTTCCTCGGTCATCGCTTCGCCCTATCGCGACCGTGATGGGCGGGTGCTGGGCGTGCTCGGCGTGATCGGGCCGACGCGGTTGAATTACGCGCGCGTGGTCCCCATGGTGGATTTCACGGCGCGGTCGCTGGGCCGGCGCATTGCTTGAAACTCATCAGATACACAGCTGGAAACACTTGGAAATGAACGAGAACGACAAGCCGCGCGACGAAGCGGCGGAAGCCGAACTGAAGGGCGTGCCCGAGGAATTCCTGAAGGATTCGCAGGACGGCGAAGAAGGCAAGCGCGAAGATGGCGATGCCATGTCCGAGGTGATCGCCCAGCTCAGGAGCGACCTCGAGGCGGCAAAGCAGGACGTGCTTTATGCCAAGGCCGACACGCAGAATGTCCGCCGCCGGATGGAAAAGGACATCCAGGACGCGCGCAACTATGCCGCGACCGGTTTTGCCCGCGACATTCTGAGCGTTGCCGACAATCTCACCCGCGCCATTCAGGCGATCCCCGAAACCCTGCGCGAGGACGACAAGATGAAGGGCCTCGTCACCGGGATCGAGGCGACCCAGCGCGAGATGGAAAAGGTCTTCAAGAGCCACGGCATCGAACGCGTCCCCTCCGTCGGACTGCCGCTCGATCCGAACCAGCATCAGGCGATGATGGAAGTGCCCACCGACGAGCACGAACCGGGCACCGTCGTGCAGGAGATGCAGTCGGGCTGGATGATCAAGGATCGCCTGCTGCGCCCGGCCATGGTGGGCGTTGCGAAGAAGCCGGACTGAACCTCTCGCGGCAGGCAGCCGGAACCAGCCCGCCGGTCCATCCGTAGGTCCCGCAAGACAGGGGACCATTACGGAGAGACACCCATGAAGAAGCTGCTTATCGCCCCCGCGCTCGCCGCGAGCACTCTGACGCTCGGCGCCTGTGCGGAAAACTACGCCGCGGAAGGGGGCCTTGCCGGCGCTGCTGCCGGGGCGGGGCTTGCCGCGATCACGGGCGAGGACATCACCACCTATGCCCTCGCCGGGGCCGCAGCGGGAGGACTTGCGGGCTATTTCGTCGACAAGAACGACGATTGCGACGGCTATTACCGCGACGAATATCTCGACGACGACTGCTTCGGGCGGCGCGGCTATCCGGATGATCCGCGCTACTAGGTCGCGCTAACGGGGCGCTCTGCCCTGGAGGGTCGCACCGGGGAAGCGGACCAGCATTTCATAGGCGCTCTTGTCCGCCACCCCGGCAAGGGTCGCACCGCGCCGCAGCAGGAAGGCGTGGCGCACGATCTCGGCCTGCTGCTCGATCCCGTAGGAGCCGAGCGGCAGGCCGGGCTTCAGCGCATAATCGTAGCGGCAGAACGGGTGGCGGCGGAGCACGAGATACCAGCTGCCGCGCATCTGGGTCTGCCAGACATGAGTCAGTTCGTGGATTAGCAGGCCCTGCCGCATCAGGCCCTCGCGCGAGAAATCATCGCAATAGGCGCTGCCTTCGGGGTGAAAGTGCAGGTGGCCGCGCGGGGCCATGGTGATCCGCTTGGGCTGGAAGGGAAACCATTTGCGCCGCCGGATCTCGACTGCCCCGTAATCGATCGCATCGCCGAACATGCCGCGCGCCAGCTCGACCTCGCCGGGCGTCAGCGCGCGCGAACCGCCTTTCGGACAGGCGGGCAGCGGCGGCCCGGCGCCGTCCCCGCCCGCGCCCGATGTCAGCGCTCTTCCCCGGCTTCGCGCACCTCGGCCTCGAATTCGTGACGCGCGCCGCCTGCGACGATCAGCGTCACTTTCGCCGTGCTTCCGGGCGAGAGCGCGTCGGACGGCTCGAACACCATGATGTGCTTGCCGCCCGGCTCGAAGGCGATTTCGGTTCCCTTGTTGAGCGGGATCGGATTCGCCGTGTTCATCTGCATCTTGAATTCGTATTCCATGACATCATGGACATCGGCAGAGCCTGCGCCTTCCACTTCGGCGTTGCGGATCGCGATGCCTTTTTCTCCGTCATAGGAAAGATTGAAATAGACCGCCGCCGGATTGCCCTTCACCGGCGCGAGAACCAGCCGCGCGTCGGAAATCGTGATGCCCGGGATCTTTCCTTCGGCAGCGGTTCCGGCAGGCGTGTCGTCCTCGCCCGCGCAGGCGGCCAGGCCCAACGTCCCGGCAAGGATCGCGCAGGCTGCAAACGTGGTCTTCAATCCATTCCAATTCACTGTCGTCATTCCTTTCTCGTGCGCGCGGTGCACTAGAGCCGCCCATGTCTTGTGCCAAGCAAAACCGCTCCTATATCGCGCCCAGAACAGAGCCGCCTTGTGCCCTGCCGCCTTGATGGGGGGCGCTGCGTGGCGGTGTCCAACAACCAGCATATGGATGGGGTAGAAATGGGTAAAGTTATCGGCATCGACCTCGGCACCACGAATTCGTGCGTCGCCGTCATGGACGGGGGCAAGCCCAAGGTCATCGAAAATTCCGAAGGTGCGCGCACGACGCCCTCGATCGTCGCCTTCACCAAGGACGGCGAACGCCTGATCGGCCAGCCGGCCAAGCGTCAGGCGGTGACCAATCCCGACAACACTCTTTTCGCGATCAAGCGCCTTATCGGCCGCCGCTTTGACGATCCCACGACCAAGAAGGACATGGAGATCGTTCCCTACACCATCACCAAGGGCAAGAACGGCGATGCGTGGGTCAAGGCCGGCAGCGAGGAATATTCACCTTCGCAGATTTCCGCCTTCATCCTCCAGAAGATGAAGGAAACCGCCGAGAGCTATCTTGGCGAGACGGTCACGCAGGCCGTCATCACCGTTCCGGCATACTTCAACGACGCGCAGCGCCAGGCAACAAAGGATGCAGGGCAAATCGCCGGCCTCGAAGTCCTGCGCATCATCAACGAACCGACCGCGGCGGCGCTCGCCTATGGCATGGACAAGGACGATGGCAAGACCATCGCCGTCTACGACCTTGGCGGCGGCACGTTCGACGTCTCGATCCTCGAGATCGGCGACGGCGTGTTCGAGGTGAAGTCGACCAATGGCGATACCTTCCTCGGCGGTGAGGATTTCGACAACGCGATCGTCGAACACCTCGCCGATGCCTTCAAGAAGAAGGAAAACATGGATCTGCGGAGCGACAAGCTCGCGCTCCAGCGGCTCAAGGAAGCGGCGGAAAAGGCCAAGATCGAGCTTTCGAGCTCGGCTTCGACCGAAGTCAACCTGCCCTTCATCACCGCACGCATGGAAGGCGGTTCCTCAACCCCGCTTCACCTCGTCGAGACGATCACTCGTTCGGACCTCGAAAAGCTGGTCGGCGGGCTGATCGACCGCACTCTCGAGCCGTGCAAGAAGGCGATGCAGGACGCCGGCGTCTCCAAGGACGATATCGACGAGGTCATCCTCGTCGGCGGCATGACCCGCATGCCCAAGGTGCGCGAAGTGGTCGAGAAGTTCTTCGGATCGAAACCGCATACCGGCGTCAATCCCGATGAAGTCGTCGCCATGGGCGCGGCGATCCAGGCAGGCGTGCTGCAGGGCGACGTCAAGGACGTGCTGCTGCTCGACGTGACCCCGCTTTCGCTCGGCATCGAGACGCTGGGCGGCGTGTTCACCCGCATGATCGACCGCAACACGACGATCCCGACCAAGAAGACCCAGACCTATTCCACCGCCGAGGACAACCAGAACGCGGTGACGATCAAGGTCTTCCAGGGCGAGCGCGAAATGGCCGCCGACAATAAACTGCTCGGCAATTTCGACCTCGTCGGGATCCCGCCCGCCCCGCGCGGCGTGCCGCAGATCGAGGTGACCTTCGATATCGACGCGAACGGCATCGTCTCGGTCAGCGCCAAGGACAAGGGCACGGGCAAGGAGCAGACGATCAAGATCCAGGCCTCGGGCGGCCTTTCGGACAGCGACATCGACCAGATGGTGCAGGATGCCGAGAAGTTTGCCGAAGAGGACAAGAAGCGCCGCGCCCAGGCCGAGGCCCGCAACCAGGCCGACAGCCTCGTCCATGCGACCGAAAAGCAGATCGAGGAGCATGGCGACAAGATCGACGCCGGGCTCAAGAGCGAGATCGAAGGCGCCATCGGCGAGGTCAAGGCCGCGCTCGAAGGTGACGATCCGGACGCGATCAACGCCAAGAGCGAGGCGCTGAGCCAGCTCGCCATGAAGATGGGGCAGGCGATCTACGAGCAGGAGCAGGCCGCTTCGCCCGACACCGGCGCCGAAGCAGCCGAGACCGCTTCGGACACTTCCTCCGACGATGAGGATGTGGTCGACGCCGAATTCTCCGAGGTCGACGAAGACAAGAAGGGCTGAGGCCCGATGGAATGCGCTCCGCCGCCGGCGCCGCTCCGCAAGGGGCGACGATCGGCGGCGGGCCTTTCCGGGCTGTAGACCGACATGTCCCAGACTCAGATCGACTATTACCAGACGCTTGGCGTGTCGCGCGATGCCGACGGCACGACCATCAAGAGCGCCTACCGCAAGCTCGCCATGAAGTGGCACCCGGACCGCAATCCCGGGGATGCCGAGGCGGAGGCGCGGTTCAAGGCAGTGGGCGAGGCCTATGAGTGCCTCAAGGACCCGCAGAAACGCGCGGCCTATGACCGCTACGGCCACGATGCCTTTACCCAGGGCATGAGCGGCGGTGGCGGCGGTTTTGGCGGCGGCTATGGCGGACAGGAAGGCTTCGCCGATATCGGCGAAATCTTCGAGACCATATTCGGCAGCGCTTTCGGTGGGGCGCGCGGTCCCCGCACCCAGGCCCGGCGCGGGGCGGACCTGCGCTATGACATGCAGGTAACTCTCGAGGAGGCGTTCCACGGGAAGTCGACCGAAATCGAAATCGAGGTCAGCCAGTCCTGCGAAACCTGTGATGGATCGGGCGCGACCCCGGGCACGGGCGAGCGACAGTGCAATCTGTGCGGCGGCATGGGCGCGGTGCGCGCGAAGCAGGGCCTGTTCGTGGTCGAGCGGCCGTGCCCCACCTGCGCCGGCCGCGGCGCGGTGATCGAGGATCCTTGCAACGATTGCCTCGGCGAAGGCCGGGTCGACCGCCCGCAGGCGCTCAAGGTCGACATTCCGCCGGGCGTCGATACAGGCACGCGCATCCGCCTTTCGGGCAAGGGCGAGGCGGGCCAGCGCGGCGCGGCTCCGGGCGATCTGTACATCTTCATCCACGTCAAGCCGCACGACCTGTTCGAGCGCGAGGGCACGACGCTCGCGACCCGAGTGCCAATCAGCTTCACCACCGCCGCGCTTGGCGGGTGCGTGGAAATCCCGGACCTCGACGGATCGACCAACACGATCGACATTCCCGCAGGGATGCAATCGGGCAAGCAATTGCGCGTGCGCGGCGCCGGCATGCCGGTGCTGCAGGGCCGCGGGCGGGGCGA
>Ga0207419_1001077_pt1 | contig 21759 bp, 11 predicted proteins | sample ElkSloMetagenome_4_FD_184723 | JGI IMG/M metagenome (GOLD analysis project Ga0207419, IMG submission 184723) | Hot spring microbial communities from Elkhorn Slough, Monterey Bay, USA - MD2A (version 2) | ecosystem: Environmental > Aquatic > Marine > Intertidal zone > Estuary: Microbial mat ...
ACCAACAAAAAGCACAATCGGGATGAGTATTTTTCTGACAAGCATAACAGCCTGTCCCGAAAATCGGGAAAGAAATTGGGGTTTTCGCGCAGACACTAAAAAAAAATAAACAGAAAGATGGTATTTAGAATAAATAGTTTCAACCTGGAGGCATAATATTTTTCGCACAATTATTAATGTTTACAAAGATTACGTTTCATTTTATGATGCCTGTTTCGTTTTAGGTAAAAATTTCATACTTATATGTCTTTTTTTTGTACATAATTAAACATTTGTCTAATTTTATGTATATATTTGATTTATGATAAGCAGCGATACGGAAAAGGGGTATGAATTCCTAAATAAGCAAAAGGTTATTAGGCAGGTAATTCCTTAAAAAAATAATTCACTGACTTTTAATTTACCAAAATATATAAAAAAACCAAACTTCAGTTCTTTCAGGCTTTATGGCATAATCCTCGCAACACTGGCAAGAGAGATTACACCCGGTTTAAATCGTATGGCCCCTCTTTACGGCACTTACTTTGTCAGCAGCGGTTTTTATCACTGTCGCCCTATTTATTAGCTATTGAATGAAAAATTATCAACGATCATATGGCTTTTTCGTTATATTAATCCTGGTTTTTGCACCAGGTTCCTGCAACACAAGTACAGATAATGAAGATGCTTTTGTCGTTTCTGATACCATCAAACCACCCGTATGGGTAAGCGCTGGTGATCCGGATGTACATCACCTGAGCGACACAGAACCACCAAAAGCCATTGACTTATCCACAAAATCAGCGCCGGCCAGGATAACTGCTGACTTTTATATACCCATGAGAAACTTCAATACCGAACATGGTTTAGCGCTGGGCAGTATCCGCAGTGGGTTTAAAGACAAAAGTGGAAATCTCTGGTTTGGAACTTTTGGCAACGGGGTAAGCAAATACGATGGAAAATCATTTACAAATTACAACATGTCTAATGGTCTTATACACAACTATATAGAAACAATTACCCAGGATAACGAAGGTAATATGTGGTTCGGTTCATATGGTGGTGCAAGTAAGTACAATGGCGTTTTTTTTGAAAATTTTACTACAGCAGATGGGCTACAAGATAATAGGGTATTTAAAATTCTGGAAGATAGCCGTGGAAATATATGGTTTGCTACCCCCGGCGGATTGAGCCTGTACAAACCGGATACAAATGACACTGAGAAAAAAAAGTTTATCACTTATAATGACAAACACGGCCTTACCGGGAACTATGCCAGAGATGTTATTGAAGATCAAAAGGGAAATCTCTGGATTGCAGGTATAAAAGGGGTATTTAAATTCACCCCTCATACCGTAGACAAAGGAGATGCTTATTTTTCTGATATGGCTGAAATCACAGGTCTTGCAAACAGATCTCTCTATTGTATGGCAGAGGACAGCGAGGGTACGTTATGGTTTGGAACCAGTGAGGGTGTGGTAAGGTTCGACCAGGCAGCAGTGGAAGGAGAAAAACCTTCAGTTATAGAATATGGCCTGGATGATGGCCTTATAAGCAACACCATTACAAGCATTCTTGAAGACCGGGGAGGCAGTATTTGGTTTGGATCAGAAGGGGGTGCGTCCGAATATATAAAAAAGGACTCCCTTTTTATAAATTACACAACCCAGAATGGATTGTCTGATAATTTCATTGTCTGTATGGTTGAAGATAAAGCTGGCAGCCTCTGGTTTGGAACAAAAGGCAATGGTTTATGCAGGTTTGATGGTAAAAGTACAATTGAATATACTGCCAAACAGGGACTTCCGGATAAAATGCTTTACACACTTGTTGGGAATAAAAACAATGACTTATGGATTGGAACTGAAAACGGCACAATCACAAAATTTGCCCAGAGAGATAAAAACCAGGGTTCCCTTCTCAATTTTTCCAATGCCCAGGGTCTTAAAGAAGATGATATATTAAACATGATTTTTGATAGCAAAGGTAATCTCTGGTATGGCTCTGATTATGGATTAAGCAGATACAGCCATAATTCAGTGATTCAAACCTGGGATACTGCGCACGGACTGAATAATAATAGTGTAATTAGCCTGAAAGAAGACCGTAATGGGAACATTTGGTTCGGAACCTTTAATGGCGGGATGAGCAGGTTTGATGGTTACACTTTTTCAAATTACACTACTGAGCAGGGACTTGTACATAATACCGTATGGAATATTTATGAAGACAATTCTGGTGCCTTCTGGTTTGCTACCAGAGGGGGTCTAAGCAGGTTTGACGGCGAAAACTTCATTAATTTCACTACTGACCAGGGATTACCAGACAATAAATTATCTGTACTAAAACAAGATAAGGCAGGTAATCTGCTTATTGGAACCTGGGGGGGAGGCGTATCCATCATTCGTAAAAAATGGATGGAGATGATGGATACCAAAAACACATCACTGGCAGGAAAAAAGATCTTTGAAAATTACAATACATCACATGGGCTTCCTAATGATGTGGTATATGGCATTCTGGAAGATAAAGATGAAAATATTATTATTGGCACCAGTTACGGATTTACAATTTTAAAAGGTGGATTAAGTGAAAATAAAGAATTCATTGCAAAAGCAGGTGTGGAAATATACAACCAACAAACCGGTTATCCAATAAAAGATATAAGTAATAATTACACTATGATTATTGACACTGCCGGATTAATTTGGGCAGGAACCGGAAAAAAACTCATACGATTTGATGCTAACGAAATACAAAGAAATAAAAAGCCTCCGGAAGTAATTATACAACATGTAAACATTAACCATGAGAAAATCAGCTGGCATTCTTTGCAAAGCGCCGGAGTGCCAAAAAGTGAATTCCTTACCTTATCCAATATTGTTCCTGCATATGTAAATGATGAATTAAACGTTTTTGGCAAAAAATTAAATGAAAAAGAACGGGACAGTTTAATCTCCAAATTCAGGAAAGTTGAATTCGATAAAATAAGCCCTTTTAATGCTATACCCGAAAACCTGGTACTGCCTTTTACCCATAACAGTATCAGTTTCGATTTTTTAGGCATCGAAACCACTAAACCCTATTTGGTCAGGTATCAGTTTATGCTGGAAGGAAGCGATGAAAAATGGAGCCCTTTGAGCAGCCGGACAACAGTTGAATACTCCAATCTATGGCATGGCTCTTATACGTTTAAGCTAAGAGCTATTGGTCCTGAAGGATTGACAAGCCAAACAACCCGTTTCAACTTCAAAATACTGCCTCCCTGGTGGTTTTCCTGGTGGTCAATTACGTTATACATCCTGTTTATTTTCATTACAATAATGGGAACCAGGCACTATGAGATGAAAAGAATTATGCTTAAGAATGAGTTAAAAATTGAGAAAGTTACCTCAGATTCACTGCGTAATTTAGACCAGTTAAAATCGAACTTTTTTGCCAACATATCCCATGAATTGCGAACCCCTCTTACCCTCATTCTCGGGGAGATAGAAAGTGTCTTGTCTACGGAGGCTGACAAAAGCAAGAAAGACAAACTCCATGTTGCTGACCGAAATGCAAAACGGCTTTTAAAGCTCATCAATGAACTGCTTGATTTGTCAAAACTCGAATCGGGGAGTATGGTCATAGCCGCATCCAGCCAAAATATTGTATCTTTTTTGAAAAGCCTTTTCTTCTCTTTTGAGGCGTTTGCCTACGGAAAAAAAATTGAACTTGTCTTTGAATCAAAAACTGAGCATATCCCTGTTTATTTCGATCCCGATAAAATGGAGATTATTTTAAATAACCTTCTGTCTAATGCTTTTAAGTTTACTCCTGAGAATGGTCGCATATCAGTTATAATTGGTGTGGATAATGATAAGATGGTTCAAATTCATGTAAGGGATAATGGAATTGGGATTCCTGCTGACAAGGTTACACATATATTTGACCGGTTTTACCAGGTGGATGGATCGGATAAACACGAAAATGAAGGTACAGGAATTGGGCTTTCCCTTACCAAAGAACTGGTGGAACTTCATAATGGGAAAATTATCGTTAACAGTTTAGAAAATAAAGGAACCGAGTTTATTATATCACTTCCGCTGGATGCAAAGGAATACGAAAATGCAGACATTGGGGAGGGTGTTCCAAAAATTACAATATCCACACCAAAACAGGTGGGTTCAATATCCCCACCCATTGAGGAACTAAAAAAACCACAAACAACGGCAGTAGAAAAAAATGAAAACACAGAGTTAATTTTGGTAGTTGAAGACAATGAAGATGTCAGATCCTTTATCAGCGAAAACCTTGTTGAAAATTATCAGGTTTTGGAAGCTTGCAACGGAGAAGAAGGCTTACAAATGGCCCAGCGTGATATCCCTGATCTGATTATTTCAGATGTGATGATGCCAAAAATGGATGGATATCAGCTCTGCCAGGCCCTGAGGAAGAATGAAAAAACAAGCCATATCCCAATTATTATGCTAACCGCAAAGGCGGGCCTCGATGATAAAATTAATGGTTTGGAAACAGGGGTAGACGCCTATCTTACAAAGCCCTTCAATACCAGGGAGTTAAAAGCTAATGTGAAAAACCTTATCCATCAGCGAATACAACTTCGTAAACGTTTCAGTAAATCTACAGTGATTAGACCTTCTGAAGTTTCCGTTGTGTCGGCTGACCAGGAATTTCTGAATAAAATTTTAAAAATCGTCGAAACACATTTTGAAGATGAACAATTCTCAGTGGAAATTCTTGCCAATCAGGTAAACATGAGTGTTTCCCAACTCAACCGCAAACTCAAAGCGCTGGTTGATCAGCCACCCGGACAGTTGATTCGTTCATTTCGACTTCAACGTGCCGCTGACCTTCTCGCCCAAAGAGCAGGATCAGTATCTGAAATTTGCTATAAAGTAGGCTTTAACGATAATGCCTATTTTTCACGTGCATTCAGAAAACAGTTCAGTTGCAGCCCTTCCGATTTTAACAAACAAACTGTTTAAAAACGCATATCAGTTGCCCATCTCTTTCCTTCCCGAATTCAAGCATATTTATAGGCATAGCAAGAGACATATATGCATAATTGATCCATTTACAGGCTTTTTGACAGAAAAGTCCAACATCATGCAATGAATGTCCTATGCCTCATCCTTAGTCCTGACTTACTTTTACATCAGTTCTTTTAAAGAACATTTATTTACTGAAAAAATCATTACTAAAACAATTTATTATGAAAACAACAGAAAAAACCGCTAACCAAATTACGATTAATGTCTTCTTGGCAATGATAATGCTATTCGGGTCCGCAAGCATAAATGCGCAGAGCGTAAGCCCTCAAACGTTGTCTATTCACGATTCACAGGAAGTATTATTGTATGCCTCCTACGAACAGAAATCTGAAACAAGTGCACCTGCATATTTCAACAGCGCAATGAAAAGTAAGAAATCTGATAAAGTTCTGGTACAAACAGTGAAATCAAATGTTGAAATAACAAATTATAAGTTAATGGAGGCATTGGAAGTAAGTTTTGAAGAAGATATGTATGTTGAAGAATGGATGATCACAAATTTCTCCTATAACGCACAGGCAATACAATGCCAGCCCCTATCTGATGAACCAGCACTTGAAGTTGAAGAGTGGATGGTATCGGGTTTGGCATGGTCAATAGGAGAATAACATTCTTTTTAATATAAACACTTATGCTGCCGGCATCTGCATTAGAAAGTGATCTCACAAAATCCATTCAACCGGAAGAAGCACACAGAGTGAAAATTTAATTAAACAAAGGAGACAAATTGAAAATTATGCCTTTTGCTGAAAATAAATCTTCAAGAGACAGCATGAAGTTGTTTAAAACCAACCTGCCCGGTACACCGGTTCCTGCCAAAGAACGTATCAGTCACCTCGACATTCTAAGAGGAATTGCCATCCTGTTCATTTTTGTTGCGAATATACGCTACCTATCCGGTGAATATTTTATGAGTGAGGTTCAAAAGGAAGCTCTTTCAACCAACTCAATCGACAGAATTGTAGAAATACTCGCTTTTATTTTTGTGGATGGAAAATTCTATTCAATTTTCTCCATTCTTTTTGGGATAGGATTTGCGGTTCAGTACCAAAGAATGGGCAAAGATGACAAAGAATTTGTCCCTTTTTTCAGAAGAAGAATGCTGGGATTGCTCATTTTAGGCACCGTGCATTTATTCCTGATCTGGCTGGGCGATATCCTTACCCTTTATGCCCTGATTGGTTTTGTGCTTATCTGGTTTCGAAAAGTCTCTGACAAACGCCTGCTTATATGGTCGGGCATATTGCTGCTGATACCTGTTGTTCATTTTCTGTTTATGTATCTTACCAATACCTTCTATCCTTCCTATCTCTTTGGCCTGCACAATGAAATGGCTTCAAAAGCCTTAACCAATGCCCCAGGGGTTGAAGGTGAGGCCGGATTTAGCCTTGCAGCCTATTTTTCTGTTTCAAGCATAAAAAAATTGATTGAAGTAAATCTTATGATGCCACTCATAAGATTGGCCCGAATCCTTATGGAAGGAAGAATATTCAAAGTTCTGGCCTTATTCCTTTTGGGCCTCTATGCCGGGCGGCAAATTCTGGAGCATCAAATCCTAACCAACAAAGCCCTGCTCAAAAAAATTATCCTTTGGGGTTTCATAATTGGTTTACCTATGAATATGTTACGCACCTGGGTGGAGTTTAGCTACTTGGAGGCAACTTTCTGGCAAGTTGCCGGATATATCCTTAATGCCTTTGCGCTGACGCCCATGGCACTGGCCTATTGTGCCCTCATTGTCCTGGTGATTAACAGCAGGCCCTCATGGCTGCAATGGTTTGCCCCGGTAGGCAGGACAGCGCTTTCCAATTATCTGTTCCAAACACTGATCAGTATTTTTGTTTTTTATGGTGTAGGATTAGGATATGGTCTAACGCTGGGCTATACAGCTGTTCTTTTGTTCGCGCTCCTTGTATTTGGGGTGCAAATATTTTTCAGTAGCATCTGGCTGACAAATTTCCGCTTCGGGCCTGTGGAATGGATCTGGAGACAATTGACGTATGGAAAACTCATCAGCTTGAGGAAATCTGCTCCTGAGAATACCACAAAATCTACCGCAATTAACAACAACTATCAACCACAACCAAATAATACTTAATAAAAAATGATGTATTTGAAGAAAATAATGCTGATCATTAGTCTGGCGCTTATAATGCAGGGCATTCAAATTGCAGTGGGACAAAGTTATCAACGCATACCCCTCATCGGATCCCAGGCTCCACAATTTACTGCACCTTCCACCATGGGCATGCTTACTTTTCCGCGTGACTTTGGTAATGCCTGGAAAATTCTTTTCTCACATCCGCGCGATTTTACGCCTGTTTGTTCCTCTGAAATTCTTGAACTTGCCAATAAGCAGGATGAATTCAAAAAGTTGGGTGCACAGATTGTAATTCTCTCCGTAGATAAAATGGCCTCACATAAAAGCTGGAAAGCAGACCTGGAATCAGTTTCTTACAAGGGGCGGGAGCAATTGCAAATTGATTTTCCTTTTGTTGTTGATAGTTCATCAGCCATCTCCAGGAGTTATGGCATGATGGATCCAAATTCAGAAGGAACACAAAGTGTAAGGGGCGTGTTTTTTATCGATCCTGAAAATGAAATACGGGCTTTTCAGTTCTATCCCAATCAAGTAGGACGAAATACAGATGAAATATTAAGAATTCTAAAAGCATTACAAACCCAGCAAAGCCATGAAAACATCGTAATGCCAGCTAATTGGCAACCGGGCGATGATGTAATGGTCCCATTCCTTTCAGAAGAAGATAAGAAAGAATTGCAAAAACCGGAACCGTCTGTGCATTACATAAACTGGTACATGATTTTTAGAAAAATAAAATAATTAATAAATAAAGTTTTTTAGCGATGCGTATTTATAAAATTATAACGGCCCTGCTTATCATCTTGTTATTCTCAAACAGCAAGCTTAACGCCCAGCAAAACCAGTCACAAATCAGTGGTTATGCTTTAAATCCTGAAGGAAATCCTGCTTTGTACTCCACTGTGGTTTTGCTCAACAAGGATTCAGTGCAGATTAAAGGTGTGCTCAGCGGGGAAGACGGATCATTTGTACTCGATAAAATCACCCCCGGAGACTATTTTGTGCAGATTAGGAGTGTAGAATTCCAAACATATACCACTAATCTCATCAGTATTACCCCGAATTATAAAATTACACTCGATACCATTCAATTAGCCACTGCTATAAATCAGCTTGACGAAATTGTTGTAAAAGCAGATAAAAGTTTGATCGAGATACATCCTGACAAGATGGTTTACAATGTTTCAGCAAGTGCCAATGCATCAGGGAGCAGTGGCCTTGAATTACTTGAAAAAGCCCCCGGCATTACCATAGACATGGACAACAATATAATTCTGCAGGGAAAATCAGGTGTTCAAATATACATCAACGGAAGGCCATCCCGCCTTTCCGGAACGGATCTTGCGAACATGCTTCAGGGAATGCGATCCGATAACATAGAATCCATAGAGATTATTACCAATCCGTCTTCAAAATACGAAGCCGAGGGCACAGCCGGAATAATTAACATTATCATGAAGAAAAATCCGGATACCGGATTGAATGGAAATCTTGTTACCAGTTATTCGCAGGGCATTTATTCACGGGGAAGCATTGGCTCAACGCTTAATTACAATTCTGAAAAACTGGCATTTAACACCAATGTTACAGTTACAGAATCTGATTATCAGGATAATTTTGTTGAAGTCTCTGAGCAAAGGGGATATGTGCTGGATATGAAAACCAACGGGCTTTATAACAGAAGAGGTTATAATTTTTCCGGAGGTTTGGATTATTATCTTAATGAGAAAAACTCCTTCACGCTCGACGGAAGGGTATTTATTACAAAGAGAAACGACATTTCTAAAAACAACACGGGTATAATGGACGCCACCAGTCTGATACCTGTTGAGAATTTAATTGCCAAAAATATTGAGGAGGTTCCATCCGAGAATTATATGCTTAACCTAAACTACAGCTATGTTCCTGGCAGCACATCGAACTTCTCCACCGACTTCAGTTATGGTAAATATACAGACTGGGGAGATTCTTATCAGCCCAATACCTATTATGATGCAAACATGGATTCCGTATTAAGGACCATAAACGACCAGTTTGATACTTATGTTTTTATTGATATACTTTCAGGAAAGATAGATTATGAAAAAAAGTTTGATTTCCTGACTTTCTCCACTGGAGCCAAATATTCCTATATCAAAACGGATAACACCCTTGATTTTTATAACATTATAGAAGAGAAACCTGTTTTTGATGTTACCCGCAGCAATAAATTTGACTATGAAGAAAAAGTGGCCGCCTTTTATTTTATGTTGAATGCCAAACCTACTGAGAAACTTACGCTTAATGCAGGTATACGAATGGAAAATACAAACTCGCTTGGTGTACTTGATAGTGAGATATCCACACTTGACGACAGGGTTGCAAGAAGCTATAATGATTTCTTCCCAAATTTTGGAATATCATATAACAACCAAAAAAACAGCGAAATAAGTGCCAGTATTGGCAGGCGTATTAACAGACCCAACTACCAGTATTTGAATCCATTCGAGTCAAAAATGAGCGAACTACAGTCGTGGAAAGGAAACCCTTTTCTTCAACCCAACTATGTAACCAATTATGTAATCTCATATTCTTACAAGCAAAGATTGGTGATCTCTAATACCTATAGTGTAACAAAAGATTTTTTTGCCAATATATTTGTGATTGTAGACAACAAGGCCAGCATTCTTACCCCTCGCAATATGGATAAAGTAATTAATAACGGGCTGTCTGTAACATATCCGGTAAAGGCATTTCCATGGTGGAAACTGAGCTCATTTGTAAATTATAATTACGAGACATATGAAGGCGATTTACAGGGAACCCTGATAGATCTGTCCATACATACTTATAGTGGCCGGGTACAAAATATGTTTAAAATACCGGGTGATATCGACCTGGAAGTTACGTATTCCTATTATAGCCCCTGGATATGGCGCGGATCAGTCAGGGTTAAAGCAAATCAGCGGCTAAATGTAGGGATAAAAAAAGCTTTCTTTAACAAAATGCTGCTTGTGCAGTTAACTGGTAACGATATCTTAAGAACCGGCAGCGATTATCATTACAACAGCAACTATGGAGGCATTATAACTGATGGGGTAAGAACTTTTGATAACCGGAGATTTGGAATAAACCTGACGTATAATTTTGGCAATCAGCAGGCGAAAGCACGGCAGAGAAGCCGCTCAGCAATTGATGATGAATTAAACAGGATTTCAGAATAATAAGAGAGGTGTATTTGCTATGTTTTCGAACTAATATTTGAGTATAGGAATGGTACTCCACCTATTAAACCTGATTTTCTATACTCATTTTTGGTATTTCCCAATTCTTAATCAGCTTTAAAGGTAATTGAACCCTAATTTGTTCGCTGAATCGATAAAGAGATCAGACAATTATAGATTCTTCAGGAATATCCGAATGGTTAAAAATCAAAGTCGCTTTTTACTTTTCTTCAAGAGATTTCACATAATCATAACTTTCATTCATATAATTTGCCAGCAAATCAAGGTCATCCCACATACTCTCAGGCATCAGAACGTACCCTTTCATTATTGCCCCATATGATTTGAAATGACCGGTTCCAAATTTCTGTTTATATTTTTCCTGCACCTCATTGGAAAATCTAAGTCCCAATTCACCGTCTTTGTTTAACTGCGAGAACATATGTCCGTTAGCAGAAGTATAAGGAATAGTTTTGCCTTTTCTCTCGAATCCTGAACATTTTGATACCAACCTGTCATAAAGTTCTTCTTTATTTTTCATCCTCGTTTATTGTTTTTTTGGGGTTTCTTTAAACTGCATTATGCGATATACTGAGGATATTCATAAACCTAATCTGCGCTTAGTTTTGAAAGAACAACACTCACTTTTTTGATTTCGAATTTTTGAATCACCTTGAGTAAAAATCGAATCGTCAGTGTTTTAGGGGCTTTAATACGCTCGCTAAGTTTACGTACAACATGGTCTATGTTGTTTATTGCATCTGCATTGTGGTCTTGCCCTAATGACCAAAGCAGGTTTGCAGAATTCCAGGATTGCTCACGGGCTTTCCGCATACTGAAGTTTATCACATTTTCATCGTTGTTTTTCCCAAGCACATCCAAAATAAACATTAAGGGCGATACACGGCTGAGGCGATCCTGCAACTCATTGGTAATCTGGAACAGGATGTCGTTTACTTTATTGAAATCATTTTCAATATCACGGATTTCCCTGTCAATCATTGTTGTGGCTGTGGCCACCGCAAGGTCAAGGTTAATATGAGCGTTCATTCCTAACATAATATGCTGCACAATAGTCAGGGGCTCTTCTGCATAATCGAAGGCATACGCCCAGGCAGCACTTACATCTCCGTTGTTTTTGTATGCTTTATAAGCATCCAGGTATAATCTGGCAAATGCTACATCAAAGGTTTCCATACGTTTGTTATCTTCAAAATGGCCCAGGGCAATCTCAGAGGCTATTTCAGCCGTAGTACGCCTGTAGATATAAGCAAACAAACCCAACCTGCTGTTGGTTGCAATGCTCTCAGCTATAATAATATCAAGCTCCTTTAGAACCTCCGTTATGGTTGTATTATCTGACATGATGCAGATGTGTTAAAACATTTCCATTGCTCTGTAATCGCTTATATCCGCTATCAAACATAATTGTCTGCTGCCTTTTATCCATCTCCTTCACTAAAGTAAAGCTAAAATATAAAAATAATTCTTGTTCGGTGGGTTTATGGTTTGAAATATTTGAATTGCGATAAGGTAGATATTAAATCGAGTGAAACCACTATAAGTTTAATAAAGTAATACCGACATCGGGAATCGTTCGTACGCCGACATTGTTTAGTTCCATACACCTCTGTTTGAAGGCATATCAAACAAGCTATATCAGAGGCTAATAGTTGGCAACCTATTTTATTTATTACCTGACTGTAATGATTGATAATCCATAATATCTGTATGATCCGCATGGTTGTGCGGATTTACGGAATCGTTGTTCCAATTTTCAAGGTTGTTTATGATGTAATCGCGTATACGTTCCAGCGATTGATGGTCGCGAATGATGTGGTCGTGGTAATTATGATGAAAAAAATGATTGTTGCGGTTGTATTTTGCAATGATCAGTTGTTGCTGGTCAATATAATCATCGATTGTGGTATTAACCGCCGATTTAAATCCGGCAATAAACGATGACAGGGATTTTGGCAATCGGTGAAATGTTTGCCGGGGTGGTTTTTAACATTATCATTGTTCATTTTTGATATGCCCACAATGGCGTGGATATGGTTTGGCATAATTATAAATATAGCCAAAAATAATTCGTCGCGTATTTCAAATGATTTATACCATTCATCATTAACTATTTGCCCAAAATCTGACAAATGCACTTCATCATTTATTATTTCGCCTAAATTGCATACCCGTGTTGTATATTCATGGTAATAAAATACAATCCATCGCCTGCATAATCCCAATTCTTTAACCGGTTCGATTCTATGCGATATGTATTATGAAATTTATCCATTTGCACAAATAACCACAATTTTGAAGGGAGAATATAATTGAAATTTCTGTTTATTTGTTTGTTTTACAGGGAGTTTGTTAATTTTTTGGGGCGCTTTAGAAATACAAATTTTTTTTTATCCATTATGTCACTCATTTCATTTAAAACGACTATTTCATACGAATTATTTCGTAATAATCCTGGAGGGGGCGGTATGCAGCTATCATGACCAATTTAGGCATTTACCGCATTAATCCTGCTACCATTTCTCAGTAATTGCTTCCGCCCTGATATTTAAGCCAGTGCTGCAAGTGTAATTCCATTTGGTGCGGACGGTTTCGGGCAAAGGCTTTCAATTCTTCCACTTCCTTTTCCCAGTCTGCTGTAAACAAACCCCACCGACGCTCCTGATGAGGTATTTCAGGCCGGATAATGGCTGCAATGCTGTCAATGATGGTCATTACCCTTTGAGGGTGAAAAGTAGTTTGCAGATGCTTCGTGCAACGTTCACGAAAGTGCACCCTGAATCCTTCTGATTGCCATAAGATGCTAAAAATTAAAAGAGTGGATGAGGGTTCATCATAACTTTCAAAAGTTCTGAAAATATGCCTGAACATATCGGTGTCTTCCCCATGTCCGCGTATATTAAAGCCCATATCTGTATCAAATAATATCCAGCGCCATTTTTCATCTGTCTCCTCTGATTTCCAGTATTTAACGTTTTTCATGGGCCAATCCGTGTTTACACAATACATCTGAGCTACCATATAATCAATATAAGATTCTACATCAATAACGGAAAGTATCCGTGCTGTTTTCTTATCTATACCCACGGCCGTATCCATGAGGTAGTTTTTGATATCAAATAATTCAGCAGCATTGCCATGCATTACCTGATCCGATTCTTCCATAAGTACCACCTGCGCTGCAGAAATACCATATCTGCCGGCAATGTAATGCTCGTTAAGCTTTTCGCGCAAATTATAAAGGCCGTGGTACCGGCCGTTCAAAAATACCCGCACGGGGCGGTAAGCCTGCACATCGGTTTGCATTTTATCTTTTGCTATCTCGCTCATCAGGGCATCCCTGAACATGGAATGACCAAAATCATTACCTGAATTCCTGAGTATAAATGCTTCATATTTTTTCATGGGCAACGAAGGAAACAGCGCAAAAGGCAGCTCACCCGCATCATATTCGCGCCGTGCGAAAAAAGCAAGCGAACGCTGTGAAAAATTCCGTGAGCAACGCCCGTGTATTTTCACCCCCAGCTCCTGCGCGTGATAGCTTCCGTCAGGCTCAAAAATTTCGACATGTGCCGGGCGCTCCCAATCACGACAGTAGTTTCTTTTTACATTTGGCATGCAATACCCATCCACACCATTTTTGCCAATAACATAGATACCTGTGGAGTCACCGTAAAAATTATCGGGAGAGGAAACAACTGAAAACACCGGCAACGAAGCATCACCTTCGTTTGAAAAAAAAGTAGCCGTGGCCACAGAAGAGGCTATATATTCTTTGTGGAAAGCGCGGGCCCTCAGTACCACAACATCTTCAGCTTTAAACGGTGCCATATATACAGGGGATTCCAATGTGGGAATACTTCCGTCAAGGGTGAAATGGATGGAGAATTTTTCTCCAGCATGCATGCTTATAAAAGAAGCTTTTTTAAGCCTGAATGCTTCTGGTGCAGGATAAAACCATGGCTGTGGTGCAATGCCTTCAAATGATGCGTAAATATTTTGAGTGCCTGGGGTAGGCTGCATAAAATATTTCCATGTGCCTGCATGATTCCTGCCTTTTGAAATGCCGGCAGGCAAAAAGTTGTATGAAATGCTGTCAGTGCAGGAGCCGGTGGAGTTGGTTAATACTACCTCTTCTCCTGCCCCGGACAGGCGGAAATTCGTATTTCTTTTATTGTCGGCACCATTGGCATAAAATAACACCAGGGAATCAGGCTGAAGGATGAGATTTTCGGTGATCTGCCACTTTTTTGGCTTACCAAAGTCATCGCTGAGGTACCAGTTCTGAAGAGAGACCGGTTCAAACCCAGTGTTTTTAAGCTCAATCCAATCTGTGGCAAGGGAATCATCCGGATGCAGTTCATTTGCATGTTTGGCCTGTATCTCATTAATCACAATGTTGTGGTGATTCACGGGGATGGGCTGAACAAGCAAATGAAAAAGTATGAATAAGCCTTGCATGGTAAACAAATTTTAAGAAAAAAAAGGGAAGCCTCCTGTTTAGCTGAAAATTACGTTCCCTAAGCTGATTATTCTGCTGTGAATTTAGTGGAAAAATATCATATTTATGTTATTGATGGGCAGGTAGGGGAATGATCGCCAGTGAGAGTTGACGAAGGAGAGGCACGGACGTGGACGTCCGCGTCAGGGGTCCGCGCCAGGAGTCCGCGCCGGAATGTACCTTAACTTTTGCTGCATGAATATTACATTTTTATGAATTTTCCGTTGTGTACGATGCCTTCTGCCTCAACGCGGTAAAAATAAAAGCCTGCCTTTAAACCGTTCAACGAAAGGTTGAATTCCTGCTCTCCGGGAAGTATCTTAACTTCTTTTTGCTGCAGTACGCGTTTACCATTGTAATCGAATACTGACACTGTAACATCGGAAGTGGCATTTAGCTGAAACTGAAGGATCAACTCCTCGTGTGCAGGATTTGGATATGCATTCACCGGATTTGATCTGTCCGAAAATGCCGGCGAAATATTGGTAGATCCACCTTCGTCACTTTTACCCAGTATTACCCATCCGATGTTGTTGTCTTCATGCACTTCATTTACTTCCTGCAATGGATCTATCCATGCATAAATCCGTGGGAAAGATTCCAGGTTTTCGGGCACTTTCCACTTAAAGGAAACTTTCTGATTGGCTTGTTCTTCAATGAGATTGCTGGTAGAGAAAAGGGAATTTCCATTTATACCCTTGATTAATGATCCACCGGTGCGGGGATCGCCCACGTAGAAGCTAACGGGAATGGCTGTTCCTGTAGGATACGGACTGAAATTATGCACCCAGGCCGATACGGTGATGGTATCTCCTGCTTCGGGCTCGGCAGGCGAAAACTGTATAGATTTTGTTTGGCTGCGCTTTACCTCGTCCTGCAGGATGAGTCCTTTTTCCGGATCGAGGCGCCAGGGAAGAATAAATGCAGGGTCGGGCTGGTTGTAGGTAGCGCTCCACCAGGTAGGTGTACCTCCCGGCTCGGGAAGAATGGGCCGGGCAGCATAATCAACTACCAAAGCACCATTTTTAGCCCAGTAAATATAAGGCGTAACATTGTATCCGGTTTCCCCGATGCTGCGGTTTACGCCTCCCAGATGTACAGATATATCGAGGGCATTGCCAACCGAAACCGAGTGCGTGCTTAACTGGCTTTGATCGTACCGGGCAGTGCCACTTACTTCAATGCCCCAGCCACCCACTGATGCCCCGGCCTCCAATCCTATTTTACGACCTTCTACCACTGTATTATTGAAGGTATTAGAGAGGTTTACACTGAAGGTAACATCAGTGTTGGCATCAAGGTCGTAGCTGTCGCTGCCATAAGAGCCACGGACTTTATCTTCGCCATCGGGGTTGATTAAATCTTTGTATGGTGTGTAGGAAAGGATATTTCCCACCTCGTGCTTGGGAATATAACCGTTTGCACTGCGTTCCTTACTTGGAAACCATCTGTTTTCGGTTAATGTTGGTTCCAGCGTGAGGATGTTTCCCTGCAAATTGTTGTTTTTGTCATAGATGGGGTATTCCCAAATCTCATAATCGCATACCGTGGCATATATCTGATCATCGTAGGTAGCGGTAACCTGCTGGCTAACGGTAACTGTTGTACTTTCTGATGAGGTTTTCTCAAAATTTTCACCATATTCACCGGTAAGGTATGCACTTGCCGAAACGCCAAGAAAGCTTCCCCCGCCACTTACAGTTGTACTTACGCCCCATGACTTTTTCAATGTAGTGCTTACGGAGATATTTTGCGATGTTGTGGTGGCATAGGTAGCATAGCTGGCACATTCGCCGCCATCGTGGCAATTGTTCACATCAAACAAATCGTTACCAAAAGCATCAAAATGTGTGGGGGGTGCATTCAGAATTACAATGGGTTGTACAATGTCAGTGCGGTTATATTTTACACCGGGACCAATTTTAAACACATCGCCATCGAAATCGCCGGTTACCAGTGCAAAGGAATTTACTGTGAAATCGAACGTGTTAAAATTGTAATAGGCAAGCTGCGATATTTTAAACGCCTCACTCAATTTGTAGGCGGTTAACGAAAGATCGTTGCTAACAAAAGTTCCCAATACTATTTCTTCGCCGTTTGCCGGATCATTGTCGATATTTGAGATGGAAAGGGATTTCATGCTGTTGGCCCATGAATAACTCAGGTATACCGACTGGAAGGTAAAGTTGCCAGGTGCAGGTGTGTAAAAAGCGTGAATATAATTCCCGCCGGCCACTACTTCGTCGCGTCCATCGGCGTTTAAATCGCCTACGGCCATGTCAACAGAGTTCCCGCCCCAGGATGTTTCTAAAAAATAAATATTGTTATTGTTGTATGTAATTCGCTCAAAGGGATCCATTTGCGATGTGCTTTCATCGTCGGATATTTGCAGTGGATGTAGCATAAGCCGGTTGATCTCGCCCGTAAGGTTAAAGCAGGCCATGATTTCATTGATGCTGTCGCCATCAAAATCACCCACGCCGATATCCCCGTACAGATCTTGAATTTCCCAGTCTATATCATTAAATATGGTATCGGATACATTTTGCCGTACATGCCTGGAAATATCAAACTGGCTGTTATTCTCCACAGAATACACTGATACATATACTCCCTCCAGCGGAGCTTCGGAATACGCCATGGTGAGCAATTCAAAGTCTCCGTTCTCATCAATATCTTCAACGGATATTGCAAACAATTCCATTAAATTGCCACGCATGATTTTTTCTTCTTTGAGCACTGATACAATGGTGAAATGATTATTGGTTGCCAAATCAAGGATAAGAATGTTCACAGAATCACTCTCATCCACCCAGCCCAGGACAAGCTCATCGTCCAGATCAGCGTTCAGATCACCAGCAGCCACATAGATATTTCCTGTATCCTGCGCATAGGCAACACCAGACGGACCGTTGGGAATATCGGTGCGGTAAAGTGTATCAGTTTGGAGAGAAAGTACTTCTCCCATCATTAATACAATGGTGTTGTTGATGCCATGCGAAACAGAGACATAATCGTCCTTGCCGTCGCCATTGAAATCGCCTGAAGCGGCATTGAGAATGCCATTGCTATAGTTGCCGGTAGTATCCACCACGGAAGAAGCACTTACACGATCGTTCACGGGCAGGGATTCAAAACCCTTTTTCAGTTCCAGCACCTCGTGGTTTAATACTACATTGCTTCCATTGCTGAGGGAACCGTCATCCCATATCATCACCATTTCATTTTTACCTACAAAGCCATCGGTGGGGGTTACGGGACCCTGTGCCCGGAGTGCAGGCAGAAATACCTGTGAGATAAGAAGCATAAGAGCGGATAATTGTACATATGTTTTCATGATGTCAGGCTTTAAATTAATGTGACTGTTATTTTTATTTTGTCAAAATTAAACTAAAGCCCTTCCGGGGAATAAAACATACGTTGCAAATGATGCAACCCATGTTGCATCGGGTGGAAACACAGGTTTTATGCGGATTTCAGCTCGCCGGGCGTAACGCCGTAAAGTTCCCGGAAGCTTTTTGAAAAGTATGAGGGACTGCTAAATCCTGACATGTAGCAAATCTCTGCTATGGTGCCTGCATTGTTAAGAATAAGCTCGTGCGCGCGTTTAAGGCGGTAGGTTTTAACATAATTACTTGCCGACAGGCTGGTAAGTGCAATAAGTTTGCGGTGGAGCTGGCTGCGGCTCATGCCCACATTTTCTGCCAGCTCTTCAATGGTAAATTCTTCGTTGGCAAGGTTTTCCTCAATGCATTTATGCACTTTATGCAGGAACTGTTTTTCAATGGAGTCTGTTTTGGCAGTTTCGTTGCCGGCAGCAATTTCACCGGTGTATTTTTTGCGGAGATTTTGCCGAGATTCAATAAGATTGGCTACCCGTAATTTCAGTTCTTCCGTGTTAAACGGCTTTACCAGGTAATCATCAGCACCTTTTTTAAGTCCTTCTAATTTATTCCCGGAAGAGGCTCCCGCTGATAGCAGGATAATGGGGATATGGCTGGTTTTTTCATCCGATTTTAACTGATGCGTGAGGGAATAGCCGTCTGTGCCGGGCATCATTACATCAGAGATAATGAGATCGGGAACAATTTGCAGTGCTTTGGTTCGCCCTTCGTCGCCATCGGTGGCCATGTGTACCCTGTACTCATGCTGCAGGCAGCCTGCGATAAAGTCTCGAATTTCTGCATGGTCATCTACTACCAGCACATGCAATTGGTTGTGGATGCCGGCAGGTTTGGTGCTGGCTGACCTGGATTCAGGCATGTCAGCATAAGAATTTTCATCAGCGGAAGCTATTTCCTGTTTCGCATCCTGTAAAGAGACTGACGCGGCCCGTGGTAATGTGACCCGGAAAAGTGTTCCGTTGCTCTTCTGACTTTCCACATGGATTTCGCCCCCCATTAAACGGACAACCTCCTTTGTTAATGCCAGTCCAATGCCGGTACCCTGCACGTGGGTTTCCCTTTTTTGCTGCTGTCCGCGATAAAAACGATCGAAGATATGCGCAAGATCATCCGCGGGAATATACGAACCCTTGTTCCAGACTTCTATAACAAGTGATTCCCGGTTGTGCATACCGGGCTCCAGTTTGGCTGTGAACTTTACATGTCCCCCATTGGGTTCATATTTAATGGCATTGCTCAGAAGGTTGTTTAAAACCGTTTCCAGCTTGTTTTCGTCGATGATAAACAGATCATCTTCCATTTCAAAATTCTTTTTGAAAGTAATGCGGTGCGAATCGGCATAGGAATAATAGGAGGCGAATACCTTGTTAAGGTAAGCGCTGAGTTTCACTTCCCTGGCATGGATGGTGTTGCGGCCTGCATCGAGCCGTGAGAGCTCTAAAATTTGGTTTACCAGGTGCAATAACCGGCGTGCATTGTCTTCTACAATGCCGATAACCGGTAAGAAGGGCTTTAAGGCGGCCTCTTTTTTTAATTGAAACAGCGGACTAAGGATGAGCGTAAGTGGTGTGCGGAACTCATGCGAAATGTTGGCAAAGAACCGGGATTTCACCCGGTCGATTTCTTTTTCTTTTTCCAGCAACTGTTTGTTTTTCCGGTTGCGAAGGTAGAGCAGTGAAACCGCTGAAAGCAGCAGGATGATGCTGATACTGAAGAACAGCCAAAGGTTTTTCCTGTTGGCCTCTGCCAGTTGATTCTCATGCGTAAGTGATTCTATTTGCTGCTCTTTCTGTTCAAATTCATACTGGTATGAGAGTTCTTTAAGTTGCCTGGAATTTTCCTGCCGGCGGATGCTGTCGTTTTGTGCGGCATAATATTTATAAGCCTGTAAGGCTGAATCGGTGTTTCCCTGTTGCTCATAGGCCATGGAAAGGTAGAGATACCCCTCGCGTACGCCCACGGGATCCGGTAATTGCTGCAGGCGGGTAATGGCACGGTGCAGATAATCTACAGCCATCGTTATGTTGTTGAGTTCTGTCTGGGTTTTCCCCAGGCCCAGCAAGTTGGATGCGATGAATTTACCATCGCTGATGGCGATGCTTTTTTCAAGGCCTTCGGTAAATAATTCCTGTGCCTCGCGGAAGTTTTTGTTTTGGAACCGGAGGGTAGCCAGGGAATAAAGCGTTTTTACTTCTTCCGGAAGGAAATTGCCATTACGGCTTATCTCCAGGGCATTGGTTAAGGCAGCAGCGCTTGCGGAATCCTGCTTCATCATCATGTAAATGTCGCCCATAAAGCGTAATGCAACACTTTCGAACTTATGGTTACTGGTATTTCTATAATACTGAATTACATCGGAGAGGATGGCCAGTCCCTTTTCATATTCGCCCTGTATGCTGTATAAATCTACAAGACTGTTGAGGCTGTACATTTCCCAATCGTGGTTGCCCACATTACGGAATATCTGTAATGATTCCAGCCCGTTTTTCATGGCGCGGGCGTACAGGCCCATGTCGTTGTAAATACCAATGGTAAGATATAATGTGGCGCCATAGCCCATGGAGTCGCTGTTGGCCAGGAAAATTTCGCCGGCCTTTTCGGCGTAAAAAATGGCGCTGTCGAGGTTTCCCAGTTCAATGTGCACATTTCCCACATTGTACATTACGGAGGCTGAAATTTCATAGTCGTTCACATGCCGGGTGTTTATGCTGTGGGCCTGCAGGTAGCTGCTGAGGGCCTGTTTGCGCCTGCCCATATGGAAGAGGATGTTCCCCTCACGTTCCCAGGCTCGCGCCAGTGCCAGGAAATTTCCGGAGCGGCCGGCCACGTTTTTAAGCTGGCTCGCGTACACCAGGCCTTTTTCGCCATCGGTGTAGGTGTAGTAATCGCAAAGCTGAATAAGGATGTCTGCACGAGTGGAGTCATCAGCAGCCTCAGCAAGTTCCTGCTGCATCTGCTGTTCGGGAGAGTCGGCGATGGCTGCTGCAGGCAGTATACCCAGCACCAGTATGATGCAGAGAACTCTGTGCAGTAAATTTGTGTAGCCTGATGTTAATTGTCGCAGCATTTGCATGATACCTGTGTAGTGGGTTGATGCAGTGGAAACAACTGAATTAATCGATTGTTTAAGGAAGGTGGGTTAACTGCCTCCGGGATTCAGCAAGGTCTGCCTTGAGAGGAGTGCCCGGCCTGCTGCGCTGATTTGCCTGTATACCTATTTAGCCCTTGCGTGAAAACTCATGTTTCTGATGAGAAAAAGTTCAGGTTCGACAAGAATAATGAAGAAATTGGGGTTTTCGCGCAGAAACTATTTACACGTAACCTTTTTTTGAAGGGTAAATTTAAATGCATTTTCTGTTTATTTGTTTGTTTTACCGGGAGATTGTTAATTTTTTGGGTTCTACTACCATTTGTGTGGAAAGATTAAGAAATTTAGTACCCATTCCATTTATTATCAGTAATTTATAATAAGTCATGTTCTTTATCGCAGAAATAG
>Ga0207419_1001080_pt1 | contig 21729 bp, 18 predicted proteins | sample ElkSloMetagenome_4_FD_184723 | JGI IMG/M metagenome (GOLD analysis project Ga0207419, IMG submission 184723) | Hot spring microbial communities from Elkhorn Slough, Monterey Bay, USA - MD2A (version 2) | ecosystem: Environmental > Aquatic > Marine > Intertidal zone > Estuary: Microbial mat ...
TTCCCGAATCATTTAAAGAATTATTTTACCTGGCCACAAAAAGAAGTCCTGTAGATGAAACTTTACTGGAGATGCAGCCTTTTTCAGAGGATACATTATCGGGGTTGCAAATGCCGGTGCTACTTTTAATTGGTGAAAAAGATGTGATTAACAATGAGCGTAGTATTGAGGTGGCGAGAGAAAGCCTTGCAAATCTTGAAGCACAGATTATAAAAGATGCCGGACATTTCTTATCGATGGGTCAGGCTACGAAGGTGAATGAAGAAATACTGAATTTTTTAGATTAAAGAGAATGTCCAAAAATTTTGCGTAAAGCTATTTTTTCAAACATTCTCTTTGATATCTGCTTTTTCGGCTTATTGAAGTTTAAAATTTATCGGGAATGTAAATTGAACATCAACATTTTTCCCTTTTTGCTTTCCAGGCGTCCATGCCGGCGAAAGATTTACTACCCTGATGGCCTCGGCATCCAGGAGCGGATGCGCACTTCTTACTACTTCTGCATTTTTAACAATACCATCAGCACCTACAACAAATTGTATAAACACTTTGCCTTCGATGCTTTCCTCTCTGGCTTTCTGAGGATATGCAAGGTTTTTGGCAATAAAGTAACGGAAGTCTCCGGGTTCTCCACCCTCAAATTCAGGCATATCTTCCACTACCATAAAAACTTCCTTTTGTGTTTCAGCATTATCTTCCTTTGTTTTCGTCGCTACCACTACAGTTTCCTCTTGTGTTTCAGATAAATGTTGCGCTTCAACGGATTTATCTGTCTGTGTTTCCAGGTTGTTTTCCGTACAGGAAAAAAGAAATGCTATACCGGCTGCTAATGGCAAAATAGTTGCAATTTTAACCATAGAAAGCCATTTTGATTTTTGCTTTGTCATCATAATTACTCTTTTTTTGGTGAATGAATAGTTGAAATTATTTACGATGGCAACATTATAATTGGTTAAGGATTGTTTTACAATCTGGTCAAGATATGTTGCCTTATCTTCGCCTTGTAAAACCACCCGCTGATCAGCCAAAAATTCATGATTATACATCATCAGAGGTTTAAACAACCACACAAACGGATTGAACCAGCAAAATACTTTAACCAGTTCTAACATTAACACGTCGGCGCTGTGCTTTTGTCTGACGTGTACCTCTTCATGCCTGACGATACGCTGAAGATCCTGGTCGTCATCCACAGCAGCTATATTGATGAAAATAGTATTGAAAAATGAAAAGTGGGTTTGTGTCCCCTTTAATGCCACAAGTGCATAGTGCGTTTTTTGCTCATATTTATTTCTTTTTTTCAGGCGGCGTAAATGAAAGAGCTGCACCAGTAAGTGAGACCCCATTATCAATGTGATGACACCATAGAGTGCCAGCCAGTAATATGGCCATCGGGTACCTTCAGCTTTTAGGGGAGCTTCAGCGGTTATTACCAGTTCCTCAAGCATAACCGTGGCTGGAGATACTGCCCCTGCTCCCGGGAAGGGTAAGCTGATAAATGGTAATATGATAGCTGAAATGAGACTGCCAAGAATAAAAAAGCGATTGAACCGGAAGCTATTCTCATTTTTCAACAGAAAAAACAGGCTGTAAAATAAACCCAGTATGAATGTCGATTCTAAAACGTATGCAATCATTATAGTTACGTTTTTTTATTTTTTTCTTTTTCCAGTATCTGCATGATATCATCAATTTCTCCCAGGCTGAGTTTTTCTTTTCTGGCAAAGAAAGATACCAACTGCTTATAGGAGTTATCAAAATAACCCTTTACAAAGCTGTTGAGAAATTTTCTGCTGTATTCTTCCCTTGACACATTGGGATGATATTCATGTGATTTACCATAGGCTTTGTGGCCTACAAAACCTTTTTTTTCCAGTATCCTTATGATAGTGGAGACCGTATTATAGGCTGGTTTCGGATCTGGCATCTTCTCCAGGATATCTTTTACAAATCCTTTATTAAGGCCCCATAATACCTGCATTACATCTTCTTCGGCACGGGTTAATCGTTGTATGTTTTCCATAATAAATTAAATGTTTAGTTCAAATATACAACTAATAATTTAGTTACACAACTAATTTATTAGTTTTTTTATTGTGTTCAAAAAAAAAGGAGGGCAAATGCCCTCCTGATAATATCCTGCTAATTTCCCTTAACGTTTTATTAATCGTTTAATTACAGTGCCATTCTCAGTTTGAATTTTCACCATATAAACACCGCTGTTAAGTCCACTTAAGCTTAACGTAGCTTCAGGGGCATTGAATATTTCGTTGGTCACTACCCTGCCTTCCGGGGTAATTACCGATATATTCATTTCTTTAACTCCGTGTCCCTGGATATTTATCATATCCAACGCCGGGTTTGGATACAGCCTAATGTCTTTTATACTTTGCAATTGATATACTCCTGTTGCTACTATGTGTATTATTGCAGGTATTTCTACAGAGAACTCCCCATCGCTGGCAACTAATGTAAATGTAACTGTTCTTAATGCATCGTCCGCTAATTGTGAAGCATCAGTAACCAGGACTTCCCCGGTTGCCGGATCTACTTCAAAAATATCTGGCGTGCTTGCATCAGTCATTGAGTATGTAAGTACATCGCCATCTTCATCAGATGCAGGGTTGGCTGTACTAATACTGCTGCCATTTGCAGCCCAGCGATCTGTGAATATTTCTACCCGGGCTTCGCCAAAAACTGGTGCTTCATTTACATCGTTCAGGCTAATGATAACCTGTGCATCTCCTGAGAGTCTTAACTCCGTATTGTTTTCAAGCACGTTAACGCCTAAAGTAAAGGTTGGGTTTGTTTCATAATCAAGCAGTGCCTGGTTGGCTACAGTAATTTGTCCACTGGAAACCGCCATGTCAAAAGCACCTTCAATAGAGGCCAAAGCGATGCTTAAATCCACCATGTCATTGTTGTAATCATCACTAACTGCCGTTCCAACAACAGTAGCATCTGCTGAGTTTTCATCAATACTGAATTCAAATACTTCTTCCAAAAAGAAAGGGGCATAATTGTTCTGTTCATACGCACCTTTTTCAATCCTTCCCTGGAATCTTTCATTACCAGAAAGGTCGTATCTATAAGGCATGATTTCAGTAACATCAAGGCTGCCCTCAATATCAGTAGCGTTGGGCGCTAAGAAATAGGGTTCAGTAACGCTTCCAGAAAACAATACCTCTCCCATAATATTCTTTTGTTCATAAATTGATGGAGAGGTAATATTCATAAAGGTGATGTGGTCACTGCCCTGCTCAAACAGGTTGTTAACAAGTGCAATCAAAGTATCGGATTCTGATAAAATCTGTGATCCCAGGTTACCCGCAACATTGCCTCCAAATATACAATCTTTGAAAATCAGGGTATCGATTGCTGGTGAAATGCTCACTGCGCCACCTAACAAACCCGCTTCGTTGTCTGCAATGGTATTGTTGTATGCATAAAGTGATACATCGTAATTAACATAAATACCACCCCCATTGTGTATAGCTGAATTTTGGGCAATTAAGTTACTGTACATGTATAATTCCGCATTTGGGTATTTATCACCGCAAAGACTTATTCCGCCACCATTTAAGGCAGTATTTCCCGTTATTTTATTGGTTACCATTTCCACAATGGCATCGCGGCAAACATGTATTCCACCACCTTTGCCGTCTGTATGGTTGTTGCTGATGATATTGCCTGCTACCATAACTTCACTCCGATCTTTTATGGATACACCACCACCCTGTTTTGATGACGAATTGCCCTGGATAATGTTGTTTTCCAATAAACCTTTGGAAGTGTTATGATATATTACACCCGATCCGCCTTCACCAGAATTACCGGTAATGGTATTGCCCACTATTGTTGCGTTGGAATAATTGTTCACAAAAATTCCTGCACCCCATTTTTTGGCAGTACCCCCTTCTATGGTATTGTCGATTATGGTGGCGTATGAGTCTTCATGGATAGAGATGTTACCACCGCTATTCCCTGATACTCCACCTCTAAAGGTGTTGTTCAAAATACGGGCAGAAGCATTATAAAATACGGCCAGGTTTCCACCGTGGTTTTTCGATACGTTCCCCTCAAACAATGAATTGGTAAGTACTAACCTGGAAGAATCAACATCGTCTTCATTAACAGCTAACCCACCACCATTCTTGCCGGTAGTGTTGTTTCTGAAAATGCAATTGTCAATAACAGCCTGGGTACCACCTGAAATTTTTACTCCACCCCCGGGGTTAAGGGCTATATTATTCTCAAAAAGTGAATTTGATATTGAAATAGATGCATCATCAGAAGCCTGAATGCCGCCACCACCGTAAATTGCCAGGTTATCATAAAAATGACAATTATCAATATCTACATTGCCCTCATCATTCACGAGCAAACCTGCACCACTTTTGTTTGCATAGTTGTCCCTAAATACGCAATTGTTGAATGAAATATCTTTAAAGCCTCTTATGATTACCGCTCCGCCGGCTACATCAGGTTCTCCACTGCCCAATGCTTTACCATATTCAAAGGTACAATAAGAAAACACAGATGGGTAATTATAATCGGGCGTATATTCGTAGCGTATGGCATGCCAGCCAGAATCCTGGTTAGCCGCAGTAAAAAGTATCGGCTCTTCCTCTGTACCTTCTGCTATAATCCTACCCTGGGAGGAAATAGAATAATACCCCTGAAATTCAACACGCGTGCCTGGTTTAATAGTTAAAGTTACCATTGTATCAACCAGTACATTGCAATTTACCATCACGATATCTGCGTCAATTGTAAGGTCAGTTCTAATGGTATCGCATAATTCAACCACAGTTCCGGTAAATACTTTAAAGGTGTCTGAGTTCAAGGAAGAAATCAGCCCGCTTTCATCAGTTACCGTCACAGCGATATTGGCCATTCCATTAGCATTCTGAGCTACTTCAATATTAAAAACAGAGTGGGTGGTGTCACCACTAAGGTTTGCTATTGAAACATCGCTGTTGTCTGAAGTAACATTAATACTTGCAACATCCCCTTCATCCAATTCTGAATAATCGACTGCAAGCTGTATCTCTTTACCATACTGAAGGCTGAGGTCGTTATATGAACTGAAAAGAATTGGAAGCCTATTTTCAGGATCACCCTGGTACTCGATTGCACCAAGATCTACCCTGTTGTCATTGTATATTCTTGGGTTTCCCATAATATCAACATCGTAGGTAAACAGGTATGATATTGTATCCCCTAAGTCTATGGCTGGTGAGCCCTGCATCAGCGACCAGTCTGCGCTTGCCGCCTCGTCTGAGTACCCAATGCCGGAAATTGGTGAAACAAACATGGGATCAGCATCATAAAGGGTATCGTAAATATTGTCTTCAAGGCCATAACCCGGGATTCCTTCCAGGCCACCCTGTAAAATATTGTTGTAGAAATCAGCATCACCAATGTCACCATCATCCATACCGAAGAATACCTGGTCTCCAGCAGCATTAGCTTTGTTTCCATAGAATATATTGTTGTAACCTTCAAGAGATGTGCCATTTTCTCCCAAAAACAATCCGCCACCAAAATTAGAAAGGTTATTGACAACTGTATTATTGACAAAATAATTTTGATTGTTTTTACCTAAAGTAACAGCACCCCCGCGCTCATTAGCTTCGTTATTGGCAAAGATGTTATTCATAATTATATTTTCGGGAGAACTGGCATTACCAATCATAAGGGCACCGCCGACACCAGCCTTATTATTGTAAAATTTATTACCCACTATTACAAGGGGTGAATTAGTTTTGGCATTTATTGCCCCACCATTTGTGCCGGATACATTGTCATGAAAAATACAGTTTTTTACCAAAGCACTGGCATTATCATCAAATTTTATTGCCCCCCCGCATCCTACTGACTTATTATACCTGAAAATTGAATTTTCAATAATTAATTTACTGTAGTAGGCAACGTAAATTGCACCTCCTAAATTGTCATCATCGCTGTTAATGTTATCTCCAACTGTATATGCATTGGCATTACCGTACTCAAAAATACAATACTTCAACATAGATGAGTCCATATCCATTTGCGTATAGTCAAACCTAATTCCGTTCCAGCTCGTGTCTCTAAATGAGGGATTGCTGGTAAAGGTGATCATGTTGTCGCTTGTGCCCACTGCAACAAGCCTTCCCTGAACATTTAATTTGTATTTACCCTGAAATTCAACAACTACACCTGGCTCAATTGTCAGGGTAGAATCATTAGGAATCACAATAGTACTGTCAACCATATAAGGTGATTCAGCAAGTGTCCATGTACCATAAACGGTATCGGAAACATTAGTTTGCCCGCTTAATGGGGCAAGCGAGAACATCATTACGCTTAGTAGCATAGATGTAATGACCACATTCCTGCTTTTTGCAAAAATTTTTAACATTTTTTTCATACTTTCTAAATTAGATTTAAATAACGTTTCATTGGCAAAAGTCATCAAACAGAACAATTATTCAAAAAATATACGCATGACTTTTCGCAGCTGGATAACTGATATTAATCATAAATAAATCCTAAAGTATTGATTATCTAATGCTTTTGATTGCTGCCCTATTATTTGTAAATTTGTGCTTCTAAAAAAAACAAAAACTTAAGTTCTGATATGCAATTACATTTACACAGAAACAGCACGGAGATTAGTGCAGAAGAAAGAAACAAGATTGTTGATTTTTTATACACGCATCTTGATGAGTTTGGAGATGAAAAAGAAGACATAAGCAAGTGTATTGCTTATGCGCTTAAAGAAACTGAATCATTTGGCGGTTTTGTACTCTCCGGGTATGAAAATGATGAAATGGTAGGCGTAGTAGTGATAAATCAAACGGGTATGAAAGGATATATTCCTGAAAATATTTTGGTTTATATTGCAGTGAACAGCAAATTTCGTGGCAAGGGCTATGGTAAGCAATTGATGAAAAAAGCCATTGATGAAGCTGAGGGTAACGTGGCCTTGCACGTAGAGCCAAACAACCCAGCGAAATTTCTTTATGAAAAGTTAGGATTTACCAATAAATACCTTGAAATGAGGCTTGTAAAAGCTTAATTTAAATTCTTGATATGGCTGAAACCGATGCGTTATCGGCATTAAGACATGAGCTTCACCGATACCCGGAAATTTCAGGGGATGAGCATGCCACAGCGGAAAAAATTAAAAAACATTTTCAGCATCTTCAACCGCAGGAAATAATTGAAGAAATTGGTGGTGGAGGTGTAGCTTTTGTATTTACAGGAAAAGAAAAAGGTCCCACGGTTATGTTTCGTGCTGAACTGGATGCACTTCCCATTCAGGAAGACTCAGCATTGATATATTGCTCTAAAAATGATGGCGTTGCCCACAAATGCGGACATGATGGACATATGACAATTCTCGCCGGTCTGGGAAAGTTTTTGCATCAGCATCAGCCCTTAAAAGGCAGGGTTGTGCTGCTTTTTCAACCTGCAGAGGAAACCGGCCAGGGTGCAAAAAGAATACTTGCCGATGCCAGGTGGAATGAGATTATTCCGGATTATGTTTTTGCCCTGCACAATTTACCGGGATTTACAGCCGGCGAAATACTTATGCGTGAGGGAAATTTCTCGTCTGCTTCTGCAGGCTTTGAAGCTTTTCTCAATGGTAAAACATCTCATGCTGCTGAACCTGATAAGGGAAACAACCCTGCAATTGCCATTGCTGATATTATCCGCGATTATAACAATAAGCTTGTGTTACCGGAAAATTACGAAGCATTTATTTTGGCCACCATCATTCATGTGCTGGTTGGTGAAAAGGCATTTGGAACTTCTGCAGGCCATGCCATTTTCCGTGCTACCCTGAGAGCAGCTGAGCAGGATGATTTCGATTTATTAAAGAAAAATGCCATGGCTATAGTTCATCAGCATGCCGGTAATCATCAGTTGAAAGCAGATACAAACTGGGTGGAGGAATTTCCTGTCACCCACAATAATACAGATGCAAATAAGTTAATTCTGAAAGCAGCACAAAATAGAGGGCTACAGGTAAAACACATACCACAACCTTTTCGTTGGTCAGAAGATTTCGGGTGGTTTTTGCAACAATATCCCGGCGCCCTTTTTGGATTAGGTGCCGGTGAAAATGCGGCCCCGTTGCATCATCCAAAATACGATTTTAACGATGATATTCTCCCGGTGGGAATAGATATTTTTAAAAATATATGTTTCCAACTTAATTATTGATCAACATTTTTGATTTCAGGCAGTTTATCTGTAAAATGAAAAGATCAACAAATTTACTGGTGACAATTAATGAATATAATGGCAAAACGCAATGCCATATTTTGCCTCATTTTAAGATTAGGATTTTGTCCATTGGTAAAGATACTAAATCATGAACAGTACCTCTGTAATAGAAATAAGCAAAGAAGCCATCAAAAATAATATCCGGTTTATTCAGGAGACTATCGGGCATAATGTTTTATTATCTTCTGTGATAAAGGCGAATGCTTATGGCCATGGCATAGAACAATTTATTCCTGTGGCAGAGGAAGCAGGAGTAAAGCATTTTTCAGTGTTCAGTGCTGATGAAGCCTTGCGTGCAAAAAAGGCTGTTCGTAAAGGTGCCGGGATAATGGTACTGGGCTGGATGGATGAGCAGGAACTCAATTGGGGTGTGGAAAACGATATTGAATTCTATGTTTTTGAGCTTGATAAACTTCACCAGGCACTGCAGGCATCGCGCAGAATAGGAAAGCCCGCCCTCATCCATATAGAAGTGGAAACCGGCATGAACAGAACCGGGTTTAAACAAAAAAATCTGACCAAAGCCATTAAATTGATACATGACAATCCCGGGCAGTTTATTATTCGTGGTGTTTGCACCCATTATGCAGGTGCCGAAAGCATTGCCAATCATGTGAGAGTGCAGCGGCAAATTGTGCGTTTTAAGCGTATCCTTAGCTGGCTTGAAGCCAGGAAGATTAAACCAGATTTGCGCCATTCTGCTTGTTCGGCTGCAACCATTGCCTATCCTAAAACCCGCATGGACATGGTGAGAATCGGCATTCTTCAATATGGTTTCTGGCCCAGTAGTGAAACTTTCATACATTATACTACCCGCCAAAGAAACAATGTTGACCCCCTGCAAAGAGCAATTTCATGGAAAACCCTGGTAATGACGGTGAAAGAGGTTGGTACGGGTGAATTTGTGAGTTACGGAAGTGCTTATCAGGCGCATGAGCCTAAGCGAATTGCCATCATCCCTGTGGGATATTGCCATGGCTATACAAGAGGATTAAGCAACCTGGGGATGGTGCTTATTAAAGGACAACGGGTGAAAGTAATTGGCTTTGTAAATATGAATATGATGATTGCTGACGTTACTAATTTACCCTTGGTGAAAAAAGGTGACGAGGTGGTGCTTATTGGCAGACAGAACCAGAATGAAATCACTGTCGCTTCCTTCTCTGAGTTCAGCAATTTATTAAATTATGAACTCCTTACACGTTTACCTCAAAATATAGACAGAGTAGTAGTATAAACCAAAAAAGCTATTATGGCATTTATTGAATTACATACAAAAAAATTAGAACACAATTTCAATTTTCTGAATAAACTCTTTTCTGCAAGCAATATCCAGTGGGGTATTGTAACAAAATTACTATGCGGTAATTCGGACTTTATCAGGGAAATTGCCAGGCTTGGCTGTAGGCAAATGATGGATTCCCGGGTAAGCAATCTGCAAACAATCAAAAAAATCAATCCTGAGATTGAGACCATTTATATCAAGCCTCCGGCAAAACGGGCCTTAAAGAGCATTGTAAAGTATGCCGACATTAGCTTTAACACAGAACTGGCCACCATTAAACTGCTAAGCGAAGAAGCTGGCAGGCAAAATAAAATTCATAAGGTTATCATAATGATTGAAATGGGCGATCTCCGGGAAGGAGTGATGGGTGATGATTTGATGGATTTCTATGGTAAAATATTTAATTTACCAAATATCAAAGTAGTTGGGATAGGAGCAAACCTGAATTGCCTCAATGGCATAATGCCAAGTGAAGACAAGCTTATCCAGCTTAGCTTATATAGCCAGCTTATACAAACGCGCTTTAACAAAACCATTCCCCTGGTATCCGGTGGAAGTTCAGTGACAGTGCCCCTTATATTTAAACATTTGGTACCAAAAGGTGTTAATCATTTTAGGATAGGGGAGACATTATTTTTCGGGAAGGACTTGTTTTCAGATAAATTAGTGCCAGGGATGCAACGTGATGTTTTTATGGTTTTTGCAGAGATAATTGAACTGAATGAAAAGCCGCTTGTGCCTTCCGGAGAAATTGGAACCAATGTGGCAGGCGAAATAAAGGTATTCGATGAAGGAGATTACGGAAAAACAACGTACCGGGCAATTTTGGATATTGGCTTGCTCGATATTGACATTAAGAATCTGGAACCCCTGGATAAGGGGGTTGCGTTTCAGGGAGCCAGCTCTGATATGATTGTGCTGGATCTGGGGGTTCGCAAACCCAAATACAAAGTAGGTGATCTTGTGGCATTCAGGGTTAACTATATGGGAACTTTAAGTATCCTTAATTCAGATTATATATCAAAAAAAGTAGTATAACAAAACAAAATATCTAAATATATCGTTATGATAACAGAAGAAAAGAATGAGCCTTCAGAAGATGAATTAATGCAGGAGTATAGAAAGTTACTTGAAGATGAAACCAACCGTGATATTCTCTCCATTTTGAGTGAAATCGACTCGCTGCCGGCAGGAGATATTGTAAAGAGATTAAATACTTCTGCCAATACAGGAATGATGCATATTTTAAAGTTAAAGAAAGCAGGTTTGCTCGAAAAAACCGTCAATCCGCCAAATTATAATATCGATAAAGAGATATTTGCCCTTGTAAAAGAGCAATTTAATGATTTATTTTGAGACTTATTTAAAACAATTCTTAATATCCTTTGTTTAATTAACGGGTAGATATACCTTATAACACATATAATTAATTAGAGATGAGACAGTTAAAGATTACAAAGTCCATTACCAACAGGGAAAGCGAATCGCTGGAAAAGTATCTTTTGGAGATTGGAAAAGAAGAACTAATTTCCGTTGAGGAAGAAGTTCAACTGGCCCAACGCATTAAAAAAGGTGACCGCATTGCTCTTGAGAAGCTTGTGAAAGCAAACTTGAGATTTGTGGTTTCTGTTGCAAAACAATACCAGCACCAGGGATTAAGCTTGCCCGATCTTATTAACGAAGGGAATGTGGGCCTTATCAAAGCTGCTGAAAAATTCGATGAGACCAAAGGTTTTAAATTCATTTCTTATGCTGTTTGGTGGATCAGGCAATCCATACTGCAGGCAATTGCAGAGCAATCTCGCATCGTTCGCCTGCCGCTAAACAAAATAGGCACATTGAATAAAATCAACAAAGCCTTTTCAAAACTTGAGCAGGAGTACCAGCGTACCCCTTCCTCAGATGAAGTCTCTCAAATTGTGGAAATGCCAGAAGACAAGGTTTCAAGCACCATGAAACTTTCCGGACGTCATGTATCGGTAGACGCACCATTCACAGAAGACGAGGACAATAGCCTCCTTGATGTAATGGAAAACAAGGAAACGCCGGATACAGATGGAGATCTGGAAAATGAATCACTTAAAAAGGAAATTTTCCGCACATTAAACATTCTCTCTGAGAGAGAAAGAAATGTGATTGAGTTATTTTATGGTATTGGTCGTAAAGAAATGTCACTGGAAGAAATTGGCCAGCAAATAGGCCTTTCACGCGAACGCACCAGGCAGATTAAGGAAAAAGCCATCCGCAGGCTACAGCGTACACCTAAAAATAAGCTTCTGAAGAGCTATTTGGGTTGATGAGGGCTATTACATTTTCTTAAAAAACTTTATGCCGGACAATCTTGTCCGGCATTTTTATTTATCAGCTTTAAACGCTTTTTTAATTCTTTTCATGCTTTTATTCAGCGTGGTGGAATTCATTACCAGCGCTGCAGGGGAATAGATTCGCTGGTATTCATGTGTATCTCTTTCCACATCGGTGGCTGTGGCCGATACTTTTATGTCAAGGCGATAAAATACAGCCTGCGCCTCCAGATCATATATTTCAAATGCAAAAACCTGCCATCTGCCCTCATCCATTTGTCCGGGGTAATAAAAGCCTGCTTCGTCTTCGTAAAGCGTTGGCCCATGAATTCCCTGCCCCGGCGATTCTGATACGTAAGTGCCTTTCATGAGGTATTTCATTCCTGTTTTGTTGTGTAACCTGGCCATCTGTTCAAGGGTAAGTGGCAGGTTAGGATCAATAATATAACGGTAAAAATCATCTGCAACAGAATCAAACGGAAGTACATGAAAACACTCAATCTCATTCATGTTTTCAACTATTACGCCATTGGCAAATACTGAGAAATGATAATCCGGGTGTTCAAAAGGCATTATAACCATATTTTCTACCTTTTCAGGAGATAGCGGTCGGGCAGGAAACTGCGTGTACTGAACGCTGGTACAACTACTCAAAAATAAGTTGCCGAACAGGAAAATACGGATGAATGCTTTTTTCATGTTGTTGGTTAATACAAATCAGATGTACTTACGAAGGTAATAATTAAGCACGAATTCTCCTCCATTGATTTGCAAACAATACCTGCTCTATGGCTTGTTTAATGGCCTGGTTTATGGGCATCATTCTGCTGCCGTAACCGGCTGAAATATTGTTTAGCTTGGTGTAACAGGCTGACATCGATGGCGCTTTTTTTCCTTCCTTTACCCATTTTGCTGCCTCCTCATAATTGGATGCTGCATCGCGCTTGATTATTTGGCAACAAACCAGTTGCGATACACCGTTTCTATCCTTGTTGCTTGAAAAAGCGAAAAGCCGGCAGATTAATCCCCTGTGCTCATATTCTGAACAGCCCCCGGCAAAATTGTCTGTGGCTAATGGATTGTAAAGCAAGCATATATCCTGATCATTCAACAGGAGTTTTGAATACATATCGTCTGCTTTTCCATTTAGAAATAAATGCCATGCAAGGGGCAGGAACTCTGCTACTGTGGTTTCAATATCTTTTTTAAGGCAACAGGCTCCACATCTGCTTTTACAGGTTAGACCGGTAGCCATTTTTAGATGGCTTACATCCTTTTCAGCCTGCTGAAACAACCGTTCCACAAGCTTTACCGTTTGCTTTATCTTCATTTTAAAAATTAAAAAAGCGAAGATAATCCGGACAGGTATTTTTTAAATCATTGGGGCATTTATTTTGACGAATATTTTTATCTGTAAAGACAGTCCCTACTTTAGTTTATAAACCATTACACGGTTATCAAAAAATGTGGGTACAAATAAAGTACGGCTGGTAGGGCAAAAATCTATGTCTGCAGCATTTATTTCCGCTTCGGTGGTGTCCAGTAATTTTATTTTTTCATTATCAGGTGAGATAAGATGCACAGCACCTTTCCAGTCTGAAATGATAAACGTTTCATCTTCTACCCATTTAAGTCCGTCAATGGAACCTGTATTCTCAATATAAGGAGTTATTGATTTTGTTGCGGGATCAATCTTTAAAACGGCGCCATTTATACCTGCCAGCAGTTTGTCTTTAAATATATAGAGCCCATTTGGGTTATCCAGTTTTTCAGACTGCAGCCAAAGCTCCAGGCTACCATCTTTTAACCGATAAATGGCTTGATCCTTCATATCACTGATGTAAACCGTTCCTTCATCATCAATGCTGATATCATTTAAGAATATCGCGTCCGGAGCGTCATAAAATGTTGTAACTTTTCCTGTTTTGGTATCAATTTCAGCAACCCTGTCTATATCGCTCACATACAGCTTGTCATCAAAAAGTCCCATTCCTTTCGGTGCATGAAGGCCTTCAGTCCATTTTATCTTTGCCATGGTTCCTGTTGACGACATTTTGGTAATGAAGCCTTTTTCATTTTTTTCAGTGGGGTTACCGCTAATGTTTGCAATGTAGATAATTCCATTGTCGCGGTCAAGCAGCACCGACTCAGGAACATCCATGTTGGCTTCTGTTTCCCAGCTTCTTGTCAGCTCATCATGAATATAAACATCCTGCCCGTAGGAAATAGCAGTAAGAGAAAACAATGCGAATAGCAGCAAAACAACTTTCATTTTCATAATAATATCAGGTTTAATGTTGGTGAATTGTAAGTTTATGATGTTTAATCTGTAACATTTAAAAAGTCAAATAGTTCGAACTTATAAAAGCATTTCTGATTTTAATTTTAGATTTTTTAACACTAAATTTGAAAAAAATTCGTTCTGCCTATCATAGGTTCAACCAGAACAGATATGCGTGAATAGGATTTTGGTAAGGTTTTGCTGCAGTATAATAAGTTTATAGTTGATGGTTTACATATTAATAAACAAAAATTTAACATATGAAAAACAGGTTGGTAATACTTTCATTCCTTTTCTTTATCGGAGTTTTTTCACTAAAAAGTTTTGCCCAGGAAGATAATGTATATCCCAAGTATAAGAATGAATTTAAAATTGGGTTCTTTCAGTTTTTTACCAGCACACTACATTTTGAATACGAAGGATATGTAACCGATCGTGCCAGCCTCAATTTGTCTGCGGGCTTTACCCTACGGGAAGATTACGAAGAGGAAATTCTGGGTTATAATGCCGGTCTTGCATTACGTTTCTATGCTTTCCAGGGAAATGAGCGCGAGCAATTCTTCAGGTTTGGTGGAGTTTATTTTTCCCCTTATGCCTCATACCGCGAAATTAATGTTGAATACAAGCCTTCTCACTACCAGGGAGCCGGTGATTATCGCTACCAGCTTATCCATGCAGGTGTAATGGGTGGAGTGAAATTCTTTATGGCCGACAGACTTACTTTCGATTTTAGCCTGGGCGGAGGTCTACAGTACTCTTTTGGTGATGAATCAGAAAATGGTTTATATATGTTTGTTGTAGATCCGGCATATTCGGGCATCTATCCCAGGGCTAACTTTACTTTCGGGTTCAGATTCTAACCTTTAAATTTATTACCCATGCGAAAGCGAATATTATTTTACCTTTTGTTATTGTTCCCATTAAGTTTAATGGCGCAATTAGGCGGTAATTATACCTACGACTTTTTAAGTCTTACCAATTCAGCCCGCGTAGCCGCTTTAGGAGGTAAAAACGTTTCGCTCAAAGACCATGATCTGAACATGGCTTTTCATAACCCGGCCCTGCTTGATTCCCTTACTTCCGATAACCTGGTGCTTAATTATGTGAATTATTTTGCTGATGTAAACTTTGGTTATGTTTCGTATGCCAAGCATCTGACACAGGGTACCTTTGGCCTTGGTGTACATTATATTAATTACGGAGATTTTATTGAAACCGATGCCAACGGAAGTATTCTGGGTGGATTTAAAGCGGCGGAATATGCGCTGAATATCATGTATGCCTTTCGTCTCGACAGTTTTTTTCATATAGGGGTAAACATAAAGCCTGTCTATTCCGTGCTTGAGAAATACACTTCCTTTGGGATGGCTACTGATCTGGGCATTACTTATATTAACCGATCCGGACTTTTTAGTGCAGGCTTTGTGATACGTAACCTGGGAACACAGTTTAAGCCTTATCATCCCGGTAATTTTGAACCTGTACCCCTGGATATCTCCCTGGGACTAACACAGAAACTCAGGTATGCACCATTACGTTTCTCAGTTACTGCCCATCATTTACAGCGATGGGATATGACGTATACTGATCCTAACGAGCAGGAGAGAAATTTTGATCCCTTTACCGGTGAAGCTGAGAATGAAAACCGGGTAGAAGATTTTGCCGAAAATCTGATGCGGCATATGATATTCGGCGTGGAATTGCTGCCGTTTAAGAATTTTTACCTCAGTATGGGATACAATTATCAGCGGCGCAAGGAATTACAAACAACAGACCGCCCGGGACCGGTAGGTTTTTCATGGGGGTTTGGACTGAAAATATCAAAATTTCACATTAGTTACGGACGTGCAAGCTATCACCTTGCAGGGGGGTCTAACCATTTTTCCCTTTCTACCAATCTATCCAGTTTTTACAGCAAAGCACCCTAGCCTGTTTTCCATTTGGGATCAAGAATGTTTACCTTTGTGGCAGAATATTTTTTAAATGGAAAATTATCATTCAAAACCTGTAGTAATTGCTATTGATGGTTATTCATCTTGTGGCAAGAGTACCTTTGCAAAAAAAATAGCAACATTGCTTAACTACACTTATGTTGACAGTGGGGCCATGTACCGGGCCATAACTTTATATGCCCTGCAAAACAAGCTTGATATGGCCACCAGCCAGGGCAAAAAGGCTTTAATTGAATTGTTACCGGAAATCTTTGTCTCATTCGGAAGAGCAGAAGGTTCTGCACGCGGCAATATTCTTTTGAACGGATTGGAAGTGGAAGATGAAATCCGTGGTGTGGAAGTTTCCTCACGAGTGAGCGAGGTGAGTAAAATACCTGAAGTACGCACCAAGTTGGTAAACCTGCAACGCAAAATCGCCGGAGAGCAAAACATTGTGATGGACGGAAGGGACATTGGAACCGTGGTCTTTCCTGATGCCAGCCTGAAAATATTTATGACAGCCTCCTCACATATTCGGGCACAGCGAAGATACAATGAATATACAGAAAAAGGTCAGGAGGTTTCTTTTCATGAAATACTTAACAATATACAACAGCGCGATCATCTCGATGAAACAAGAGAAGTAAGCCCGTTGCGCAAGGCTGAAGATGCCCTTGTGCTTGACAATTCAGCTATGACACCGGAAGACCAGCTGCACTGGATACAACCAGTGATCAAAAAATTAACCGGACAGGTAATCTGATATGCATCATAAATCTGTAACTGTACATATAGACCCTTCGGCAGGATTTTGTAACGGCGTAACCTGCTCAGTGAAGCAAGCAGAGTCATTGCTTGCAGATAACCGGGAATTATACTGCCTCGGCGAACTGGTGCATAATCAGGAGGAGGTTCAGCGCCTGCATCAAAAGGGCCTCCGCGTAATTGATCAGCAGACTTTTAAAAACCTGAAGGATACCACTGTGCTGCTGCGTTCTCATGGCGAACCTCCTGAAACCTACCGGATGGCGGAGCAAAATAACCTACGCCTGGTAGACAGCACGTGTAAAATTGTTTTGGGACTGCAAAAAAGAATTAAAAGAACGTATGAAGAACTGGCACCAGAACAAGGACAAGTGATTATTTTTGGAAAACCCGGGCATCCGGAAGTGGTCAGTCTTAACGGACAAATAAACAACAAAGGCATTATCATATCAGGTACTGACGACTTAAATAAAATTGACTTTACTAAGCCTGTGGCATTGTTCTCTCAAACAACCATGGAACCCTTATATTTTCAGGAAATTGCACAGATTCTTCAGGATAAATTGGGAAAACAACACCTAAAGGTACATCAAACCATTTGTCATCAGGTGGCTGGTCGTAAGCCAAAAATTCAGAAATTCGCCAGCGAGCATGATGCAATCATCTTTGTGGCAGGTAAAACCAGCTCAAATGGCAAAGTACTTTATGAAGTCTGCCGGGAGATGAATCCGCGTACGTATTTTATTTCACACCATCAGGAATTAAACCATGCATGGTTTAGTGGTGTTTATTCAATAGGGATATCGGGTGCCACTTCCACCCCGCTTTCACAGTTAAACGAGGTGGCCCGTATCATTAAAGAACAGAAATTCTGATAGTTGAATATTTGGTTACAAAAACGCGGAATTTTCTTACAATTAATGAAAAATTAAAGGTTAAAGATATTTGACAACAATCATTTAACCACTTTTATATTAACTTTGCATTTTGATTAGCAAATAACAATCATTTATATTTATGGGAAAATTAAAGAAAATTGGTGTTCTGACTTCCGGCGGTGATGCCCCGGGGATGAATGCCGCCGTGCGGGCGGTAACACGTGCCGCGATATACCACAACCTTGAAGTTTTTGGCATTGTTCGCGGATATGAAGGGATGATAAAAGGTGAGATGCGCAAACTCGAATCACATGATGTAAGTGGTATAATCCAACGAGGTGGAACAATTTTGCAAACAGCACGTTGTCCTGAATTTCGTACTGAAGAAGGTAGAAAAGAGGCTTATGAACAATTAAAAAAACATGAAATTGATGCAGTAGTTGTTATAGGCGGTGATGGTTCTTTTACAGGTGCCAGCATTATGTCTAAAGAATTTAACATTCCTTTTGTAGGCATCCCGGGGACGATTGATAATGACCTGTTTGGAACAGACTACACCATTGGGTATGACACCGCATTGAATACAGTAGTAGAGGCAGTTGATAAAATACGGGATACGGCGAGCTCTCATAACCGCATATTTTTTGTGGAGGTAATGGGAAAAGAGGCTGGTTTTGTTGCCTTAAGAAGTGGCATTGCCTGTGGAGCCGAAGCTATTTTTATACCCGAAGTTGAAGGAGAGCAGGCAAAATTGATTGATTATCTCAGCACAAGGGGGAAAACCAAGCGTTCCAGCATTATTATGATAGCCGAAGGAGATACTGAAGGAAATGCGATCGAAACTGCAAAAAAATTCCAGGAAAAATTCCCCAAGATGGATATTCGGGTTACTATTCTGGGCCATATTCAAAGGGGTGGAACACCATCGGCCTATGACAGGGTTACAGCCAGCAAAATGGGCGTAGCTGCTGTTGATGCCCTGCTCGACGATCAAAAAAGTATTATGATTGGCCTCGTGAATAATGAAATTGTTCACGTGCCACTCAACAAAACCGTAAAAATGCACAAAGATGTAAGCAGTTCACTCCTTGATATTGCTGATATTCTGGTAGGTTAAAATTACCGGACAACATCGGAAATTAATCACCTTCTTCCATCGTGTTGAAGGTGATTTTTTTTATCATCCTTGTTTTATACCTTTGAAAACAGGAAAAATATTTTCTGAAATTAAAAAGTTTCTATGCCTCAAAATTCCAACACCACTTTTGTGGATGTAATCCTTCCCTTGCCCCTTCATCAGAAGTTTACCTACAGCATTCCAGCTGAGATGGAAGGGGAAATCAAACCAGGATGCAGGGTGGTGGTGCAGTTCGGTGCACGAAAATATTATACAGGGCTGGTGATGTCCCTCCATAAAAACAAGCCACAAAATTTTAAAACAAAACCTGTTACTACCCTTTTGGATGAGTATCCTGTGGTGAATGCACTACAATTTAAATTATGGGAATGGGTGGCATCCTATTACATGTGCTCACCGGGGGAAGTAATGAAGGCTGCATTGCCTTCCGGGCTTAAACTGGAAAGTCAGAGCCGAATTGTAATCAATGAGGATTTCACTGAAGTGGAAAAACTGGGCGATGACGAAGAATTAATTTACAATGTACTGCTGGATAAAAAATATATTTCGCTGCAGGAAATTGCAAATAGTCTTGAAAAAAAAAGTGCAGCGGCCATAGTGAAAAAATTACTTGCCCATGGAGCTGTGCATGTGGAGGAAAAAATGGGTAAAGGCACTTCTAAAAAAACAGAGAAAATAATTTCACTTGATGATGCATACACACATCCTGAGAAATTTAATGCACTTGCCGATAAGTTAACCCGGGCTCCCAAACAATTAACCCTGCTACTATCCTATGCAGAAGCGGCTAAGTATTTGCAAAAGGGTGCAGGCGAATTACCGGCAGCTCAACTATTAAAGAAATCGGGTACCTCTTTGGCCATATTGCGTGCCATGGTTGAGAAGGGCATTTTTAATCAGTATGAGAAGGAGGTAAACCGTATTGGGGCCGGAAAATCCACGCTCATGGATCCTCATTCTTTGAATGATGCACAGGCAAAAGCCCTTAATGAAATTCATTCACATTTTAAAAATGATAAAACGGTGCTTCTTCACGGGATTACCTCGTCAGGTAAAACCGAAATTTACATTCATTTGATCCAGGAAAACCTGCGGCAGGGAAAACAGGTATTATACCTGCTTCCGGAAATTGCCCTTACCACACAGATTATTACCCGCTTGCAAAACACATTTGGAGAAAAGGCAGGTGTTTATCATTCCCGCTTTAACGATGCAGAAAGAGTGGAGACCTGGAATCGAGTGATGAACACCCACAAGGACGATCAATTTAAACTGATTTTGGGGGTGCGTTCTTCAATTTTTTTACCTTTTAGCAACCTCGGGCTGATTATCATCGATGAAGAACATGAGAACACATTTAAGCAATTTGACCCCGCTCCCCGATATCATGCCCGCGACACAGCGCTGATGCTTGCACGTATGCATGGTGCCCGGGTTTTGCTGGGAACCGCCACCCCTGCGGTGGAGACGTATTATAACGCCCTCAGCGGTAAGTTCGGATTGGTAAATCTTACTTCACGACACAAAGAAATTGCTTTGCCTGAGATAAAAGTGGTGGATGTGGTGCGGGCCCGTAAGAAAAAACAAATGCATGCACATTTCACACCCGAATTGATAAATGCCATCAAAAATACCCTTGATGAAAAGAAGCAGGTAATTTTATTTCAAAACAGGCGGGGGTTTGCCCCTTACATAGAATGTGCCGATTGTGGCTGGGTGCCTCAGTGCCAGCATTGTGATGTATCACTTACTTACCACAAAAACAGCAACTACCTGGTATGCCATTATTGTGGATTTTCTTTGCACATACCTGTAAAATGTAATGATTGCAGCAATGCTAAACTTGAAACACGCGGATTTGGAACAGAAAAAGTTGAAGACGATTTGCATATATTTTTCCCGGAAGCAAAGATTGCCCGTCTGGATTTAGACTCCACACGGGCACGGCAGGCGTACGAAAAGTTGTTCAACGCATTTGAATCCGGCGAAACGGATATACTTGTGGGTACACAGATGGTATCAAAAGGGCTTGATTTTGCCAATGTGAGCCTTGTTGGAATCCTGAATGCCGATAACATGCTGAATTACCCCGATTTCAGAGCCTACGAGCGTAGTTTTCAGCTCATGGCACAGGTAAGCGGAAGGGCAGGACGTTCAGGTAGCCGTGGGCAGGTAATAATACAGGCATCCAGGCCAGATAATTACATCATACGCGATGTAGTAGATAATAATTACCAACATATGTATGAGCAGCAGATCTCTGAGCGGGAAGAATTCCAGTATCCTCCTTTTTACAGAATGATACGCCTTACCCTGAAGCACAAAAAGGAACATGTGCTAAACCGGGCCGCCGGCCAGCTGGAAGCGCTGCTTAAAAAACAGCTTGGAAACCGTGTAGCTGGCCCCCAGCCTCCCCTTATTCCACGCGTGCAGAACTTATATATACAGCAATTTCTTATTCGTGTTGAACGGGAAAAATCCTTTACCACCGCCCGGCAACTTATATTAAAATCTATTAAAGGATTGCATCAGAATATGTACTATCGTTCCGTAATCGTTCAACCTGATGTAGATCCGGTTTAATTTATGTTGTGCACAAAAAAGCACACGTGAAAAACACTTGCGCTACAGAAGTTTAGAGTTAGTTGCAAATAAGCACAAGTGAAAAACACTTGCGCTATGGTGATCCCGGGTTAGTTGCCCTTGAATGTTGCAAGTCCCCAAATGGTGCAAGTCTTTTTGACTTTTGCCTTGAACTTGCTCCGCCCTTGAATGGCGCAAGTCTTTTCGACTTGTGCCTCACCACATGCCTCACTACTATAGATGCTTTTTACCCTGTGCCAGCAAAAATGCAATCATTTATTGACATTC
>Ga0207419_1001081_pt1 | contig 21722 bp, 12 predicted proteins | sample ElkSloMetagenome_4_FD_184723 | JGI IMG/M metagenome (GOLD analysis project Ga0207419, IMG submission 184723) | Hot spring microbial communities from Elkhorn Slough, Monterey Bay, USA - MD2A (version 2) | ecosystem: Environmental > Aquatic > Marine > Intertidal zone > Estuary: Microbial mat ...
ATGGAATTTGTACAAAAATTATTTTTAAATAAAGCACCTTCTTCTGCAATACGGTCAATATGTGGAGTAGGCGCCAATTTACTAACAGGATGATTGTAAGCACTAATGGCCTGTTCGGCATGGTCATCTGCCATGATATAGATAATATTGGGACGCTTTTTAGGTGCTTCTACAACGGTTTCCTTTTTTTCCTGCTTACAAGAGTTAAAGGCTAAGAACAAACATAAAATTGTGAGTATTGTTTTCATAGTATGCTAATCATTTCTTTTTATAAACAGTTTTCTTGGTTTGTATAATTTCAGAATTAATCATTGTGTTATTAATAAACTCCATTACGGTATTCAATTGGTCAAAAGGAATTGATGATAGTTCGTGCCTTCCACCAATTACTTTATGAAAATAATAGGGTATCTCTAAACCCTCTAGCTTATTTACAATTGATTGTGAGCCGTGTAAAATGATGTATCCTGCTCGATTTTCATCACATTGATGATGTGCTGATGTTCCAAAAGGCACTAGATTATCATCTGTCCCATGGAAAAGTATAGTAGGTATTGCGTTTGCCTTAGTAATGTAATTTGAATCGACCATTGCACCTGCAAGTGAAAAGGCACCTGCAAATTTCACATTCTCATAAGCTGTTACATCCTCAATAAAATAATTTTTCATGAATAAAGCGTTTAAGACAGCTTCCGCACCTGCACTACTTCCTCCAGCGATTAGTTTTAAGGTATCGGCCTGAATCATTTTATGATTCTCAAATACAAATTTTGCAGCGTCCAGATAATCTTCGGCCGCTTCTGCAAAAGTGAAAAGCTTATCATCTCTTGGGCAATCGCAACCAAATCCAGTTTTTTTCCCTTTTCTAAGCAAGCGATAGCTAATTGAAATACCAATGAACCCCTTATCGGTAAGGTAGTTCATCATATCAACCTCAGCGCCATTTGCCCTGCTTCCTCCAGCAAATCCGCCGCCATGCATCCAAAGAATTACTGGTAAACTGTCATTGGGCTTAATATTATTTGGGGTATAGACGTCCATTTTAAGTGTGTCTAAGCCTTTGATAGCGTAGGTATAGGTTTCTACATCTTGTGAAAAACTTAGTAGTGAGACGCTACTTAGAATTATAATTACTAACTGTTTCATTTTGTTTCTTAAAATTTTTTCTTTCAATAGTAACTTGAAAGAATCGTATCTAATTTAAGTTCTCAATTAAAATTTCACTTATTACAGCTTCACCTTCAATAGCTTTCAAATTTATATTCAAGCCTACACCATTATCAATTCTAATTTTTGAGATTAGTTTGATACCATACTTATCTGGATATGTTGCTACCATATTAAAATTATCGGCCACCAAATTATCATTAAGCTCAATATTAAAAATGCGCTGATTCTTATTATGCGGCAAGGACTCATCTATATTCTATAAATTATATATAAGGTCTTGTGTACTTCTAATTTTTGGTTCTACAAAAAATAAAGTGACTTTATAATTTCCATCTGGAATATCTACCTTGTACCTATCACAATCCATTAACATAATTTGATAGACCGCTTCACGATTTGAATTCTTGATGTTATTTCGAATTAACTTTTTTTCACATTTTCCGGAGTTCTCCTCATAGCCATGGAGATTTTTGGTATAGTCGCAATCTGCTAAAAAAGTAATATCCAACTCTTCGTCATAAAAGTTTACATGGGTTCCCGTACTAATGGCGAGATAGTCAAAATTTTCAGTGTTGAGGTTTTCGAGCTTTTTTACCTTTAATTCAATCGCATCTGAAGTATTATCAGACCCAACTCTAATTTTGTTATTACCGTTTTTGAGATTCAAGTTTACCGAAGCCACTCCCGACTCAAAATTTAATGTCTCAGAAAATTTCCCGTTCAAATATAATTTTGCCGATAGCTGGTTTGAGAATACCACAATTTTGTAAGAATTTGTGGCCAATAACGTTATTTCGTTTTGATAATCTGCGATGTGCAGATTAGGTTCATCGTTTTTTAAGACTGATTGATACCAGTAATATACTTGCTTTTGTTCGCGGTCATATTGCACCAAACCTTTTTGATTAACGTGAGGTATGGATTCACCTCTAAATTCTGAACCAAAATCGGCAAAATTCCATGCGGTCATACCTATAACGAAATCACGCTGCATCACTTGTTCGTAGTAGCTTTTATGTAATTTTAGTTGATACTGTTGTGAATAATCGTATTTAATTGGATCTTCTGCAAAAATCCTCACATCTGCGCCAGGACCATATTCTGAAATCATTATGGGTCGATTTGGATAACGCTCGTGCTGTTCATCCGAGAAACCACCTAAATCTTCCATTTTGCCTCTATACCAACCGAGATAAAGATTCCAGCCAACAAGCATAGATAAGTCGGCTATGCCGGTTTCATTATATATCTCATTTTTATGAAGCGCCATAACGGTTATTCTACCTGGGGCGTACTCTCTGCTTAAATCTTCTAACTCTTTTGCAAGTTGATAGGTGTAAGCTTTTCGTTTTTCCTTTTCGGCTTTACTTTCTTCCCTGTCAAATACTAAACCAATAGCTACCTCATTCATATATCCAGACATTACAACCGATGGAAAATTATAATACTGTTTAATGTGCTCCATCTGCAGGTCCTTAGCAGTCTCAAAAAAAGCTTCCTTATTGGTAACCCCGTCAACTATTGGTATCTCCGTCCAGACCAAAAAGCCTAACTCATCATAGAGTTTATATAGTTCTTGGAAATGTGGATAATGGGCAAACCTAATTACATTAGACCCCATTTGCTTGATTAAATGAATGTCTTTTTTCTGAAGGGCCAGAGGTACTGCATTACCGTAACCTTTGAAATCCTGATGCCTATTAACTCCAATTAATTTTATAGGATTACCGTTTAGATAAAAACCCTCATCCGCATTTAAACTTACCCATCTAAAACCTACAGAATGCTGTTTATGATCCAATAATTGACCCGTCTTATCTACAAGTTTAATATCAAGACTATATAAATATGGATTATCAGGAGACCAAAGTCGAAGGTTACTAAGTTCAGGAAATTTTATGATGATTTCTTCCGAAGAATCTTGGTTAAGCCTTAATTTTTCTTTCTCCGTAAAAATTACTTTGCCTTGGGCATCTTTAAAGATTAATATTAAATTATTAGTCAATTTTTCAGATGAAAAATTATCTATTAAAACAGTTGCTTGTAAGCTAGCGGATTCTTCCGAAACCTTGGGGTAGTCAATATAAAAGCCCTCTGTAGCGTAGTCTGAAAAGAATAAGTGTTGTTTTGGCTTTGAGGTTAATTCCACATCCCGGTAAATGCCAATCCAAAATGTAAAACCAGCACCTAATGGAGTGATGTTTTCATTATGGGTATTGTCAACTTGAACATCAATCAAGTTATAAGCATCGTATTTCAGATATGGTGTAATGCCGAAGGTGAACGCGGTATAACCACCTTTGTGATTTCCAATTTTCTGACCATTGACATAGACATTAGTCGCTTGATTAACACCTTTAAATCTCAGGTAATGAATCAGCTCCTTAAATTCTTCTGATACATAAACTTGTTTTTGACAAACTCCATTCCCACGATAATAACCGCGTTCATCATCAAAGGCATCATCTGCATTCCAAGTATGGGGAATGTTTACTGTTTGCCATTCTGAATCAGGATTTTTATCAAGTTTAAATTGCCAGCCTGAGTTGAGGAAAACTGTTTGACCATAAATTGGTAAAATAAAAAACACAGATAATACCGTCAAACACAAAAGCTTTGAAAAAGATATTATCTGTGTCATTTTACTAAAGTTAAAATCTACTGAATTAATAATTTAGATGTTGAAACTTTATCGTTGGCCGTTATTTTCAATATGTACAAACCAGACGCGATATTTTTTACCGAAGCGCTATCCCATGATAAATTTACTTCACCAGCAGGCACTTCTCCATTCATTACAGTTGAAATCAAACGTCCGTTGATATCATAGACCCCAACATTCACAGATGTATTATTTTTTAAATTGAATCTGATATCACAAACATCCTTAACCGGATTAGGAGTTACTGACAAGGAATTGACAAAATTGAAATTGTTAATTGATAAAGGTGTGTCAGAGATTGTCATTTCAATAGCTCCCAAATAATAAAAATTAGAACCATTATCGTTATTTGGACCAGGTTCCGCGGTAAAAGTGATTTCTCCAGATGCATTAGGTTGTATATCAAAAATTTCCGCTACATCCGAAACATTGTTCGACGTATTTAATGCCTCAGCTACCGTAGAAGTTCCTGCTATTGTATATAAAGTTTCCCTATTATCACTTACATTGTTTCTTGATGCAAACACTGCAAATGAATAATATTTAGTTACATCCAGACCTGTCAAAGTAAACCCACCGGTTGGCTCAGTCAAACCTTGAAAAAGAGTTGTCGACCCAAAAAAGCTATCTCTGGACGCCGATTCAGGAAAAGGTAGAGAAGCATCCGGTGACTGCGTACCAGCTGTGTTAACGGTATTGAACTGGTCGTCAATTGTTAAAGTTACTCCTGTACTCAACCCGTTTGAATCAATCAGTGCTGCAGTCAGACCATCAGTGCTAGCTGCATTTTCAATTGAAATATTATTCCAATCTCCCGGAGTTTCCTGAGAAGTAATGCCAAAATCGATGTAGACGAAGTCTTGCGAAAAGCCGCTAAAGGCAATTGCGGTAAAAATTAATAATTGTGTAATTGTTTTCATAATAAAATTGTTTTTAATTAGGCAAGCAGATGGAACACCCAAACCATCTTATCGCCAAGGGATTAAAGTTTTATAAGGGGTGAATCATATTAAAAATTTAATAATTTAATTTTTGTTTTCTAATAGTTATAGGTTTATTGAAAATTCTAATTTATTATCTATAAAAATCTATATTAATTCTCATCCAGATTATAAACAAATCCTACTTCATGATTATTTTCTGGAATGTGATGTTCTTAATTCCTTAATTCAAATCCATGCTCAAACTCAAAATCGGAGCTCGGAGCTATCGCAATAGAAAATTCGCCTGGCTCAACCCCAAATACATTTTCGTTATTATAATATTTTAAATCTTCGGCTGAAATTTCAAATTCAACAATTTGACTATCTCCCTTCTTCAATTTTATCTTTTTGAAGCCTTTTAATTCCTTTACCGGTCGGGTGATACTGCCAACCAAATCGCGGATGTAAAGCTGAACAATTTCCTCTCCGTCATAATCACCGGTGTTAGTAATTGTAGCAGAAATCTTTAGGTTATCATTCATTCTTATTGATTTGGAAGAAAGCCTGAAATCAGAATATTCAAATGTTGTGTAACTTAAGCCGTATCCAAATGGGAATAGCGGTGTATTTGGCACATCTATATAGTTGGATTTATAATCTTTCTTAGGATTATCCTTTGGGATTGGTCTCCCCGTATTCTTCATATTGTAATAAATAGGTACTTGCCCTACGTTTCTTGGAAAGGTAGCCGTTAATTTTCCCGATGGGTTATATCTCCCGTATAGAACATCCGCTACTCCGAGACCACCCATAGTGCCGGGCCACCAAGCCTCAAGTATAGCATCTACATGTTGGATATCTTCAGAAATATTAAGGGGTCTACCGTTCATTAAAATTAAGGTGATTTTTTTGTTAGGAACTGCTTCTTTGATAGCTTTAATCATTTCAGATTGCACTCTGGGCAGTTTTAAATTTGTCCTAGATGCGGCTTCCCCACTCTGATGATAACTTTCGCCCATCACCAGCAATACCTCATCAGCTTTTTTTGCCGTTTCTACAGCCATATTGAAACCTGTTTTATCATCAGATTCAATATCACAGCCCTTCGCATAATAAATAGCTTTATTATTAAGGTACTCCTGTAATCCTTCAAAGATGCTTACTGATTTTCCATCTCGGTCACCTGCCCCACCCCAGTTTCCATTGATATGGTATTCATCCTTTGCCAATGGACCAATAAGAGCGACAGTTTTTTCCCTTTTTAATGGAAGTGTTTGATTTTCGTTTTTTAGCAAAACCATTGAAGCAGATGCTATTCTACGAGCTGATTCTAAAAATTCTGGCCTGTAAATAGTTTCCTTTTGCCTATTTTCATCAGCATATCGATAAGGGTCTTCAAATAGACCAAGCTTAAACTTAGTTAATAAGATTCTTCTGCACGCATCGTCAATAACAGACTCCTCAACTTTGCCCTCATTGACTAATTGCTTTAAATATTTTCGATAGACCTCACCCATCATGTCCATATCAACCCCTGCATTCATACCAATTCTAGCAGATGCAATGGAGTCTTTAGCATATCCATGCATGATCATTTCGTTAATGGAAGTATAATCTGAAACCACAAAGCCATTAAAAGCCCATTCTTGCTTTAAAACATCACGTAAGGTGAATTTATTGCCGGATGTTGGTACACCGTTCAGCTCATTAAAACCAGACATAAATGTCTGTACGTTTGCATTAACCGTTGCCTTAAAAGGAGGTAAATAAGTATTCCGTAATTCGGCCTCGCTCATATTTGTGGTATGGTAATCGCGACCCGCTTGTGCAGCACCGTAAGCCACATAATGTTTTGCGCAAGCTAATATTGTATTTGTGGCAGATAAATCCACTCCTTGAAAGCCCTTAACGTAAGCTTTGGCTATTTGGCTTCCCAGATAAACATCCTCACCAGCACCTTCTGAAATTCTACCCCAACGAGGGTCCCGCGCAATATCAACCATGGGTGCAAAGGTCCAGTGCAAACCTTCTGCTGAAGCTTCCTCAGCCGCGATTCTTGAGCTTTGTTCGATTAGCCCTAAGTCCCAAGTACAACTCATTGCCAAATTTATTGGAAAAATTGTTCTGTGTCCATGGATTACATCGTAACCAAAGAGTAAAGGAATGCCTAATCTAGTTTTTTCAACAGCTATTTTTTGCAATGCCTTAGTTCCCTTTACGGTATAGACGTTAAGCATGGCTCCAGTGTTTCCGGTCGCAATGTGTTTTTCAAATTCATCATTTACGATTGGGCCCGTTTTATCCCAACCCCCACTATACATTACGGTCTGTCCTATTTTTTCCTCCAAGGTCATTTTAGCCATGAGCTCATTGACCTTAGACTCGTAATTTTGCGAACTTGACTTAGTTATGGCAACCATAGATAAGAAGATAATAAAAGTAAACCTGTTCTTCATTTTGTATTATTAATTGTTAATTGAAAAGACTTCATCATTTTTGTGGTAGAATCTGTTCCTACAAATACTTGGAATTCTCCTGGTTCTGCGATGTAATCCAGCTCGGAATTATAAAATTTCAAATCTTCCACATCTATTTTAAAGTTTATGGTTTTTGTTTCTCCTTTTTTGATCCCGACCTTTTTAAAGGCTTTCAATTCTTTTACTGGTCTAGTAACTGTGCCAACCAAATCACGTATGTAAAGTTGAACAACCTCCTTGCCGTCATAATCACCTGTATTCTTAACATCCACTGAAATATTAAGTGTATCATCCATATTAATGCTTTCTGCATCAAGATTGAAATTGGAATATTCAAAAGCTGAGTAGCTCAATCCATATCCAAAAGGATACAGTGGCTCATTTCTAACATCTAGATAATTAGTTTTAAACTTTTCAAATTTACCTTCTGAATTTCCTAATGGTCGTCCCGTATTTTTATGATTGTAGTGCATTGGTACCTGCCCCACATTTCTTGGGAAGGTCATGGTCAATTTCCCTGAAGGATTAACGTCCCCGAACAATACATCGGAAATAGCATGACCAGCTTCGCTTCCAGCAAACCATGCATTTAATATGGCCGGAACATTTTCATTTTCTGACACCATTGCTAAGGGTCTTCCCGTAAACAGTACCATAACCACTGGTTTACCGGTTTCCAAAAGGGCATTCAACAAATCCTTTTGGACTTGTGGAATCTGAAGATTGGAAACACTGCTACTTTCACCGCTCATTTCGGCAGTTTCGCCAATAGCAGCAATAATAACGTCAGATTTAGAAGCAATTGAGATCGCTTCATCCAATAATTGCTTATCGGTTCTGCCGTCTCTTGGAATTCCTTTACCAAACATTGTAACTAACTTTTCATATTCTAAATCGTAATCGACATTGCTCCCTTTAGCGTGTAAAATTCTTACCTTATCCCCTACGGTATTTTGTAGGCCCCGTAATAAGGAGATTGAATTTTTCTGCTTGGTCGCTACACTCCAAGTCCCGGCCATATTTACCGAAGTGTTTGCCAATGGACCGATAAGCGCAATGGTTCCAGATTTTTTCAATGGTAGAAGATTATCCTCGTTTTTGAGCAAAACCATGGATTCTGCCCCAACTTTTCTGGCGAAACTTTTATTTTCTTCTGTGAATATTTCTCTTGCCGGTCTATCTAAATCGCAGTATTTATAAGGATCATCAAAAAGTCCTATTTCATATTTAGCCTTTAAAATCCTAGCAACAGCTTTATCAATATCAGCCTCTGATACCAAACCATCCTCAACCGAACTCTTCAGGGTAGAAAGAAATCCTTCGGATACCATATCCATATCTGAACCTGCCTTTAAGGCTTGGGCCGAAACTTCCTGAAAACTCCCTATGCCGTGATACATCATTTCTTCGATACCGGTATAATCAGTTACAACAAATCCATTAAAGCCCCACTCTTCCCTTAGAACGTCATTCAATAACCATTTGCTTCCCGTTGCAGGCACACCGTCCACCTCATTAAAAGAGGCCATAACGGTACCAACTCCAGCATCAACACCTGCCTTATAGGGTGGGAAATACTCGTTGTACATTCTTATTTTACTCATGTCTACCGTATTATAATCACGACCAGCTTCTGGGGCTCCGTAAAGTGCAAAGTGCTTAACACAGGCCAACATGGTATTATTCTTTGTAAGATCATCACCCTGGTAGCCTTTTACCATTGCCCGAGCTATCTCGCTGCCTAGAAAAGGGTCTTCTCCTGAGCCTTCTGAAACCCTGCCCCAACGGGGGTCTCTCGAAATATCAGTCATCGGGGAAAATGTCCAACAGATTCCGTCTGCTGTTGCCTCTTGCGCCGCCATTCTTGCAGTTTTCTGAATCATATCTATATCCCAAGAACAGGACAATCCCAATGGGATGGGAAATGTAGTTTCGTAACCGTGGATGACGTCCATTGCAAAAATCAATGGAATTTTCATGCGTGTTTTCTCCATGGCAATTTTCTGAACCTCACGGATTTTCTCTACTGTTTTAATATTAAAAAGCCCACCTACTTTACCCTCTTCAATTTTTTTAGCAATATCTGAACTTTGTGAAGCTCCTGTGGTAATATCTCCAGAAGATGGTAGATTTAGCTGACCTAATTTTTCGTCCAAGGTCATCATTGCTATTATAGAATCGACCTTTTCTTGATAAGGATTCTGAGCATTTGCATTTGATCGGTTCAACTTGCTTTCACAGGAACAGATTAAAAGGCTCAAAAACAGTAAAAAATAAATAGGTTTGTTCATATCTTAATTTTTGGTATTTGAAAACAGCCAGGATAATAATTCAGGCTCTGCAAATGCAGAGTCCCAGCTGTTGTGGTTATCTTTTGCATAGAGGGAAAAATTAGGTTTACCACCATTTTTTAATATGCCATCAACCATTTCTACGGACGCCCTTGGATTAACTACATCGTCTTGAGCTCCATGAAACACCCAGATTGGTGTGGTCTGGGCGTAAGCTTCAGTTGCCTTAGGGTTTCCTGCGCCACAAATGGCAAAAGCAGCAGCAAAGGTACTGGGTTTTCTGTGTAGCATTTCAAAGGTTCCCATGCCGCCCATTGAGAGACCGCCGATGTACAAACGGGATTTGTCAATATATTTTTTTGTCGAGAATTGGCTTAACATTTCCAATAGAAGGCGCATCGATTTAGTGGGTTCAATATCCAAGGGAAATTTCAAACTAATGGGTCGTGTAGATCTATCAACTTCGGCATTGGCCCAATAATCATCCTTTGGACACTGTGGAAAAATGACGATTGCTGGAAATTTTTCACGGTTTTCCTCAGAACCAAAAAGCGAACTGCCGTGAACTAATTGCTTTTTATTATCACTACCACGTTCACCTGCTCCATGTAAAAAAAGCACCATTGGATATGATTTAGTGCTATCAAAATCTTTTGGAAGCATCAAGCGATAATTAAGGGTGTCTTGATTAGTAATGTAATGTTCTTCAGAGAATAAGGACTTTTCTTGTGCAATTAATGCGTTAGAACCACTTAAAATCATCAGAACTAACATAGTATATACTGAAATGCAATGTTTCATAATTGTAATGATTAAAAATCAATGTTTTCAAATAAAAATTGATGTTCAGGTTCGGTCCTGAATTGCTTTAACCAAGGGGAATAGGTTTTAACCGAAATTGTCTTTGAAACTTTATCCACTTTAATAATTCTTAAGTATCCTGAATCCCCCTTTTCCACACCCTTTACATTTTTCTGATAATTAGCAAGCATTTGGTAAACTGGTTTGTCAAAATCATTCTTAGAAACTGAAGTTCCAACACCAGAACCTAAGATGTGTCCTGAAAAAACAAGCATTGAATTAGCGTGTTTTTTTAATAGCTTTTCCCATATCTGCCCTCCATTATTTACAGCTTCATTACCACTAGCCTTACCAACACCATACTTTTCAGGAAGGTACCAATCTTTACCATCGTGTAAGGTATTATCAGTATAGAGATAGGCATGGGTATTAAGAATTATTTTATAATCGGGATGTTTATTAATCATACTATCTGCCCATACCAAGGTTTTATTTTGAGGCCCAAATTCTAATGAGAACACCAACCACTTCTCTCCTATTAAATCATATTCTGCACAAGAGTTGTCAATGGTTCCCTCAGGAAACACAGCAATGCTACTTGAATTTTCAATGTAAGTTTCAATGGGAAAAAACCTGTTTGCCAAACTAGTGTTTCTGTTATCTGCGAATTTACCGGGCTGACTTCCCATATCATGATTGCCCAAAACGATATTATAGGGTAGTTTTCCGTCTAGCAATTCAAATTCGTTTTTAGCGAGTTGCCATTCTGCTTCAGAGTTATTTTGGGTTACGTCACCAACATGCAACACAAAGGAAAACCGGTCACTATTTTTAGCTAACCATTGCATTTGGCTCATAAAAACCTCAGGGAACTCCTCTACGTAGGTTTGGGTGTCTGGAAGTACCACAAATTCAAAACTATCCTGTGCTTTAGTAGAGAACATAAAAACACTGCTAAATGCTAACATTAACAGTCCTTTTTTTATATGTTCTATACTGGTTACCATTTTAATAAGAAAATCCTAAAGTTGTTAATCCGTTTTGAACATCCTCATTTTGCATGAATAAGTTCCATAACAAGCCTGTTCTATAATTTTCAATCATTATAATTTGGGGTCCTTGGTCAATTGCTAAATAGGCCTCAGCGACCCAAAAACCAAATTCGGGACTAAAGGCATCGTAAAATCCAGCAGGACCCAACAACCTCTCATTATTCTGATAGAAATAATGCATAGCATCCAAAGACTCCATTGGGGTGTAAGGTATTGAACTTATAGCAGCAGTTGGTGAAATCGTACCATTGTCATTTACGGGGCTGTGAGCGGTATAACCCAGAGAGCCGTCCGGATTTCTGGTGTAACTTGCGGTAAGACCCCAACATTCAGCGCTGTAATCCTCAAAATTTCCTGGATTCTCTATACAATATTGTCGATTAATTAAGGTATGGTTTTTGGCAACGTCAAAATAGCTTGCCGCATATTGGTCAGACAATACGGTTGGATTTAAACCCAAAAAAGAGTAATGACTAAAAAACAAAGGTCCACCTAGATTTGGCGAACCAGGATGACGCAATATAATCGGGATTCCATAGGTTACATTTGAAGAGACAATATTGCCATTAGAAGCCCAACCGTTAGTATAATCAACCTGCTCAATTGGATGATCTGGAGAGGCCGCTGCCAGGATGTAGGTAATCATGGTTTCATTATAGCCGGTTAATTGCAAATCAATCTGAAATCCATTATTAGGGCTCCAATGCCAGGTCAGGGATTCGTCACCTTGAGTGTACCAGTCCCATTCCACGCCTTTCCAAAGTTCATCGGCCTGCGCTGCTAACTCTTGTTCTTCGCTTGATCCATCCTTGAAATATTCCTTAACACAAATTAATCCTTGAACCAGAAAAGCCGTTTCCACCAAATCACCACCGTCATCTAATTCAGAAAAAGGGATAACATTTCCACTATTTCCATCCAACCAATGGGGCCAAGCTCCATGAAAGCGATCAGCGTTTTCTAAAAAATTGAGTAATGTATTTAGTCTTACAGTTGCTTCTGACCTTGAAACATACCCCCTTTCAATACCCACCAAAATACTCATTAGGCCAAATCCCGTCCCGCCCATAGTCACAACATCTTGGCTATCTCCAGGGTTATTTGGAATATAACGCTCTCTAGCAGCACCAGAAGTAGGGTGGGCGAAATCCCAGAAATACTTGAAGGTTTCCTCTTGAACCAAGTCCATCATTTCAATGTCTGTAAGCGGTGTAACTCCTGATGGACCGTCATCAACATCATCGGTAGTATCGTCAACCATGTCATCCGCTGTATCGTCTGATGTTGGCTCCTGAGAATTATCAGAGGATGAGCATGAATAGGTTATTATTAATATTATAAAAATTAAGGACAATATTTTTTTCATATTCTATTTATTTTGGTTTGTAATTGAACTTCAACTTTTCCAATCCATTTTTTACGTATTTATTTTTCATAAACAAATCCCATAATAGACCCGATCTATGATTTTCAATCATAACTGAGATGGGACCTTGGTCAATGGCTAGATATCTGGGCGTATACCAATTCTTTTCAAAACTAAAGGCATCGTATGGGCCATACTTGCCAATCAATGAATCGTGATTTTTATAAAGATTCTCAAGCATTTGCATGCTTTCCTTTGGCGTATATGGAAATGAAGACAATGCCGCTGTTGGTGTTATGACACCAACATCTCTACCAGGACGATGACCTACATATCCTTTTATTGAATAGCTTGAGGTAAGTCCCCACAAATCCTTACCGTACCCCTCAAAGTTTTTTGGATTATCAACGGCGTAATCAAAGTGGATTTTTGCGTGATTTTTAACTAATTTCCAGTAATCAGCATACTGATCGCTTAAGCCTTTAGGATTAAGCCCAACGTATGAATAATGAGACCAGAACAAGGGGCCTATAGCATCACTTTTTTGATAATAGTCAAGAATAAAATCATGACCGTACATTTGGTCATTGGATTTAATTTTACCATCTCTTGCCCATCCTTGGTCATAAACCTCTTTGCTTATACCGTGCGTAGGCGATGCGGCAGCCAGAATGTACATAATCAAACATTCGTTATAACCGCGAACAGGAAAGTCCATCTGCCACTCGTATTCTGGAGACCAATGCCAGTACAGAACATTTTCGCCTTTGGTGTACCAATCCCACTCGACCTCTAGCCAAAGTTTATTTATTTTTTCAACTAATTGTTTTTCCTCCTGATTTCCATTTTTAAAGTACTCGGCAACGGTCAACATACCTTCTACCAAAAAAGCAGTTTCTACTAAATCGCCACCATTATCTTTTTTACTAAATGGATAAACTTTTCCAGTTTCTCCATTAAGCCAATGCGGCCAAGCTCCATGAAATCGGTCTGCATTTTCAAGGAAATCAACCATTTTCTTATATCTTAGAACAGCATCTTCTCTAGTTATAAATCCGCGTTCAACCCCAACTAGAATCGCCATGAATCCAAAACCTGAACCACCTATTGTTACTGTATTTTGCGGTGATGTTGGATATTCATTATCCATATGGATTCTTTCTCTGGCCAAGCCAGAATTTGGCTCTGCCCCATCCCAGAAATAATTGAAGGTTTGTTTTTGAACTCGATTTAAAAGGTCCTCATTATCAATAGTATTTGAAATTATATTTTGTGATGAATCACTTTTTGAAATACCGGATTTATCTTGTTTACAACTCAAAAAAGAGTATAAAATGACAATGAATAAATATCGACTATACCTATTACTAATATTCATTATATTAATATTAAAGTTTACAGATTGTAGGTAATGAGACTAATATTAAAAAAAAACAGATTAAAAAAATAGCTGCACCGCAGGCTTGCAATGCAGCTATTTTGAAAAAAGGCTAACTCAAATAATATCAGCGTTTTACCATCCAGGATTCTGTTCCATTTCAGGTGTTTGAATCAACTGATCATTAGGTATTGGAAACAACTCATGTTTTCCAACTTCAAAAGTTTTACCGTCTGCTGCCATAGCTGCTGGCGCTTGACCGGTTCTTAACAAATCAAACCATCGGTCGTGCTCCATGGCCAATTCCAATCGTCTTTCTTCCCAGATTTGCTGAACTGTCGGGCTGGTAATTGGTGCTAAGCCTACTCTGGCTCTTACCTGATTAAGAGGTTCCGCAGCATTCTGACCAATAAATGTAGCTGCCTCAGCTTTTATTAGTAAAATTTCAGCGTACCTTAATACTCTTATATTCTTATCACCATCTCCAGCACCTGCATTTAAACTCGAATATGCTTTTTCATTGTATCTTGGATTCGCAACAGCATCACTAACTACACGACCATCCCATAATGTTTCGCCCGCAAAAATGATAGTTGCATTTTTCCTAACATCATCGCCTTGGGCATCAAAGGCATCCACAAGATTTTGACTAGGTGCATTGAAGCCCCAACCCCAACCACTTGGACCTCTAGCACCTTGAGTAGATGAATATTGTTGAACTCCATGATTTATGGCCTCTCCTCGTCCTTGGATTTCAAAAACCGATTCTTGATTATTTTCTGTAGAAGCTCTCCATATCTCTTCGTAATTTGGATGTAAACCATATTCTCCAGAATTAATGAGCTCATTCGCCATATCATATGCATTTTGGTATTCTTCCATATATAAATACACTTTAGCCAATAAACCCTGTGCGGAGCCTTTGGTAGCCCGACCAATATCAGTTGCAGCGTACTCACTCTTAAGGGGTAATGCTTCGATTGCCGCTTCTAAATCGGCTACAATATAGGCATAGACCTCACTTTTTGGGGCCCTTGCCACCAAATCAATTTCCTGAATTGGCACATCACCGTAAGATCGGACTAGCCAAAAGTAATTAAGCGCTCTCAAAAATTTTGCTTCACCGATAAGTCTCGTTTTTAATGACTCATCATAATCTGGCTCATAATTATTAGTGTAGTCTATTGCAATTGTTGCTCTACCAATGGATTTATACCATTCCGTCCACATTGCCCTGACTGAGGGAATAGAGGTCGTATGGGTTAATTCGTCTAATAAATTTTTATCAGCTCCAGTATCAGCCGGTGCGCTACCTTTATCGGCATTATCTGAAATTATTTCAGTAATCCCTAAATAAGAGAAAGCATAACTAAAACCTGTAAATCGACCGTAAACACCGGTTACCATTTGCTCTGGCGTTACTGTAGTGCCACTATCTACGAAAGCAATGTCTGCTCTCGGCTCCACGTCTAAATAATCCTCGTTACAACTTATTAGTCCAAAACAGACAAAAGCAGTTGTCATCAAAATTTTAATACTATTTTTCATAATTCCTTTTTTTAAAATTGAACGTTGACACCAAACAAAAATGTCCTTGTATTGGGGTAAGCACTTAAGTCAATACCCGCAGTTTGCTCCGGATTACCAGAATTTAAAATTTCTGGTGTAAATCCAGAATAGTCCGTAAACAGGAATGGATTTTGGGCAGATGCATAGATTCTCAACATTGGTATCTCTTCTACAATGTTTCTAAATGTATAGCCCAAGGTCATATTATTAATCCTCAAGTAATCCCCATCCTCCAGATAATAACTAGAAGCTATTGAGGTTCTATTTGCTCCAGGATCTGTATTTGTTGATCCCGGGCCAGTCCAACGCGTTTCAAATACATCTGCGGCTATACTCTCACCACCATTAATTCTTGTACCCTTAAGACCATTATACACCTTATTACCACCAGCACCAAATGCATCTACACTAAAATCTAAATTTTTATAGTTCAAACCTAGGTTTATCCCGATATTATAAGTCGGTAAATAAGAATCAAAGAACTTTTTATCCCTATCGTCAATGACGCCGTCCCCATTCTGATCTACGTAACGCAACTGACCCGGTTGTGGACTTCCAAAAGAAGGATTATTATCGATCTCCTCTTGTGTTTGCCAAACACCACCTGCCTCAAACATCCACCATGCGTAAAGCGGCTGCCCTTCCTGTAGTCTTTTAGTGATTTGCCCGTTGTTCAAACTACCTCCAACTTGCCCATCATAAGCAGGAACAACATTTTCAACGGTATTATTATTATAGGAATAGACAACTCCAATATTATAAGATAAATCTTTAGTAATATTATCCCTCCAACTCATGTTAATTTCAAATCCTTCGTTGGTTATGTCTGCGCCGTTGTCGAAAAAATTAGCATCAGCAGGTGAATTCAATAAAGGTTGTACATTCAATATGGCTTCGGTAGATCGATTGTACACATCAAATGAACCAGCTAAGCGAGAATCGAAAAGTCTAAAATCTAAACCAAGATTTGTTTCAGTTGTAACCTCCCATGAAATAGGAAACACCGGAGCACCAAGGGCAGCTCCAAAATTCAAGTCTTGATTTTGACCAAACACATAATTAACATTACTACTGCCATCACTGGTATTAAAATTGAATTCATTACGGGGCACTCTCGAATTTCCCAGTTGTCCCCAACCCCCACGAATTTTTATAAAATCAATTCCATTGATATCATTTAAAAAATCTTCTTCGGTTATGGTCCAACCCAAACTAAAAGATGGAAAGTTGCCAAAAAATTCATCATTTTCCTTAAAGGTACTAATACCGTCACGACGTATATTAAACTGTGCAAAATACTTATTATCGTAATTGTAAAGAGCTCTACCGTAGTAAGAAAGTTGGGTTTCGAAAGTTGAAAACAATTGATTCGAAACATTGTTGTAATTATCAGAATCGGCGAATTCTATACTCCAATACTGTTCCTGTTGAGGAACTCCCCATCCAGTAATTGTACTTTGGAAAAAATCATTTCTTCTACCTCGAGTTATTCCTAAAACAACATTTACATTGTGCTTATCATTAAACGATTTGTCAAAAGTTAAGTAACTATCCCAGTTATAAGAGAAATTTTCAGTTTGCCTATAATTTAAACTATTATCTGCATATTGAATATTTTCTGGAAACTGATCTTGAAAATCCTGAAATTCCTCTTCGCCCTGAGTAGGGTCTCCCGAAAGCACGAATCTACCGCGTATGTCATTATAATTTCTAAATCTACCGAAGGATTTCGTAAGACCTAAACGAGATGCTACTTTGAGATAATCGGTCAGTTTCAACTCAGCCTCAAAAACACCCTGTAAATCTGTGGTATTATTCAGTTGGTTTGCGAAAAATACATCAACCAAAGGATTTCCTGCATTGTTTAAATTACCTATAACCTCCCCAGGTTCTCCCATAAATCCAATAATCCCAGTAGTTTCGTTTACAAAGGATGCACCAAAGCGACCATCTGGATAAAACGCCGGAACAATTGGCGCTTGACGATAAGCCCTATTAAATGCGCCATCAGGTTTAGGGTTGGCTCTAGCAAAAGCAGCACTAACAGCAGATGTAACTTTAAGTCGATTATCAAAAAACCTAAACGTATTATTCATTCTTAGTGTATTTCTACGAAATTTCTGATCTTCTAAAATACCTTCTTCATTATAATTGTTGTAACTGAAGAAAAAATCTGAATTTTCTCCACCTCCAGAAAGAGAAATATTATTACTGTTTGTAAACCCTACATTCAAGAGCTCATCATACCAATCTGTTCTGAAGGGCTGTCTATCTGCATCTGCAAGGAAAAAACGACTATCTTCTGGCAGTGTAGCTTGATTCTCATTAAAAAATCTTATATACTGTTGGGCATCTGCCATATCTACAAGATTCAAGACAGACTTGGCACCGTAAAAAGAACTATACTCAATTTTAGTTTTACCCTTTTTACCTTTTTTTGTGGTCACGATAACGACACCGTTAGCCGCGTCCATACCATAAATTGCAGAAGAGGAGGCGTCCTTTAAAACATCGATCGTTTCAATATCAGCTGGGTTAATATTATTTATACTCGTTGTTTGAATACCATCCACTATATAAAGTACATCTTCTCCGGCTACAGCAGTACCAATACCCCGAATAATAACTTTAGGAGTGGCACCTGGTGTATCGGTATTCACAATATTAACACCGGCTAATTTTCCTTGAAGCGCTTGAGTTGCCGTTGCAAAAGGTTGTTTCAAAATTTCCTCTGAATCAACGCTTGCAATTGCACCAGTTACCTCTGATCGTTTTTGAGTACCAAAACCAATTACAACAACTTCATCTAAGGATTCAGCGTCTTCTTCTAGAGCTACGTTAAGTACAGTCTGATTATTAATCACAATCGATTTAGATTTAAAACCAATTGATCTAAATTCAAGTGTTTCACCACTACTAACAGTAATTTCATAATTACCGTCAAAATCCGTATTTGTTCCCCTTGACGTACCAGATACAATAATATTGACACCGGGTAGCGGTAGGCCGTCCTCGGCAGATGACACATTACCAGATACATTTATTTCCTGAGCAGAAACAAAAAACGTTCCTAACATTAGGAACGAGAATAATAAGAGTCTTGATTTCATATAAGCTTAGATTTATACATGTTAGTTGATAGCAAGATAAAAATGATTTTTCCGCTTATTAAAAACGAGATTACAGAAAAATTACGTCAATGTTATTAAAATCATAAAAACTCAGTACTGACGTAGTGATAAAGTTCAATAAATTTCACGAAAACGTTAGCGAATTCTAAATATGACGTATTAATGACGTAGTTAGATTTACGGGTATCATATTTATTTAGAGAGATTATTTAAAACTCCTCACATATTCCAATAATGAAGTATCAGATTCTAAATTTAATTTTTGCTTAAGCCTGTATCTCTGGGTTTCTACACCTCGCACGGAAATATTTAGGAGTGGCGCAATCTCCTTAGAGGATAAATCCATTTTAATGTAAGCACAAACTTTTAAATCCTTGGGTGTTAACTCCGGGTGATGTTTTTCTAATTTATTCAGAAACTCTTGATGTACTTGATTAAAGTTATTTTCGAAGATTGCCCACTCATCATCGTGTCCAATGGAGTTATCAATTTTCTTCATAAGTTTCTTGTAGGCGTAATAATTATCAAACGCACTTTTATGCATTAATAATTCATTCTTTAATTCTAAAAGGGTTTCGTTCTTTTTGACCAGAGCCATCGCCGTGTTTGCTAACTGTTTACTTTTTAATTCTAATTCGTTCTTGAGTGAACTTGTCTTAACCTTAGCTAAGTTCCGTTCATTTTCTATGGTTTTTTCAGCAATTGTCTGCTTTCGCTCTTCCTCGAATTTGAGCGCTAATAGAGATTGTTCTTTATTTATTTTTCTTCTATGTAGAACATAAATCAAGACGCCTAAAAGGGCAATAAAAATTGCATAGACTAGAAAACCCTTGGAAGATTTATACCAAGGAGGATTGACAACCACTTCAAAAGTTATCGGTTCTGAAGTATTTCCGTAGGCATCTTTGGTCCTAATGGAAAAATCATAGTCACCGTATCCCATATTTGACAAATCCAATTTCCCTTTCTCTACAACAAACCATCTGGAGGAATCTATCGAATTGACAGAATACTCAACATAATAATCTGTAGATTTTGGCGAGCTTAGATTCACTATTAAATCTTGATATCTGTAAGGCACCACATAAGCGTTGGAACTATTTATGTTTACTAAATCACCGTTTAGATAAACACTTTCAATGGAAGGAGGGTAAATATTATAATTTGGATGCTGGTTGTCTAGATTAAGGACTAAAAAACCATCAGTTAGATTGATTGCAAACGTATCGGTATAAAGCCGGGAGAAGTTTTCATAACCTAAAATCAAACGCTCATTGATATCCTTACTTTTCAAGTATACATCGTTACCAGAATCAGCCGGATCAAGCAACATTATTTTATCGCTTTTCTTGAGCGCAATTACATCAGAATTTGCGTCAGAGATTAAATAGGACTCTTTTCCAAAGTTTTTATTCATTAAGTCAAAGGGAACAATACTATCCAACAAGGGTTCATATTTATGCCAACCTTCATTGGTCTTAATACAAATATCATTTTTAATACGATTGACCCTAATGTTATAGTTTGAGCCCAGACCCTTATCCTTATAATTTTTAATATTAACTATACTATCCAATTCTTTATTGAAACTGACGCGGTAGAGACCTTTATAAGCATGTGCTGCCCAAGCCGTATGCTTGTCTTCAAATGCCAAAAATCTTATTGGCATTGTTGTTTTTCCTAAATGCTTAAAAGTCCAATTATTTTGATTCTTCTCGTATTTTACAAGACCAGCATAGGTTGCCTGAATGTAAGTGCCATTCGATTCTGGAACCTTCTTTAAGTCCCACCCACCAGTTTGCGAGGAAATCATTTTAAACTCATCGTTCTCTACAATATAGGTTCCATTGTTGTGTCCACAAAATAAATCCCCTTCAACAATTCTTAGATTCCAAACCTGTCCCTGTGAGCCTGCTATAAATTTGAGCTGTTTATCTTGTTCAAGTACATGTAAACCTGTGTTACTTCCAATGTATATTTTGTCATTAAACTTTACAACATCATAGACGGCACCCAACTGACCGGTTATATCATTATAAAAAAGCAATGGATTATTTAGATTTATAGAGCTAAGCCCATTATCCAGACCCAACCATAGCTTACCCTTTTCACTTAGGTATTGACTTAAAACTGTATTATTAATTAGGCCATTATCTCGATTTATATAATATTTTTCTTGAGCCAAGCTATCGATGACATAAATTCCATTTTGGATTGTCCCAAAGGCCATGGAACCATTCTCCAATTCAGAAAATGTGTTTACTTGGTGTTTTTTGAGTTCTAACTCAATTTTTTTATTCCAAATTTTTAATTCTTTTCCATTAAAAATAAAACAACCTTTCAAGGCGGTAACAATGAACAGACCCTCTTCTATGTCAACAATATCAACAACTTTGCAATTATTTAGTCTTTCATCAGAAATGTAGGGAACCAACTTGTCATTTTTTAATTTAAAGATTCCCTTATTCAAAGTTGCTACATGCAGCTCATTTTTTAAAACCTTACAGTATATTACAGTAGAGGGCGGAGTAAATTGCTTGATATTCTTATTATTATTGTAGATGCATACACCAGTAAAGGACCTGAAGACAACTTGGTCACCAAAGGCTAATATTTGCCAAAATTCCTGATTATCCAATCCAGAAACGTCTGAAGAACGGGAAATCGATTTATAGACCAAAGTGCCATTGCCTGAGTTTTCGAAATAACCAAATTCTTCATAAGACCCAACGTAAATCTTATTGTTGTGCGCCAAAACAGACCTGATGGTCGTTTTATTTGGCATTTGATATAACTGCCAATTCAGACCATCATACTGCAACAGCCCTTGATTATTGGCTACATAAAGTCGCCCATCCGCTGCTTCAGAAATATCCCAATTTTGATTACCTGCTCGGTATTG
>Ga0207419_1001086_pt1 | contig 21694 bp, 21 predicted proteins | sample ElkSloMetagenome_4_FD_184723 | JGI IMG/M metagenome (GOLD analysis project Ga0207419, IMG submission 184723) | Hot spring microbial communities from Elkhorn Slough, Monterey Bay, USA - MD2A (version 2) | ecosystem: Environmental > Aquatic > Marine > Intertidal zone > Estuary: Microbial mat ...
CTTTTTACGGGGGCCACGCAAATATTTCCAATTCGCTTGATATGGATGAAAACACCCTTTTTAGGGTGGCTTCAATATCAAAAAGTTTTACAGCTCTCGGATTGTTAAAGCTTTACGACCAGGGGCTGATGCAATTGGATGACGATATTTCAGAAGCCCTGGGTTATGAGGTTCGAAATCCATCCTTTCCAGATACTCCCATAAGCTACCGAATGCTATTATCTCACCAATCTTCTCTGCAAGATGGCAGTGGCTATAGCCCTTTTCTGAGTGCTACTTACAGTGCTAGTCCTATTCCCGCCATCCACGAAGTGCTTCTAGAAGAAGGAGAATTTTACACCAGCAATATGTGGCGAACGGAAGAACCCGGAACCTATTTTGCTTACAGCAATATCAATTACGGTCTTATTGGAACTTTGATTGAAGCCCTGAGTGGCGAGCGATTTGATGAGTACATGAAAAGCGAAATTCTTCAACCACTCGGAATTAGTGGAAGTTATAATGTGGCCGAATTGGAGAACATCGAGAATCTGGCTGTTCTATACCGCGATAACGTTCCACAAGCAGATAATTATGGAGGAGAAAATCCAGATCCAATTATTACCGGCATATACGCACCCGGAACGAACGGATCCATTTTTGCCCCACAGGGAGGATTGAGATGCAGCCTGAATGACCTTTTAAACTTTGCTTCTATGATCTATAACAATGGAAGTTTCAATGGCACTGAAATCATAAGCGAAGAATCTCTTGAAGAAATGATGAGTATACAATGGGACTACGATGGGACAAATGGCGATAATTACTTCGGCCTTTTTAACCGTTGGGGCTTAGGTCTTCACCACTCCGGTGCAGATGGAGTCAACGACCGGGTAGTTAGTGGAGAAGTTCTACTCGGTCACCCAGGTGAAGCCTACGGACTGATAAGCGATTTATACGTTCACCCGGAAACCGGTTACACAATAGCATTCATAACAAACGGATACAGCTCTGGGGGTGGCTACACTTTTGGTGAAGAGTCAATTTATTACCTTCCAGAAGAAGAGACTTTTGCACTTGCAGAAGAATTTTTTTGGGAGACTTGTGCTTCACTGGATGTGAAAGAATTATCATCTTCAGATAGGTGCGAAAACATAGGTTACAACGAAGTAAACGGTAGTTTTGAATTTGATGAAGATTTCAGGGGAAAACATTTAGAAATTCTTACCACTGATGGGAGGGTGATTCAGGAAACCTGGCTAACCGGAAGCGATGTGAGATTAGACTTAAATCCAGGAATTAATATTATTCGCATATCCGGTGAAACTTCAATTTGTACAAGAAAGTTATTTGTTCATCCCTGAGCATTTTTCAGCTGTTCTAAGAGCTCCTTATTATTGATCATGTATACTGCTGAACTTATTGCTGCGATCAAGCCAATAACTAATCCTGCTGCTATTTGAATCATAATTGCTTTGACAATCCTAACAAAGACCGACTTACCTTTATCAAAGGTGATGTAAGCCCATACAAAGTATACAATTGATAATATAGATGCTATTGTACTACCAATTATGAACCCTTCTGTGGTGGGGATAAAAAACTGATATAGACTCATTAAAAAAACAAAGCCGTTGTAGTAAAAGGCAAATACCAGAAACTCCAAATAGTTAAGCCCCTTCTTCAAATTAAACAGCCATAAGAAAAACCCTGTGATAAGAACTGAGAAGAGAGAAATGATCTTAAAATACTCGTTCATCAGAGCCCCAATAAGCTTGAATAATTCTTTTTGAGTGGGATCAGAGTCACCTTCATATTCACTAATTAGCTCTTCGTTTTGAAACAACTCATCAAAGCTATTCCCGGTTGAGGTCATGACGATGAAATAAATGGTCAGACAAACAAAGAAAAACCCAACCGGCCCGACATATCTCCTTCTGTTACCATTTATATAGGTCATAGAAAGTTGACCAGCATCTTTCAATGAAGCCACAAGGGTTCTCAAAAATTTTCCATCCAGACCTATCACTCTTTCCTTAAAGTCCTCATACAGAACTCCAAAAGAGATCTTCTTCTTTTCATAGGGCTGCCCACAATTCGGGCAGAAATCAAAATGATGAACTTCCTTGCAGTTGATGCATTGCTTGTCTTCGTGCATCTCCCAATCCAATACTTCTTCAGACTTCATATAGTTCTGGTTAAGTGGGCAATATAATTCATGATTCCGATTTATAGAATTTTCTCAATTACAATTTCCATATACCACGTAAAGAAGACTCTTTAATAAGCTCTTGTAGATTATTGGTGAAACAGGTTCGGTCCATATAACCTGCTCCCATTCTTTCCAAATGCGCAGAATATATTTGACAGTCTATTAATCCGAAGCCCTTTTCGCTAAGCCATTGACAAAATTTAATCAAGGCGAGTTTTGATGCATTGGATTTTTTGCTGAACATGGATTCGCCAAAGAACATTTTTCCTATTGAAACACCGTATAGCCCACCTATTAATTGGTCATTCTCCCAAATTTCCGCGCTATGAGCCATGCCAATTTTATGTAATGCAATGTAGGCATCTTTCATATGCGTAGTTATCCAGGTTCCGTTCTGGCCTTGTCGGGGAACACTGGAACACTCTTCAATAACCTGCACAAAATCATTATCAAGCTTAAACGAATACTGCTCCGCATTTAAATAGGGGTGCATGCTCTTACTAATCTTTACTTCTTCCGGCCTAAGAACAAACCGCGGATCAGGACTCCACCACATAATTGGATCGCCTTCGCTAAACCAGGGGAAAATTCCATTTTGATAGGCCATTAAAAGCCAATCTTCCGTTAGCTTTCCTCCTATGGCGAGCAGTCCATCCGGGTTAGCCTGATCCACGGGTGGAAAGGCCATGTAATAGGGGTCTAATTCGTATACAGGCATGGCGCAAATATGCAAAGGTTTCTCTACTTATCTTTGGGGTGTGAATGAATTAATTGCAAGACTTTCTTCTCAATTTAAAGATGAACTTCCCGGTTGGAATTCGCATCAGAAAATGATGAATTATAAGAGGCCGAAGCCAGATAATATTAAAGAAATTGACCCGGAAGCTCGCGAAAGTGCAGTACTCGCCCTTCTTTACCCTTATAAAGATGAGACGCACACAGTGCTTATGCAACGACATGTTTATGAAGGAGCTCACAGTGGACAAATCTCTTTCCCCGGCGGTAAACGCGAGACTTGGGATAAAAATCTAAGGGAAACAGCTCTTAGAGAAGCCGAAGAAGAATTGTCTATAAAGAGTAACAGGGTCCGAATACTCGGTGAATTAACTCAGGTATATATTCCTCCCAGTCGCTATTTGGTAAGCCCTTTTCTCGGTTACGTCAATCAAAGGCCAGATTTTATTCCAGAAGCTTCAGAAGTGAGTGAGATCATAGAAGTTCCGGTGAGTCAAATTCTAGACCCAGAGAGGCTCAAGGAGAAATATCATTTCATTCCAACTTTGAATTCTAAAATTAAAATCCGCTACTTTGATATTGATCAAAGAGTGGTCTGGGGAGCCACGGCAATGATGCTAAGCGAGATTTCTGATTTATTGAGAAAAACAGACTTATTTTAGCTGCCCATGTCTTTCCGGTTAAAAATATTTCTACTCCTTCTTATTTCGTTCATGGCTTTCATCACTGGGTCAGCACAAAAGATCCAGAACCTGAAGGAAGTTATGGTGTATGAAGACACCTTATCCATTCATGTACCTCAAAAGAAATTGGCCGTAGGATACGTGCTTGAAAAACCCTTTGTGGTAAATAAAGATAATGGTCTTGATGGCTTGAGCATACGGCTATGGAATCAAGTTGCCGGAGATCTCGATCTGAATTATGAATTCAAAGAATTCAACAGTATTAACAGCCTGAAAAATTCGGTAAAAATCGGTGCCATTGATGTAGCAATCAATCCGATAATTGTTTCGGCAACAGACTATTCAGAAATGGACTTTTCTCAACCTGTTCTGATTTCAAACCTGGCTATTGCCGTGCGTGCTGAAGAAAAAGGCTTACTTCTGAAACTCATGTCTAAAATCTTTACCTGGGAATTTTTGGCCGGTGTAATAGCGATGGGCTTTATCATTCTCATATTCGGATTCCTGGCATGGCTTTTTGAGCGCAAGGCAAATGAAAACCAGTTCCCCAACACTCCTAAAGGCCTTTGGGACAGCTTCTGGTGGAGTGCCGTGACCATGACTACAGTTGGGTATGGAGACAAAGCACCTAAAACTATTGGCGGTAGATTGATTGCAGTAGTCTGGATGTTTACGGCAGTAATTATTGTAGCCAGCTACACTGCCACTATTAGTTCTTCGCTTACAATTGACAATCTATCGCTTGATATCAATTCGCTCGATGATTTAAAAAAAGGAAAAATTCTGGCTCACAGTCAATCGCAAGCGCACTCCTATTTGAGAAGACACGGAATAAGCTCCGAAGAAGTGATGGATCCTGAAATGGCTCTGAAACGAGTAGATCAAAAGCAGGCCGATGCTTTTGTGGCAGATGAAGTTCTGTTGCGCCATTTATTTGAAATAGGCCCTTACGGAGACAACCTCATAATAGCGCCAGGCAAATTTATGAAACAGAGCTATTCATTTGCCTTGGTTGACAATTCGGAATTCGAAAAACCCATCAATGTGGTGCTAATGAAAGTACTTGGATCCAGAGAATGGCAAATGGAAATAGCTCAATATCTCGATGACTAGGCTTACTTCCCTATTTTTTCAATGATTTTTTCCGAAACACCGGTATTGCTGAATCCCCCATCGTGATAAAGATTCTGCATTGTAACGTATTTCGTTAGGTCGCTGAATAATGAAAGCACATAATTGGCACAGGCATTAGCATCTGCATTTCCAAGTGGACTCATATCGTCAGCATAAGACAAGAACTCGTCAAAGCCTTTCACACCGCTACCGGCGGTGGTCATAACTGGCGATTGGGAAATAGTATTAATTCTGACTTTTCTTTTTACTCCATAGTGGTAGCCAAAACTGCGCGAAATACTTTCCAAAAGAGCCTTGGCATCTGCCATATCATTGTAATCGGGAAAAACTCTTTGCGCAGCGATGTAAGTTAAAGCTACAACCGAGCCCCAGTCTGAAATGGCATCTTTTTCATAGGCCGTTTGCAGAACTCTATGAAGACTCATGGCAGAAATATCCATGGTCTTATGATAGAAATCGTAATTGGTGCCCGTATAATGCTTGTTCTTTCTAACATTTGGAGACATCCCAATAGAGTGAAGGACAAAATCTACCTGACCGCCAAAATGCTCCAAACTCTTATCAAAAAGTTCTGAAAGGTCGTCCATATTCGTAGCATCTGCGGGGATAACGGGTGCATCGCCACAAGTCTTGGCTAATTTGTTAATCTCCCCCATTCGCATGGCTATAGGGGCATTTGTAAGTACAAATTCAGCACCTTCTTCGTGAGCTCTTTCGGCTACTTTCCATGCTATTGACATATCGTTTAAAGCTCCGAAAATGATTCCCTTTTTTCCTTTTAGCAGATTACTGGCCATGTTTTTAAATTTTTTGGATGACAAATATAGAATTTTGCTTAGCTAGTTCAGAAATAGCATGTCTCTGGCGTTTGCCATTGCGGCATCTGTCGTTTTGGCCCCGCTAAGCATCTGGGCAATTTCAACTATTCTCTCTTCCTTTTCCAATCTTTCTATGAGGGTCTTCGTTAAGCCATTCTCAATGGTTTTCAACACCTTGAAGTGAGCTTGACCTTTAGACGCAATTTGCGGTAAATGCGTAATACAGATTGTCTGAATATCTTCTGACATATCTCTAATTATGCCGCCCATTGAATGTGCAACTTCTCCAGATACACCTGAATCTATTTCATCAAAAATGAGCGTGCTGGAAATAGATCCCGACGCCAGTCTTTTTAATGAAAGCATGAGTCTGGATAGCTCTCCTCCCGAAGCAACTTTACTCAGGCTCATTAACTCTCGGTCAGGGTTTGCTGAAAACTTCATTTCGAGAATATCCTTCCCGTTTGGACCCAAATTTTCCCTTTCGGTCAATTCTATCGAAAACTTAGCGTGCTTCATATTAAGCTGAACCAAAGTCTCCAAAACTTTTTCAGAGAATTCTACTGAACTTGAATTTCTCGCTTTATTAAGTTTACCGGCTAAATTTAAGAGCTCTTCATTCAGCTTTGATAGTTCTGATTCCTTTTTTTCTATCTCATCATCTAACAGATCAGAAACACCCACACTGTCAAGAATTTCCTGCCTTTTCTTTTTGAGTTCATCCAGACTTTGAACCTGGTGCTTTTGCTCCAATCGAAATAATTTGTTGCGGGTATCTTCTAAAACCTGCAACCTTTGCGGATTTACCTCAACAGAGTCGTAAGCACTTTGTACTTCGCTCAAAATATCTTCAATCTCAATTTTACAACTTTCAATTCTTTTGGTCAGGTCTCTGTAAGATTGGGAGTAATCAGATATACTCGTTAGAGAACTCATCGCTCTTTTCAGCAATTCGGCAGCAGGAGAATCACTTTCGCCAAGGTAATTTGCAGCTTCATTCAAAGACTGCCCTATTTCTTCGGCATTAGAAAGCTGATTGTACTCAGCTTCTAATTCATCTTGATCTATGCTTTCAAGATCAAGTTCGTTTAGCTCTTGAAGTTGGAATTGCAGATAATCTTCTTCTTTTAGACGTTCGGTCTTTTTTTTGTTAAGCTCAATTAACTCTCTATTGATTTCGCTGTGTTTTTGAAAAGATCTCCTGTAATCTTGAAGGAGTGCCCCGTTTCCCACAAAGTGATCGTAGATTGCAAGTTGAAGCTCCGGGTTATTTATTTGAATGGTTTGATGTTGGGAATGAATGTCTATTAAGAGTATTCCCAATTCCTTTAGCACATTGAGCTTTACTGGGCTGTCGTTTATAAAGGCTCTACTCCTGCCCGATGGCAAAATCTCTCTCCGAATAAAACTCTGAGCTTCAAAATCAATTTCGTGCTTCTTGAATAAAGACCTTAATGCAGGTTTTTCGTTCAGGGAAAACTCGCCTTCTACGATACATTTGTTCTTTGAGTTTGCTAAAACAGAAAGATCTGCCCTATCTCCTACTAACAATCCGAGCGCTCCTAAAATTATTGATTTTCCACTACCGGTTTCACCGGTTATAATGTTCAGACCCTTATCAAACTCAACCTTTAAGTCGTCAATCAGGGTATAATTTCTTATTAGCAGACTGCGAAGCATAAGGCAAATTTGCGAAATGCAATTTGAAATGTGGCCAGATTTCTATTTTCCTTTTTGCATTCGCTCATACTTAGCCAAGTTTCCGGGGTCTACCACGGAAAGCAGCTCGTATAAAATATTGCGCTCCGGCTCTGGGGCTTCTTTAAAGATGTTGACAATTTCGTCGCTTTTTGCCAGAAAAAATTGCTGGGTATTGTATGCCAATGGCTTAATTCTGTGTATTTGACTAAAGTTTTGAAGGCTAGAAGCTATTTGTTGTCTGCCTTGTTTGATTTGCTCACTCATGGTATCCATACCCAGACGATGATACTCGTACAAACACTCTCGCATAGGCTCAAATGTTTTGTGCAAAATGTCTTCAACCAACCAATATCTGTTCTTATCGCTTTCAAAAGCTTTCCAGCCTGCAGCTGATGTTACCTGTGCCCCTTGAACAATTCGTTGAGCCTGCTGAAAATAGGGAGTGCCACCTTTTAAGCTGAAAGAATCGTAATCGTAACCTATAATCATGTAGGCATAAAAAGCGAGAATAGCCACCATATTGTTTTCAAACCGGTCTGGGTTATAGACGTATTGAGTACCCTGGAAGTAGTCAAAAACCACGTTTATATCTCTGACATTCATCATTGGCGATGAATAATCAGTATTGTACACAGGTCTGGTTGATACCACCTGAAGCTCTCCCCGAAAGGTATTTGAGCCTGCCGAAGCCTGTGTAATGTTGAGAATCATACTGCAATTGATTCTCTCTTCAATTGTAAATTTATCGTTGGTCCATTTCGTGTTGTTCAGAAACTCGAACATATCGTCCTGAAGATTCTCAAATATCTGTGGATTAACCCCTTGAATTTGCGGGGTAATTACTTCCACCGTGCAATTTAATTCCTGAGCCTTGAAATGACTGATAAACGCCAGGCAAATAAAGACAAGTAAAATCTTTTTCATAAGTATTCTTTCAAAAGAAAGTTGAAAATATCAGTGGCTACTTCGCTCTTCTGTTTCAACTCAAAATCTAGTGTTTTATTGTGCGAAACGAAAGTTACTTTGTTCGTGTCTACTGCAAAACCTGCACCTTGGTTTTTCAGAGAATTAAGAACAATAAGGTCACAATTCTTTTTATGGAGCTTGGCTCTAGCATGCTCCATTTCATTCTCCGTTTCCAGAGCAAATCCTACTACAAGTTGGTTTGGTTTCTTTTTTGGCCCTAATGAAGCCAGAATATCGCGTGTTGGCTCCAGATCAATGGTTAAGGAATCATTTTCCTTTTTCATTTTTTCCTTCGCAATATGCTTAGGCTTGTAATCCGCTACGGCAGCCGCAAATATGGCTATATCAGTGTTTTCAAACTCATCTTCTGCAGCAGCAAACATCTGTTCAGCCGTAGTAACATGATTGACCTGGGCTGCGCGGGGGTATTTTAAAGATACAGGGCCCGAAACTACGGTTACCTGAGCTCCCAATTCAATAGCGCGCTCAGCAAGCGCAGCACCCATCTTTCCCGTACTTCGGTTGCCAATGTACCGAACGGGGTCAATAGGCTCTTCCGTAGGACCAGAAGTAATTAAGACTTTTTTACCCTTCAAAGGTGATTTAGCGAGAAGATGGTTTTCAATGAACTTAACAATTCCTTCGGGCTCCATCATTCTGCCCTTTCCCTCCAGACCGCTCGCCAGTTCTCCTGATTCTGATGGTATATGAATATTGCCCCGGCTCTCTAAAGCTTCGATATTCTGTTGATTAGCGTGGTGCGCATGCATATCCAGATCCATCGCCGGAGCGAAAAACACAGGACATTTTGCACTCAGGTAGGTGGTAAGCAAGAGATTATCAGCTTCGCCGTGGGCCATTTTAGCAATGGTGTTGGCGGAAGCCGGGGCAATTAAGAAAAAATCGGCCCAGAGGCCGAGTTCTACATGATTATTCCACTCTCCCTTTTCTTCATCCTTGACAAGATCAGAGAGTACGGGATTTTTACTGAGGGTACCAAGTGTTAAAGGAGTTACGAATTCTTTGGCTGCCTGAGTCATAATGACCCTAACCTCCGAACCACCCTTTATTAGCTCCCTAACGATGAATGCTGATTTATAAGCAGCTATACTCCCGGTAATTCCCAGAAGAAAGCGCTTATTCATTAGCATTCCCATAAATTAGTTTACAGATTCTTCTGAATCTACTTCCCTAAAGTAAATTTTATCGTCCAATAGCTCTTGAACAGCAATTGCATGTGGCTTGGGAAGTCTTTCGTAGAATTTGGATATTTCTATTTGCTCACGGTTTTCAAAGACTTCTTCTAGATTGTCTTGAGTTGTAGCGAATTCCTGAAGTTTTGCATTAAGCTCTTCTTTCATTTCTAAGCTTATCTGCTTTGCTCTTCTGCTTATAATCACAAGAGACTCATAGATATTACCAGTTGACTGTTCAAGATCGTGAACGTTCCTGGTAATAGTTGTTCTAGCGGCATTCGTATTTTTGAAGTTCATGCTTCAAGTTTTAATTTAAAATTTCATTTTCTGCAATTCGCGAACAGCATTTTCGTAAAACTTCTCAGCTTCTTTAATGAATTCGCTTTCACTATAAGAATCTACAAATTTATGGTAATTCTCAATAGTGTTGTTCAATCGTTCTTCTTTTTTAGACTCAACGCTATTGGTTGCTAGTAAATAGGAGCTTTTTACGACCAGAAACTCAATTTCTTCGCGATGAGGGCTATCTGGAAAATCGCGGAGCATATTTTGGAGGGCAACAGTTGCACTTTTATAGTTTTCTGTTAAGTAGTAAAGCTTGGCATTATCAAATGCCTTCTTTTCAAGTTTCAATCTCAGCTCAGCAATCATTGTGTTGGTGCTGTCCTTCAAATCAGTACCCGGATACCTGTTCAGAAATAGCTGAAATTCATCCAGAGCCTTTTCTGTTTCACTCTGATCCAGGCTACTTTTCGGTGAATTCAGATAACTACAATACGCACTCTTAAAGGCTGCTTCCTCGGCTCGAGAACTATTTGGATAAGTTTTTACAAAGTTCTTGTAATAGTAATTTGCAAAATAATAGTCCCTCAGCTCAAAGTGGCAGTTAGCAATATAGAAATGCACGTTTTCACTCTCTCTGGTTCCGCGCATAATTGTACCTAACTCATCAAATAAGGAGAGTGCTTTATCGTATTCTTCATCTTCGTAATACTTTTTTGCGCCCTCGTATTTTTCCTGAACATTCGGGCTCTTGAGTAATTTGTTATACTCGGAGCACGATGCCAGAATCAAGATCAGAATGAATAATTGGAATATTCTCAAAGGCTGAAAAATATCGCGCAAAGATAGTACTATTTGAAGCTTAGAAAAACCGTTTAACCTGACTTAACAACCCAATTCTGTTAGTATTATTTTACCTAAGCTTGGCGCTGCAAGGAATTAGAAGTAATTTTGCGGCTTCAAACCAAGATAGTTAAGAGCTTATGCAGGATATCTTTGACAAGATCAGAAACAACCGCGGTCCCCTGGGCAAGCATGCCAAAGAATCGCACGGGTATTTCACCTTCCCTAAACTCGAAGGAGATATTAATCGCAAAATGACCTTTAGAGGTAAGGAGGTTTTAGTTTGGAGTGTTAACAATTATTTGGGCTTGGCAAATCACCCGGAAGTTAGAAAGGTAGATGGAGAAGCTGCTGCAAAATGGGGAATGGCCTATCCTATGGGAGCTCGAATGATGTCTGGTCAGACTAGCCTTCACGAAAAATTGGAGAATGAGTTGGCCGATTTCATGCAAAAAGAAGATGCTTTTTTGCTAAACTACGGCTACCAGGGATGTCAATCTGCTATTGAAGCTCTAGTTGATAGAAACGATGTAATCGTTTACGATTCTGAATCTCACGCGTGTATGGTTGATGGAGTAAGGCTTCATCAGGGTAAACGATTTGTATTTAAGCATAATGACATGGCAAGCTTTGAGAAACAATTGGAGCGAGCTAAGAATTGGACGTCGAATACAGGCGGTGGAATTCTCGTTGTTACAGAAGGGGTTTTTGGTATGGCCGGAGATCAGGGTAACATCAAAGAGATTGTCTCTTATAAAGAGCAATATAAGTTTAGACTATTCGTAGATGATGCGCACGGTTTCGGTACGATTGGAGAAAATGGCAGGGGCGCCGGAGATGAGCAGGGAGTTCATGGCGAAATTGATGTGTATTTCGGAACTTTTGCCAAGGCAATGGCAACCATTGGAGCTTTTGTGGCCGGTAATGAGGATGTAATTGAGTTTTTGAAATACAATATGCGTTCTCAAACATTTGCAAAATCTCTACCCATGCCTATCGTGGAAGGTGCACTTAAGCGCCTTGATATGCTGCGAACCCAGCCAGAACACAAGGAAAATCTTTGGAAAATTGCTTCAGCTCTCCAGGACGGCCTGCTAGAAGCGGGATTTGACCTGGGCTTAACCAATTCGGCAGTTACTCCTGTATTTTTAAAAGGAAGTCTTGGTGAAGCTACAAACATAACAATGGACCTTCGTGAGAACTACAATATTTTCTGCTCAATTGTTGTATATCCGGTTGTACCGAAAGATGTGATTATGTTGAGACTCATACCAACAGCCATCCATCAATTAGAAGATGTTGAGTATACCATCGAAACCTTCAAGAAAGTTAAAGTCAAACTAGAAGCTGGTGAATATGAAGCGGCCGAAATAGTAGACTGGAAATAATTGAATGGTCATTTTTTTTGAATCCCGCTTAGGCGGGATTTTTTTTGCACTTTGTTTTTTGGTTAATTTAGGCTCTATGCGGCTCGCTTTTATTCTATTCTTACTTTCTTTTTCCACTGCTTTCTCGCAAGAAGAGATTCGCGGAAAGGTATATTCAGGTGCATATCTAAAACCTGTTTCTGACATTTCAGTTCGCTGCGGAATAAGATCAACTAAAACCAATTTTAACGGAGAGTTTACTATTCCCCCTACTGCAGATGAGCCCCTTCAATTTTCAAGTCCTAAATTTCATACACAGGAAATTCCTTTAGAGAGGTTTAAAGACCAGGAAAGCGTCGAAGTATATCTCACCCCTTCCAGTTTTGCTTATTCGGAGGTAATTTCCAGCAACCCTGTTGAAACAGTAAGGGCCGTTGATTTTGAAAATATCTTTGATTACACTTTTCTTTCTGATACCCTCGTCATTCTTTCCTACATGAAGTCTAAGCAATCTGGGGCTTCTCGTGATGCCTATCTAAATTGCGCACTTACAGTCTTGAAGTACGGCGAAATAATTGATAGACAAATTCTTCCTGACCGTATAAAAAGTTTGCATTTGGATCCTTATAACCAGCTAATACTTGAAGGTTTGGACTTTTGTCATATTGTTATCAGAGACGGTGAGAAAATCAGAGTAGAAAGCTTTGACCTGAATGACTTCTACGATAGAATCCAACCTATCTATGCAATTGATAGCAACAAGGTTTACTATGCGTATGCCTATGAATATATTCCGCAAATTTCGCATAGGATATATTACGACGATGATGGAAATAGCTTCCCCATGCGGTTTATCAAGAATAAGGATTACTTTAAAAAGCTTCCCGGAGACTACGAAATGCTTGAGAAGCCAGAAGTTGAAGAGGCCATGAGAATGGAGGAAGAAACAGGGATAAACCACTATCTATTCGCAACCTATATCAGGAGCTTTTATCTTTTAAGAGATATCAGGCCACCTTATGCACCAGGCTTTAAGAAGGAAGATACGATCTACATATTTGATCACATGAATAAGTGGCTATTCAGCCATGATCTGGAAGGAAATAGAACAGACTCTGTATCCATCTACCACGATGCGCTGAACCGAGAAGAACTGATCAATGTAATACAGGATCCTTTTAACGAAAAGTTTTATGTGCACCACGAGCGTAGCGGGGTTCACTATTTAAGGAAGTTTGACCCGATTACAGGTGCTACCGGCAGACCTTATAAGATTACCCACCCTTTTGCCGAAAAGGTTAAAGTATTTGAAGGATACGTGTATTATATTCACAGCACACCTAAAAATGAAAGTGTAAAACACTTACTAAGAGAAAAGATACCTTTTTGAATTTTAACCCTTGTCATTTTCATACTTTGATGTAAAAAAGTATTAAAAAGTGATTTTTATTTAGTTTTTAAGAACAACTTTTCAAAGGAGCATAGATATGTATATCATTGCAATTCAATATTAATGCTTTATGAAGCGAACTGTAATTAAAGGAACCGGCAGCATTGTGCCAAAGCGTGTTTTTAAGAACGAAGACTTTGAACACATTGATTTTTATACCAGTGATGGAGAGCGAATAGATCAGCCAGGAAAGGTTATTACACAAAAGTTTGAAACCATAACCGGAATCAGAGAAAGAAGGTATGCCAACGACGACGTGAACTGCTCAGACCTCGGATACGAAGCAGCTAAAATAGCCATTGAAAATTCGGGGCTAGATCCGGAAAGTATAGATCAAATAATCTGTGCAACGAATTTCGGTGACGTAAAATCAAAAAGTATTCAGAGCGACTACCTGCCTGCGTTAGCGTCGCGTATTAAGCATAGATTGGGCATTAAGAATCCATACTGTGTGGCCTACGATATTATTTTTGGTTGTCCGGGTTGGGTTCAGGGAGCCATTCAAAGTGACAATTTTCTTCGCTGCGGTATTGCGAAAAACACTTTGGTTATTGGAACCGAGACCCTTTCTCGTGTTCTTGATATGCATGATAGAGATAGCATGATATTTTCTGACGGCGCAGGAGCTACTGTTCTAAGCTTTGAAGAAACAGATCGCGAAGCGGGAATTCTCAGCACAGCTGCTATGAGTCATACAGAAAATGAAGCCTACTATTTATTCCTGGGTAACTCTAACGCACCTGGTACCGATCCGAATGTGCGTTATATCAAGATGCATGGCCGGAAAGTTTATGAATATGCCCTAACCCATGTTCCGTCAGCTATGAAAGAGTGTTTGGATAAGGCGGGTGTTGACATTAAAGACCTCAAAAAGATCTTCATTCACCAGGCGAATGAGAAGTTAGATGAAGCGGTAGTAAAAAGGTTATATAGGCTATATGGCATGCGCGAGGCACCTGATCATATCATGCCCATGAGTGTGCACGAATATGGAAATAGCTCTGTAGCCACTGTTCCTACCTTATATGATCATGTGAGAAGAGGTATTAAAGAACACCACGATATTAACGAAGGAGATATCGTGCTCTTTGCATCCGTAGGCGCTGGAATGAACATCAACGCTATTTGTTACCGGATTTGACTTTTTCAAGTCGGTCTTTAACAAACTCTACCTGGGTTTTGCCATGTGGAACGGGTTTGCCTTCTGCTCCTAAATTCACCATGATAATCTTGTCTATGCTCAGAATATCCTGACGGGTTAGTTTATTTCTCACTTCGCATCTCAGCGTAAGTGATGTTCTACCAAAAGAAACCACTTCTATTCCCATTTCAATAATATCTCCCTGAACAGGTGCATTGATAAAATTAATTTCCGAAATAAATTTGGTTACGATATGTCTGTTTTCCAACTGGACGATTGTATAAAGAGCAGCTTCTTCATCTATCCATTCTAGAAGCCTTCCCCCGAATAAGGTTCCGTTTGGGTTTAAATCTTCGGGTTTAACCCATTTTCTGGTGTGGAAATTCATATGGATTCAAAAGTCATATATTAATTCTTGAACCTAAAACTTTTTTAAGATTTAAAGAAAAAAATACCCATCTCGCAAATACCCTATCGAAACTTGAGAAGAATTAAAATTTCAGATTTGAAGTCAGTTGGAATTGGCCCTCGGTAAACAATTCTGATTCAGGAAGCTTTTAATCAACTTCGTAAAAATCCAATTTATTCAAATCTTTATTCTCCCGCTTTTAAGGTGTTCCAAAACGAATACGACTATCTTTATATCCAAACTACCTATCATGAAAGCACTTCTAACCTTTGCGTTTTCCCTGTTTATCGCCCTGGCCTTTTCTCAGGAAAACACGGAAGAATATGACTCAGAACTTGAGAAAGTTGGAAAAAACGAAATCAACGTCAACGGACTGTACATAGTTTTCAAGGCTATAGAAATAAACTATGAGCGATTTCTGGATGAGGACATCTCTATTGGACTAGCCGGAAGTTATTGGTTTGGCGAATCTGTTAATTGGGACTACAATGCACTGGCTTACGGAAGATTCTATCCTTTTACCGATAGACCAAATTACGGCTTGTTTTTAGAACTCAATGCGGGTATTTATAATTCTGTAGAAGATGTTGTTATCCAGTCTGAGCCACCTGGTTTTACAACTATTTCTGAAGAAGAGTCTCTTGGCTTCGGTTTGGGAATTGCCATAGGCGCAAAATTTTACTCTTACAAGGGTTATACCTTCAATTTCTATGGAGGGGTAAATAGAAACTTCATCGAAGACCAGGATCCACAGGTCATTCCGAGAGTTGGAATCAATATAGGTAAGCGATTCTAAACCAGGTTAATTACGTTTTCTTTGAATAGCTTAATGGCTATTGAGAGAAGAATTATCCCGAATACTTTTTGGAGTATACCTATCCCTCCTTCCCCTATTTTCTTTTCTATCCAGGTAGAAGACTTTAAAACGATGTAAACGAAAATCAAGTTGACCAGAATCCCTAGAAAAATATTCAAATCATCAAATTCAGCTTTAAGCGAAACGATAGTAGTCAGCGTTCCTGCTCCTGCAATTAGTGGAAAGGCTATGGGAACTATTGATGCCGTTTTAGACTGACTGGGGTGCGATTTAAAGAATTCTCGGCCCAAAACCATCTCCATTCCCAGAATAAATATGATGATTGAACCGGCTATGGCAAATGAACCTACATCAATCCCAAATATACCTAAAAAGGCATCTCCAAAAATTAGGAATAAGACCATAATAACACCGGCCACGAGGGTAGCTTTTGCAGACTGTATATGACCGTTCTTCTTTCTCAGATCAATCACCACCGGCACGGAACCCAGGATGTCAATAACAGAGAATAAAATAAGCGTAATTGAAAGGATCTCCCCTAAACTTATCATAGCTAAAAATTGGCGCGCGAAGATACTACTATTCATAGTATGAGATGGCTTCTGCGGGGATAATTATTTCGTATTCAATAATACAGCATTGGGTTGGGTTAATTGCATTTGTTTTTATTCTGTTTCTGAAGATGCAAAAATGGACTTGGTGGTCAAAGTCCCTTATAATGATGGTTACCAGGTATACCTGATTTTTGATTCCGAAAGAATAGTGCTTCCTCTTAGTTTTTCTAAAATGAATCGGTATTCAGTTAAAATTATACCATCCTATCAAACGGGAACCATCACTTCAAACAAGGTAAAAGATGGTAAAGTTTTCTATGAAGAAACTGAATTTCAAGGTCAAAATAATTATTCTTTAAAATTTGAACCTTGCAGGCTGACCGACTTGAAGGAATAGCTCAATAATCTGGGAACTGACCAGTCTTAAATCTTAAATGTAAGGCCTACCCACAGTGATGCCCGACCAGTGCTTACCCCTTCGCCTTCAGGATATGTGATATTTTCGGTCGTGCCATCGGGCAAGGAGATAATTGAGTTTTCAAAATACCCGGTACCCATGTCTGCTCCGAATGTGAGATAAAATTTTTCTGAAACAGCTAAATCGTAAGAGAGCTCAATATCTAAAGAAATGGCTATCGCTTGTTCGGATAGAGTCTGACTCAAGAAGGTAATATCGTCTCGATAAGCCACTATACCCATACCCAATCCGAGGTTGAGACCACTGCTTTTTGTGGACCTCCCCAGTCTTCGCCGCCATAAAAAACTGAATTGAGAAATTCTTAATCTTTCCTGGGCTGCGAAGGTTTCTGTTGAATCTGTATTTTGATCAACGATTACTTCTACATCCAGATCTGCTCTTGAATTAAACTGCGAAAATTTGAATCCGATCCCGTTTTTTCTGTTAAAATAAAAGTCAACCCCGCCGCCAATTCTATATCCATTTCGAATATCTCGCTCATATTCTTCTTCTTCAGCTGTATTTGCAGAACTTATTCCAAGTTTATAAGAATATCCTCCGTGAATATTAATTCGGAACTTCTTATGCTTGACATTCTCTTGAACTTCTGGCTCCTTTATATCAATTTCAGGCGCCTTCTCATCAGTAGAAGGCTCTCTTTCCTTGCGCAAAAAATAGTTGCGCTCTAAATAGGCTATCTCGCTTTGAGATAGTTCGGTTTTGGTTGGTAAATTTGTTGATGGATTTATATATGTAAACAATACGAACCCTCCACGCTCCTCGTTAATCTTACAATTTAAACTATCTCCAGTAGTTGTAACGATTAAATCCTGACTTTGCACAGTTCCCGAAAGACAAATCAAAATCAGGAGTAATGTAAACGCGCAAATGGACCGGCTCACTAGCATAAAACAAAGTTAGCAAGAAATGCTCACCATCTGTTGGCATAGTTATTGGAATTAATCCTATTAAATAATTTCCTTGCAACCCTACTAAATTAGATGGCACTCGAAATCTTAGTTTTGCAAGATTAAAATAGCTTATCAAATGACTACTCAGCGCACATCTCTCTCCCACATCAATCAAATATTATTTTACTCACTGGTCTTGATGTTTTTATTACCCAATGTAATTTTTGGCCAGGAAACGCCTAAAATACAGGTAGAAGGCCACGCTCAGTTAAGTGCCATTCCCAAAATTGTAAATGTTAGAATACCAGTTGAGTCTCAAGCGCTTGAATACCAGGCCTGCGTATCTAAGCTCACTTCAACATACAATAAACTGGAAGCTGCAATTGAAAAGGCAGGATATGACAAGAAAAGCTTAAAAAACAGCGGTCTATCAGTGAATGAAAGATATACCTACAACAGTCAGAAAAGAGTAAAAGACGGATATACAGGATCTATGAGCATTCAAATTGAACTTGATTTTACTGATCAGGCAATGAATGACATCATAGAGATTCTAAGCGCACCGGAATTTGATTTTGGATTTTCATTATCCTACAATCTCTCAAAAGAGCAGCAAGAAGAGCTTTCAGCTGCAGCTTTAAAAGAAGCTGTATCCGATGCACGTGAGAAAGCTTCTGTTATGGCAGATGCAATTGGTAAAGACCTTGGAAGAGTTATTTTAATGAACTACAATGCAAACTCAAGTTCACCAATGCCTATTCGCTATGACTCGATGATGAAAGCTGAAAGTGGAGCGGTGCAAGATGTGAGCTTGAACCCCACCGAAATTGAGCTAAACCGCTCAGTGGTTCTACATTATGAAATTGCCGAATAACTATTTCAAGCTCAAGCAGAAGGATTATTTCGAAGAATCCTTTTGACCAGCGGGCCCAGGCTCAGACCTTGCCCGATAATACTGAACACAACAATTACATAGGTAACCGTCAGAAACAGGTCGCGTTCCATTTCGGGTTGAAGAGAAAGCGCAAGCGCAATAGAAATACCCCCTCTAATTCCCCCCCAGGTCATAATTGTTGTGGTCTTCGGTACAAAATCCAGTCTTTCCTTGTATATGGCTATTGGCCCGCTGATGGCGATATAGCGCGCGATTAATACGATAGGTATAGCAATTAATCCCAAGGTAATATACTCACCATTGATGGTTACGATCAAAAGCTCAAAACCTATCAGTACGAAGAGAATAGCATTGAGGAAAACATCAACCAATTCCCAAAATTTATCCACATAGAGTTCCGTGGTGTCAGACCAGGCAGCTTCAGGCGATTTATTTCCAATGAATAGACCGGCGACAACAACGGCCAGCGGACCTGAAAAATGAAGCTTACCAGCCAACACGTAAAGGCCCATGACGAGGGCCAGAGTGATCATTACTTCAGTTTCATAGTGATCTATGCGTTTCATCAATTGAAAACAAAGCCATCCGCCGGCAAGGCCAAGAGCTACACCACCTCCTACTTCCTCTAAAAACATAAGCCCGACACTTGAAAAGGTTGCAGACTCTATCCCGCTTTTAGCTATGCCGAAGATTACCAAAAAAACAACCACTCCTACCCCATCGTTAAAAAGAGACTCACCCACAATCTTAGTTTCCAAATTTTTAGGAGCATTTGCACTTTTGAGAATCCCAAGAACGGCTATAGGGTCCGTAGGGCTGATGAGCGCGCCAAAGAGCAAACAGTATATAAAATCAATAGGGTGTCCAAAAGCAGCGAACATGTAAAATACGCCCCCGCCTACCAAAAATGCCGAAAGCAATACACCCATCGTAGCAAACATGAGTATGGGACCCCGGTGCTTTTTCAGGCCTTCTAGCTTTGTATGAAGGGCTCCTGCAAAAAGCAAAAAGCTCAGCATTACATCCAGTAATACCGATTCAAAGTCTACAGACCTAATTAGCGACTTTGCTTCTATGAGCACTTCCGGATCTACAGCCCCAATAGCGATTATCACAAGAGTGAAGCCTATGGCAAGAACCATAAGCCCTATCGTAAAAGGAAGCTTCAAAAAACGCGTGTTGATATAAGCAAAAAGGGCCGCGATAACAGAAAGTATTGCAGCTATTGAAAATATTTCCATTTCTCTGGTTTGAAGTTTCCGAATATACAAAACCCCTTATCTTGAGCGTAAAATATTATTGAAATGAAAACGGTAGTCATCACAGGGGGATCAAGGGGAATTGGAGCGGCAGCAGCCAGAAAATTCGCCGCAGAAAACTATCGCGTTATAATTGTGTACCGTTCAAACGATCAGTTGGCCAGAGATCTTATTGCAGAGTTCAAAGGCGACAAGCACGCTTATATAAAGGCAGATATAAGTAAGCCTGAAGAAGTAAAAGAATTATTTGATGGTATTTCTCATTCTATTGATGTTCTGATTAACTCTGCAGGCATTGCAAGGGCCAATTCAATGGATCAGGGTGAATCAGACTGGCTGAATAGCTGGAAAAATACAATTGATGTGAATCTCAACGGTTTGGCCAACTGCTGCTATTACGCGGCTCAAAACATGAAGAAACACAAAGGCGGAAGAATTGTGAATGTATCTAGCCGTGGTGCCTTTAGAGGAGAGCCCGATATGTTGGCCTACGGAGCGAGCAAAGGAGCCGTGAACTCCTTGACCCAATCGCTCGCCAAAGCACTCGGGCCATTCAATATTAGCGCAACAGCCGTAGCCCCAGGTTTTGTAGATACCGATATGGCTTCTGAAATTTTAAACTCGGCAGATGGCAAAAAACTCATAGGGGAAAGTCCGTTTAAGAGAATTGCCAAACCGGAAGAAGTTGCAGATACAATCTTCTTTCTGGCACAGGAATCTTCACTCTTCCTGTCAGGCACAATCGTAGATGTTAACGGGGCATCATTTTTCCGTATGTAGTTCGGTAAATCTCTCAGAGGAAGTACCTTTGTATAAGATTAAATTTCTATGAGACATAGCCCTAACAGAACCATTATACAAAGTCCTTCAGGAGCTGTAAAACGAGTAAAATCCGGAGATCGGGTATTTGTTCAGGGAGCAGCCATGACACCTCACACACTCTTGAGAGCCCTCTGCGACCGCGCTGACAAACTGGAGAATGTTGACATCGTGCACATTCACACTGAGGGTCCGGCACCTTACGTTGAACCGAAGTACAAAAAGAGCTTCCACCACAACGCACTTTTCGTTGGTTCCAACGTGCGGCCAGCTTTAAAGGATGGAAATGCAGACTATATCCCCATGTTTCTAAGCGAAATGCCGCTGATGTTCAAGAATGGCATTTTACCGGTGGATGTTGCGTTTATTTCTGTTTCACCTCCCGACAAGCACGGATTCTGCTCATTGGGAACTTCAATTGATGTAACAATCGGTGCCTTGGAGTCAGCAAAACTAGTTATTGCCGAAGTCAATCCGCATGTACCCAGAAGCCATGGCGATGGAAACATTCACTGGAAAGAGCTGGATATTGCGGTTGAGGTGAATTCGCCTATTCCAGAAGCGCATCCCAGACCCATAGGCCCGGTAGAAGAAAGAATCGGTAAAATCATAGCTGGTATGATTGAAAACGGTTCAACGCTACAAATGGGTATAGGGGCCATTCCGGATGCTGTTCTCAGCCAACTGGGAAATCATAAACATTTGGGTATTCATACTGAGATGTTTTCAGATGGTTTAATTCCCCTTGTAGATGCCGGTATTGTTACCGGAGAGAAAAAAAAGATCTTACCTACGAGAATAGTTGCAGCCTTTGCAAACGGAACGAAAAAACTGTTTGACTTTATTCACGACAACCCCATGGTGATGATGAAAGACGCTTCTTTTACCAACGATTCAGCCGTGATTAGGCAGAATCAGAAGGTGGTTGCCATAAACTCTGCAGTAGAGATTGATTTAACAGGACAGGTTTGTGCAGATTCAATAGGTCCAACCCAATACTCAGGAGTAGGCGGACAAATGGATTTTATACGGGGTGCTGCTCTGAGCAAAGGCGGCCTACCCATTA